>ERZ1740070.859-NODE-859-length-19838-cov-5.673002_pt1 | contig 19838 bp, 16 predicted proteins | sample MGYA00581734_ERZ1740070 | MGnify/ENA primary metagenome ERZ1740070 (study PRJEB43018, sample SAMN04849744) | marine metagenome | isolation source: floating plastic debris | place: Pacific Ocean | collected 2008-09-01 | study: EMG produced TPA metagenomics assembly...
AACCGTCCAAAGGCGCTGAACGCGCTCACATATGACATGTGCCTGGCGATTGACGCTGCGTTAGACGTGTGGATGGAAGATACCGATGTCGCGCTGTTGATCCTGGATGCCGAAGGCGAAAAAGCCTTTTGCGCAGGTGGCGATATCGCTGAGATGTATGCGACCGGAACAGCGGGCGATTTCAGCTATGGTCGGCGCTTTTGGCGTGATGAATACCGGATGAATGCCAAGCTGTTTCGGTTTCCCAAACCCGTCGTCAGCTTCCTGCAAGGCTTTACGATGGGCGGGGGCGTCGGCGTGGGGTGCCATGCATCGCACCGCATCGTTTGTGACAACAGCCAGATCGCAATGCCAGAGGTTGGCATCGGGCTGGTGCCCGATGTGGGCGGTTCGCTGATCCTTGCAAATGCACCCGGCCGCTTGGGCGAATACCTGGGTATAACGGCAGGACGTATGGGCCCGGCTGACGCAATTTTGGCCGGGTTTGCGGATTACTATATCCCCAAGACCGGCTGGGACGACGTGAAGTCCGCCCTTGTTGAAACCGGTGACTGGACGCAGGTTGATGCGGCTGCGATCACGGTGGCAGATGGCACTCTTGCCAGTCTAAAAGACCAGATCGACGCGCATTTTTCGGGTGAGAGCTTGGCGGATATTCTTCGATCCTTACGCAGCGAAGAGACTGATTTTACAAAAGAAACGCTTGAAAGACTTGGGCGAAATTCTCCTCTGGCTATGGGGTGCGCAGTTGAGATGATCCATCGATTGCGCGGGGCGGAGGATATCGAACGCGCCCTTGAGCTGGAGTATCGCTTTACCCATCGCGCGATGGAACATGGTGACTTTATCGAGGGCATTCGTGCTGCAATCATCGACAAAGATCGCCGCCCAAATTGGCAGCATGATATGGATGGGCTACCGGATGTGGACATGTCAAAAATGCTGCGGCCACTGGGGCCCGATGCACTGACGCTTTGAAAGGAATCGCCATGAAAATCGGCTTTGTGGGATTGGGCAATATGGGCGCCCCGATGGCGGCAAATCTGGTCAGCGCTGGCCATGATGTGACCGGCTTTGACGTATCGGCAGCCCCTACGGGCCTAACGATGGCGGCCTCGGCTGCCGCGGCAGCAGACGGGGCTGACGTGGTTATCACGATGCTTCCGAACGGCGCGATTCTGCGTGCGGTCGCAGCCGAGGTGATCCCTGCGATGCCGTCTGGGGCGGTGCTTTTGGATTGCTCGACCGTGGATGTGGACAGCGCACGCGCGGTCGCGGATGATGCCCAGGCGGCGGGTCTTATGGCGGTTGATGCGCCTGTATCCGGCGGGATCGGAGGCGCTTCTGCCGGGACGTTAACCTTTATGGCCGGTGGCACTGAGGCCGCGTTTACGAAAGTTAACCCCCTTTTCGACATCATGGGTCAAAAGGCCGTCCATTGCGGCGAGGCCGGGGCCGGGCAAGCCGCAAAGATCTGCAACAACATGATCCTTGGCGTAACCATGATCGGGACCTGCGAGGCCTTCGCACTGGCCGATAAGCTGGGGCTGGACCGCCAGAAGATGTTCGATGTTGTGAGCACCTCATCGGGATATAGCTGGACGATGAACGCCTACTGCCCCGCCCCGGGGATAGGGCCAAAATCTCCCGCCGATAATGGCTATCAACCGGGTTTTGCGGCGGAGTTGATGCTTAAGGACTTGCGATTGTCCCAGCAGGCTGCCGAAAGTGCGGATGCAGACACTCCCATGGGGCAGTTGGCGCAGACGCTTTATACGCAATTTGTTGAGGACGAAGACGGACTGGGCCGCGATTTCAGTGCGATGCTGCCACGATTTGAAACGCGCAGAAGATCCTAAGGCAAGTTCTTGAAATCAAACCCAAGATGGTCTGCGAATTTCCGACAGTACGTCATCCAATCCCGAAAATCGTCTGAAAATACATACGTCATTCCCTTGCTGTCCCAATGGGAAATCTTGCTGGCCTTGAGTTGTGATAGATAGCTTTCCGGAGCATCCTGCCCTTCGTTCACCGCTTGATCGTGAGCCGCTTTCTCCAGAGCCTCGGCAATTCGGGAAAGAGCCAGGCCTTTGCCGTGATCGGCACGCTCGGGGTTGATCCGATTGGACGTGTTGAAAAGAACCGCGCAGTCCATCAGACTTTCGCTATACGCCTGAGAGGCTTTTGCGGGATTTGGGCGGAAGCCCAAAAGGACCAACGCCACAAGGAAGAAAACTCGGTGAGACATGCGTGTTTAATCGGTGAACTCTTCGGCCAGAGAAAGGCTGATTAAAGGCAGTTTCTTGATCTACATCATATTCATAAATTATTATATGTATAAGGTGTTCCTGTAAAAACAGGAGAGATATCATGCTTAGGAAAAATGTTGGTGGAATTGACCGCATCGCGCGGGTGACCGTCGGGATCGCCCTGCTGACGGCATTTTTTATCGGACCGGAAACTGCCTATAACTGGCTGCTTTTGCTGGGGGTTGTTCCGCTTGTCACAGGACTGCTGCGCAGTTGCCCGATTTATACGATCATCGGCGTGACGACCTGCCCTGCCAAGTAGATAGCCCTAAAACCTGCGCGGCAGATCACTCTGCCGCGACGCGTTTCGGTCTGGGTGTGAGCATCGGCTTTAGGTAATGGCCGGTATGGCTCTCGGCGACCTCGGCCACCTCTTCAGGGGTGCCTTCGGCGACCACACGGCCCCCACCGTCGCCCCCTTCGGGACCGATATCAATGATATGATCGGCGGTTTTCACAACATCAAGGTTGTGTTCGATCACCACGACCGTGTTCCCGCTATCAACCAGTTCATGCAACACTTCCAGTAGCTTACGCACATCCTCAAAGTGCAGACCTGTTGTCGGCTCATCCAGAATATAAAGTGTGCGACCAGTCGAGCGTTTCGCCAATTCTTTGGAAAGCTTCACACGCTGCGCTTCGCCACCAGACAGCGTCGTCGCTTGTTGGCCGACTTTGATGTAGCCCAAGCCAACACGCACAAGCGCATCCATTTTTTCACGGATCGACGGCACAGCCTTAAAGAACTCCTGCGCATCTTCCACCGTCATATCGAGGACATCGGCAATGGATTTGCCTTTGAATTTAATCTCCAACGTCTCGCGATTATAGCGCGCGCCATTGCAGGTTTCGCAGGTCACGTAAACGTCGGGCAGAAAGTGCATTTCAATCTTGATAACCCCATCACCTTGGCACGCCTCACACCGCCCGCCTTTGACGTTAAAGCTGAAACGGCCCGGCTTGTAGCCGCGCGCCTTTGCTTCGGGCAACCCAGCGAACCAGTCGCGGATAGGGGTAAACGCGCCAGTATATGTGGCTGGGTTTGAACGCGGCGTGCGCCCGATTGGGCGCTGGTCGATGTCGATAACCTTATCGAGATGCTCAAGCCCCTTGATCGTCTCACAGGGTGCAGGTGTTTGCCGCGCACCGTTCAATTGCATCGAGGCTGTTTTGAACAGCGTCTCGATCGTTAACGTCGATTTGCCGCCACCGGAAACGCCTGTCACACAAACGAATTTACCAAGTGGGAAGTCAACGGTTACGTCATGCAAGTTATTGCCGGACGCTTTGACAACTTTGATTTTCTTGCGATTCCCCTTGCGGCGTTCTGTTGGTACAGCAATCTCGCGCGTGCCTGTAAGATACTGACCTGTAATTGATTTTTCGTTTGCAGCGATATCGGCAGGCTTGCCGTGCGCAATGACCTGACCGCCATGAATTCCAGCACCCGGCCCAATGTCGAAAACGTAATCCGCTTCGCGGATCGCTTCTTCGTCATGCTCGACCACGATCACGGTGTTGCCCTGGTCGCGCAGGTTTTTGAGCGTCGTTAACAGCCGATCATTGTCGCGCTGGTGCAAGCCGATAGAGGGTTCATCCAGCACATAAAGCACACCTGTGAGTCCTGACCCAATCTGGCTCGCCAAGCGAATGCGCTGGCTTTCGCCGCCAGACAAAGTGCCTGCATTCCGGCTTAGCGTAAGATATTCGAGACCGACATTGTTCAAAAATCCAAGCCGCTCACGGATCTCTTTCAGAATCGCGCGCGCGATCTCGTTTTTCTGGGACGTCAGGCTTTCTGGAACGGTTTCACACCACTCGAAAGCGTCTTTGATTGACATTTCGACAACTTGGCCGATATGCAAGCCTGCTATTTTGACGGCCAGCGCTTCCGGGCGCAGCCGGTAGCCGTCACAAGTGCCACAGCGTCTGTTATTTTGATACCGCTCAAACTCTTCGCGGATCCAGTTACTGTCGGTTTCGCGGTAGCGGCGCTCCATGTTGGGGATGACACCTTCAAAGCTACGCGTGACTTGGTAAACGCGGCCACCTTCGTCATACCGGAACGGGATTTCCTCATCGCCAGAGCCGTAAAGAAAAACTTGCTGAACAAAAGCCGGCAGTTTTTTCCACGGCAGCTTTTTGTCGAACTCATAATGTTTCGCAATTGCTTCAATGGTTTGCAGAAAGTACGGTGACTTTCCTTTGCGCCAGGGGGCAAGCGCGCCATTCTCGAGGGTAATGGTGGTATCCGGCACCACAAGGCGTTCATCAAAGAACAATTCAACCCCAAGACCATCACAGCTCGGACAAGCTCCGAAAGGCGCGTTGAATGAGAAAAGCCGCGGCTCAATCTCGGGGATCGTAAATCCGCTGACCGGGCAAGCGAAGTTCTCGGAAAACGTGATCCGCTCCGGCTCGCCTTCGCTGGGAGCCGTCTCAAGAATGGTAATGCCGTCGGCCAGATCAAGGGCGGTACGGAAGCTGTCAGCCAGCCGCGTTTCAAGCCCTTCGCGGACTACGATCCGGTCAACGACAACGTCGATATCATGGCGAAACTTCTTGTCGAGCGTCGGCGGCTCGTCCAATTCGTAGAACGCACCATCAACCTTAACGCGCTGGAAACCTTGCTTACGAAGCTCAAGGAATTCTTTGCGATACTCACCTTTGCGGTCGCGAATGATGGGGGCCAGAAGATAACCGCGTGTCCCCTCTTCCAGCGCCATCACGCGGTCAACCATATCCTGCACTTGCTGCGCCTCGATAGGCAGGCCAGTTACAGGGCTGTACGGGGTGCCCACACGCGCAAAGAGAAGGCGCATGTAGTCGTAAATCTCGGTCACGGTCCCGACGGTCGAGCGGGGGTTCTTGCTGGTCGTCTTCTGCTCGATCGAAATCGCGGGGCTGAGGCCCGAGATGTGATCGACGTCAGGTTTCTCCATCATATCAAGGAATTGGCGCGCATAAGCTGAAAGCGATTCAACGTAACGGCGCTGACCTTCGGCATAGATCGTATCAAACGCCAAAGACGATTTGCCCGACCCTGACAAGCCGGTAATCACCACCAGTTCATCGCGCGGAATATCCACGTCAATGGACTTGAGATTGTGCTCGCGCGCGCCGCGCACTTCGATCTTTTTCAGCTCAGGCATCCTGCCCCCCAGACGATGTTGCCTTAACAGATAGCGGGCCAAGAGACACCGGCCAATAGATTAATGGAACATTAGGCGAACATTAAGACATTTCTTTCGCATGCCCGTCAATGGCCCTTCGAATGAGCAAAAGCGAGATGACGCCAAAGACGCAAAGCGCGATGGTGAGCGGGCCGAGCCCTACCCCGCCCAAGGCCAATGCATAAAGCGGCGTACCGCTGGCCGTTCCGATATTGCCAAGCTGGGCAACAGCGCCCTGCGCTCTGGCGACGTCCTCGGGCGCTGTGTTGAAATGCGGGATTGCCGCAAAGCTGGCGCCGGGAACAAGCCCAATAAAAACAAATAGTAACAGCGTTGGCACGGATGCGCCAAAGCCGATCAAAGCAAGTGCCGCAGTGGCCAGAAAGCCCGCAACAGCGATCCTGTCAGGCGCGATCCAACGCGCCAGAAATCCAGCCCCAAACGTGCCAACCAATGACAAAAGCGGCAACAGCACAGCAACCCAAACGGGAACCTGCGCAGGCAGGAACGTCAGCAACGCTACAAACATCAACGTGTGCCAGAAAAAGCCGAGTGCCGGGGCGACAAGCCTCGGACTGCTATAAATTAAGCGATGCTCGGCCACCCACTGGATCGGGACCGCGCTGCGTGTCCCCTTTGGCAGAAAAGGCGCCAGACAGCCTGCGATGACAAGCATTAGAACACCATGAACCGCCCAGACCAGTTTGAGCCCGCCCAAAGCGACAAGGGCTGGCAACACCACGGCCGAGATGGCGAAACTGACGCCAAAAAACGTCGCCCAAAGCCCCATGACCACCGAGTGATCCTGCGGCGCGCTCACACGCACCATCAAGGTGGGTGCAGCCACAACCAAAGCAAGATGTGAAATCCCCTCAAAGATCCGCAACGCCATCATCGTCGTAAAGCCAAGGCCGATGGCCTGAAAAAGCGACAGTGCACCACCGCCGATCAACGCCCATAAAATGACCCGTCGCGCCCCAAGGCGCGTAACAAAGGCCCCAGCCATCACGCCAAAGACAATACCAATGACACCAACAACCGACACAATGGGCGCAACACCCGCCAGATCACTTTGAAAAAAACGTGCAACATCCTTTAAAACCAAGGAAACTTTTGCAAACTGCGCTGCCGCCAAAAGGCCTGCAACCCAAAGCAAAATCACCAACCGCCAATCTGTGCGTGCCGCGTCCATCTCTCTCAAGTGAACCGACAAGAGCAGCGCGTCAACGTCCGTCTTCTTTTGTCTGAAAATACCGAAACGAAAAACGCCGCCACAAAGACGATACTCTGCAGCGGCGTGCCAAATCAGTAAAAAGAATGCGCGTCAGCGCGCAATTGGATCAGAAGTGGATCGCCCGATCATAGGCATCCAGCACAGATTCATGCATCATTTCGGACAGCGTCGGGTGCGGGAAGACCGTTTCCATCAGGTCCTCTTCGGTGGTTTCTAGCTTTTGCCCAACGACATATCCCTGGATCATCTCCGTCACTTCGGCGCCGATCATGTGCGCGCCAAGCAACTCACCCGTTTTTGCGTCAAAGACAGTTTTCACCATCCCTTCAGGCTCGCCCAGAGCGATAGCCTTGCCGTTGCCAACAAAGGGGAAGTGACCAACTTTGATCTCAAAGCCGCGTTCTTTTGCTTTGGCCTCGGACAGACCCACTGACGCCACCTGCGGGTGGCAATAGGTGCAGCCTGCGATGCTTTCAGGCTTGATCGGATGCACGTTGTTTTTGCCGGCAATCAGTTCGGCGACCATGACCCCTTCATGAGAGGCCTTATGGGCCAACCAAGGCGCGCCTGCGATGTCGCCGATCGCATAAAGCCCCTCGACGCCAGTGCGGCAGAACTCGTCCGTGACGACATGGGTGCGATCAATCGTGACGCCAAGCGCTTCGAGGCCCAGATCTTCGGTGTTGCCGACAATACCCACCGCAGAGATCACGGTGTCGAACTCTTCCTTGGTCACTTTGCCGTCCTGTTCGATATGAGCGGTGATTTTACCCACAGCACGGTCAAGCTGTTTGACCATTGTCTTCTCACGGATCTTCATGCCTTGCTTTTCAAAGGCCTTCTTTGCAAAGTCGCTGATCTCGGCATCCTCGACAGGCAGGATCCGGTCCATGACTTCTACGACCGTCGTATCTGCGCCAAGCGTATTATAGAAGCTCGCAAATTCGATCCCGATTGCGCCAGACCCAATGACCAGCAGTTTTTTCGGCATCCGCGACGGTGTGAGCGCGTGCTTGTAGGTCCAGACCAGTTCGCCATCCGCTTCAAGCCCGGGCAATTCGCGAGCGCGTGCGCCGGTCGCAAGAATAATGTTCTGCGAGGTCAGTTCTTCGGTGCCTTTTTCGGTCGTGACGGTCACCTTGCCTTTTGTCGGGATCGTCGCCGTTCCCATGATCGTCGTCACCTTGTTTTTCTTCAGGAGATGCCCGACGCCGCCGTTCAGCTGTTTTGCCACGCCACGTGAGCGGGCTACGACCGCATCAAGGTCATAATCAATGCCGTCCGCTTTTAGGCCAAACTCTTTCGCGCGGTGCATCAGGTGAAACACTTCTGAAGAGCGCAGCATCGCCTTGGTTGGAATGCAGCCCCAGTTCAGGCAGATGCCGCCCATGTGTTCACGTTCAACAATCGCGACGTTTAAGCCCAATTGCGCCCCGCGAATGGCGGCGACATAGCCCCCTGGTCCGGCACCAATTACAATCATATCAAAGGATTTGGCAGCCATCTGGCCCTCCGGTCTACAAACAAGTTTAATGCTAAACTATATTGCATCGAAGCTGTGAGCGACAGGGGATAGTGTCGCAGTTCAAAGCGGTATCAGACGCGCATCGCCTCGACTGTCGCGCCGTATCCGCCATCCGCGATAAAGGCTGCTTCGGGTTCTGTTGCACGCCGCGACAACGCTTTGTTACGAAACGGAAACCGACCAAATTGCCGGATCACTTCACGATGGGCCTTGGCATGCAGAAGGTTGTCTTCGCCATGCTCGGGCATCCGGGTGACCATCAAACGCACGCAGCGATCCTGATCGCACAGGTTTTCCGAATGCATCAGGGGTAAGTAGAAAAACTGCCGGGCAGGTTCGTCGATGCGCATGTCCCAGCCTTTGTCGATAGCGGCTTTCGCAGCGGCCAGCGCGCAATGGTCAGACGCAAACGCCTTCGCCGTGTCGCGGAACATATTGCGGGAAAACTGATCGGTGAGGATAATGTAGGCCAGCGCACCGCTGGGATAGGTGAGCCAAAGAGCACAGCGGCCTTCCATTGCGCCATTCCATGTCGTCTCGAAGCGGTGCTTGATATCGGCGTCCAGCTCGGCGCTGCCTTTGTACCACCCCTCTGGCCCGATCTCATCCAGCCAGTAATTCAACACATCGTCCGGACCCCGCATGGCATGCTCCTCGCTTGCGACCCGCTTCGTTCCGATAACTGTTACAAAACCGTTAACAGGCGGCAACCAAATAAATTTAGCGCCTCACCTTCCGTAACAGACCGTAACATCAAAGCCGCGTGTCGGCGTCTTCGGCATCGGTTCCCTCTTCAAGGGCGGTCTCGATATAGTATTCCTGCGCCACCTCCACCGCGACGGGGGACGTGGACGGGAAAATCGGTGCGTAAGACGTGGTGTCATCCACCGGCGTCGAGATTGCGCGCTGCGTCATCCGGTAGGCTGCATAAGCCGCCAGCGCAAACAGCAGGATCGCGACAAACAGGAAAAAGCCGCGCGGGCCGATCACACCCATCATCCAGCCTGTAATCAGCGGACCCGCAATCGCACCGATGCCGTTGATAAAGATCAGCCCACCTGAAGCAGCAGCCATATCCTCGTGCTCGAGAAAGTCGTTCGTGTAGGCGATCAGCAGGGCGTAAAGCGGGTTCGACATACCGCCAATGACAAAGGCGGCAAACAAAAGCGCCGGGAAGGATCCCATGAAGAAGAACCCGACCATCGCTCCGATGCCGCCAGCCAGCGCTACAGCCAGGATCAGGCTGCGGCGGTCCATCCGGTCACTGATCCACCCGATGGGATATTGCAGCACCAGGGCGCCGACATAGATCGTCGAAATAAAGATCGAAATCTGGCCCAGTGTCAGCCCAATCAGCGTGGCAAATACAGCTGCCATCCCGAACTGCGCCGAAAAGACACCACCCAGCAGGAACATGCCAGCACAACCCAGCGGTGACGTGTTTACCAGCTCACGCAGGGTCATCGGCTTGGCCGCATCAAAGGCAGGTGTCGGGCTGATCGACAACAAGATCGGCGCAAAGGCGAGCGACACGAAAATCGACGGCAGGATAAACAGCAAATAGCCACTTGGATCCGGGATCAGCAACAGGCCTTGCGCCACCACAATGCCAGTCATTTGCACTAACATATACGCCGACAGCGCCTGGCCCCGGTTTTCATTATCGGCAGAATTGTTAAGCCAGCTTTCGGCAGTCACATAGACCCCCGAAAAGCAAAACCCGATGATAACACGACCCAACGTCCACGAAATCGGATCAAGCAGGATCGGATAAAGGATCAAGACCGCCGAAATCAATGAGCCAAGCGCCGCAAAAACCCGGACATGCCCGACGCGGCGGATCATCTCGGGCGCCAGCCGGGAGCCGCCCAGAAAACCTACGAAATAAGCCGACATCACCACCGACATCTCGAAGGTCGAGAAATTCGCATCGCCGCCGCGAATGCCCAAAAGAGACCCTTGCAGGCCGTTGCCGACCATCAAAAGCATCATTCCCAGCAACAACGCCCAGGAGGAGGCAAGTACTTGTTTCATAACTGCGACCCTCGGTCTTGGCGTGTGTTTTCAAGCGTGCCTGAGTCGGTCGCAAAGCGATAGCTTGGAGACGACTTTCGGGTGTCGTTTCCCGGCGTTGGCGCTTGTCCACAGCGCCAGCCGCGCGCCTGTCGGCTCTCACGTCCCTCGAAACGGCAAACGTCAGGGGATAAGCAGCGAGCTGTCACCATAAGAGAAAAAGCGATACCGCTTGGCGATAGCGTGGGCGTAGATATCACGAACCCGCTCGGCGCCCATCAGCGCAGAGACGAGCATCATTAGCGTGGACTTGGGCAGGTGAAAGTTTGTCATCAGCCCCTGAGTGACGCGAAACTGGTAGCCAGGCGTGATAAAGATATCGGTATCGCCCTGCCATGGCTGCATCGTGCCATCAGTCGCGGCAGCGCTTTCGATCAGACGCAATGCAGTAGTGCCAACGGGGATCACGCGGCCCCCCGCAGCGCGGGTTGCGTTGATGCGGGCCACAGCCTCTGGGCTGACAGCCCCCCATTCGGCGTGCATCTTGTGCTGTGTGATGTCATCCACCTTCACGGGCAAAAACGTGCCCGCGCCGACATGCAGGGTCACTTCGGCGAAATCCACCCCTTTGGCGGCAATCTTGGCCAAAAGATCCTGATCGAAATGCAGCGATGCGGTGGGAGCAGCAACAGCGCCTTGTTCTTTGGCAAAGACGGTTTGGTAATCGACACGGTCCTGCGCGTCGGCTTTGCGCTTTGCCTCGATGTAAGGCGGCAGCGGCATTGCGCCTGCGGCCGCAAGTGCAGTGTCAAACGCCCCGCCTGAGAGGTTGAACGACAGCACGCCTTGCCCATCTTGCTTGGCGATCAACATCGCGACGAGGCCTGCATCAAAGCTGATCTGCTCACCCTCCGCTACCTTGCGCAGCGGCTTGATAAGGGCGGTCCAATCGCCCGTAGGTGTGGGCGACAGAAGTGTCACTTCGATCTTGGCAGTTACCCGGCCTTGGGCACTCTCACGAGCGCGTTGGCCTGTCAGTCGCGCAGGGATGACCTTGGTGTTGTTGAGCACCAAAAGATCACCCCGGCGCAGAATGTTCGGCAGATCGAAGACGTGCGCGTCACGGATGCCGCCTTCCGCATGCAGCAACCGCGCTGATGTGCGCGGGGTGGCAGGCCGTGTGGCGATCAGATCGTCCGGCAGATCAAAGTCAAAATCAGAAAGTTTCACGCAAGACGACCCTATTGAGAGACCCGGGGGGCTGGGCGGCGGAAAATCTCGCGGAACATGCCAGGGGTCAAGGCGGAAAGCGGATTGACAGCGACCTGCGGCTCGGAAGGATCGCCCGCAAGGGTAAAGTTGAACCCGATCAACCCTTCGCCAGGCCGGGTCAGGAAACTACCGATCCCGTTGAGCAGATAAAGCGGCGAGAACACGCCTTGCATGTCCATCTGGCTGTTGGAGGGCCGATAGGTGCCGTCCATCGAAATCCCTAGCGCTGGCCCGGTGGCAGAGCTTTCGGTGACGGCAATCACTTCCGGCGTCAGCACAAAATTCGCATCATTATTGGTAAAAAGCACACCTTGATTGGCCATCTGATCGAGCAGCCCAATGACAGATACCGCGCTTAGAAGATTGGCCAAGGCAGGGGCATTTTGCACCCGCGTTTCCGTGATGGCGAGGGTGCCATCATTTTGGCCATCGGTAGGGCGCGGGCGCAGGATAAGGCTTAAATCACCACCGCGTGCGCTGCGGATCAGACGCGCATTGCCCATCACGCGTCCAGCATCCTGCGAGGTGATGCGCACGGCGGTGCCATTTCGGTCTGGCACAACCGCGCCTTCGATTGGGGTTGAGCCTCCGTTCACATTGGCGCGGAAGCTTCCGTTAAAGCCGCCAGCAGCGCTGAACTGACCGCGCAGATCAGTCAGGCTGATGCTGTCGGACACCACCAATTCATCAAGCGCCAGATCAATTGGCCCCCCTTGCCCTGTTCCCTGGCCCAGCTTGGCGCGACGCAGATCCATGGTGCCTGCGGTGATCTGCACCCCAGGTGCTGCTCCACGACCTCGCCCGATCAGCGTGACCGGGGCATTCAGCCAGTCACCTACCTGAACGCGATCAAATCTGGCACGCTCAAAACGGCCTTCGGCATCGACCGCGATGGTTCCCGCAGCTTCAAGATCCGGAGCCGACAGGCTGAGCGCGTCAATCTCAAGCGGTGTGCCAAGGCGTCCATTGATCGCGAGCGCGCCGCGCGTTGCAGCCGGTTTGGTCCAATCGAGAGCGGCAAGGCGCAGACCCACACCGCGCAGATCGCTTGTCAGCTGAAAGACCGCCGGGGCCTCTTTCGGCAGGCTCAGGGACAGATCTGCGCTGGCGCGGCCTGACACGGTGCCAGGCGGCAGATCAATACGAAATTCGTCGATGAATTGTTGCGACAACTCGATGGCTGCTGTGACGGACGGCGCTGCCGCCTCCGGGCCCAGCGGAAGACGGAACGTGCCTGTTAGAGGCACCTCTCCAAGACGCGCATCGCCGTCAATGACCACCGCGTCAGATGTCACCGTGATACCCAAAAGGGATGCGGCCAGCGTGCGGTCTTTAACCAATGTCGTGCTGCGGACGTTGGAAACAGTGCCCGTCGCGGCGTACTGGACGTCGGCAATCTGCAGATCTTTCTTCAATGGTAAAGACAGGTCAATCGCGGCGCGCGCGCGTCCGTCAGCCAGATCAACAGGTAGGTTTGCCTTTTGCAAGAAACCAAAAGGGTCTTCATCAAGCAGCGCCAGAGTGGCTGTGACGGTCGCATCGGTCTTGAGCGCGATATCGGCTTGCGCTGGCTTTACCGAAGTGTCAGGCACCTCAAAACGAGAACCGGCAAGCTGGATGGCACCGCCACGCGGCGAAAGAACCTGCCCTTCATCGACACTGACAACAAAGCGGTTACCCTCAAGCAGTGCCCGCCCCACACCGTTTGTGATCGGTGGCAGGGTTTTCATGAACCGCACTGTGGCATCCTCGAATTCCCACCCCACACGGAAATAGGGCCGCTCTCCAGCGGTTGCGCGTAGCACGGCTTGTGCGTTGTGAAGATGGCCTTCGGTGACATTGCGCGCCACCCATTCGCGGGTGCGCGCCACCTGGGTGGACGGCCAAATGGCCGTAACGGCCTGTGGACTGATCTGATCGCCAAACGCATTTAGCGCGACCGACCAACCATCGGGGTCGGCCGTCACATGCGCATCACCAGTTATCCGGGTATCATCCGATTGCAGCATGAACTGGCCAATTTCGACCGAAAACGGATCAAGCTTGAGACGGAAATCAATCGCGCTTTGGCGGAAATCGAGCGCCTCGTCGAAAAAGTTATCAGGGTTAGCCTGAAGTTGGGTGAGTTGCAGCTGACCCAAAAGGGTCTGCGGCAATCCATTGCGGAAATCCTTCATGTAAGCGCGGCCCGCACCGGTGACATTGACCATTTCGCTACGGATGCTGACGGTGTCAAAGGACAGCGTGTTTGTTCCCGGATCGAAGGTGAAGTAGGTCTGCGCGCTGTCAAATTTTACCGGTCGCGTCGCCTCGGTCGGCTGCAACGCACCTGCGCCGAAATCGAGCGTCCCAAAAAGCGGACCGGTCAGGCCGTCTTCATCCAGTGATAGACGCATAGCGCCTGAAATGGGCGCCTCAAGCGCACTTAGCCAGGTCAGCGCGGGCACTTGGCTGGCGATATCCTGTGCGGGTAGCGTGTCGATATTCACCGAGATATCCGAGGCAACACTATCAAGGCGTGTGTCATAGCTCAGCTCGACCGTAGAGGCATATTCGCGGCCCGTCAGCAAAGCCAGATCGGCGCGCAAACGCAAGTCGTTGCCGTCGCGCTCCAGCGTGGCGCGGCCCCCGTCGACAACCCAGAACTGCCCCGAAAGCGCGTCTTCGTAATTCAGGGTCAGCCCGTTCAGCTGCACGCGGTCAAGGTTAGCCGCCGCATCTGTCAAGAATATTGTTTCAACGCTTTCGAGGGTTTGCAGTAAACCATCCGCTTCCCCCAATGGCGCATCGCCTTCACCAAAGGTAAATGCAAATTGCCCACCAGCATCGCGCCGGAGGGTCAACCTACCCCCGGTAAGGGCGATGTTGGTCACTCGTAATTGGCGCGACAGCAAAGGCCGGGCAGCGATTTGGATATCAGCGTCAGACAGCGCCACCATCGGGCGCGCATTGGCATCGCGCAGCAGCATGTCCTCAAGACGCAGATACGGCTCAAGATTATCGTTGACGCCAATCAGGATACGGCCAAAGCCGATATCGGCACCTGCAATCTGATTGCTCAGTGCGTGTTCGACCCGGTCGCGAACCCAATCGGGCGCCGTAATGGGACGCCCAACCAACGCAAAGGCCGTCAGGCCAACGGCCGCAAAAAACACCACAAAGCTGATCAGGACGATCAGCCCACCCCGCCCTCGACGACGCGGTTTCGTTTCGGGTGTCGGATCTGGTTCAGACCCGTTATCCTTGGACGTGCTGCTCATGCCTTTATCTTCGCGCGGCTGGCCCTAAAACGAAACCCATAACTGACGGACAAAGGATCACGCTCTCATGACCGATATTGGCTCTGCTGCCCCGGACTTCACCCTGCCCCGCGATGGCGGCGGCGAGATTACCCTCTCGGCGCTTCGACCCAAGGCCGTAGTCTTGTATTTCTACCCAAAAGACGACACGCCGGGCTGCACAAAGGAAGCAATTGCCTTTACCGAGCATCTGGCCGCCTTTGAAGCGGCGGGCGCTGTGATCCTTGGCATCTCGAAGGATCCGGTGGCCAAGCACGACAAGTTTGTCGCCAAGCACGAATTGAAAGTGGCGCTTGTGTCAGACGAACACAGCGATGTGTGCGAACACTATGGCGTCTGGGTAGAAAAGAACATGTACGGCAAAAAATACATGGGCATTGAACGCGCCACCTTTTTGATCGACGGCACCGGCAAGGTCGCGCAGGTCTGGCGAAAGGTCAAAGTGCCCGGCCATGCCGAAGCGGTCCTGGATGCGGTCAAAGCCCTGTGAGCCAAGCCTCGCTAAAGCCGCTGGCCGAAATGGCCTGCGATGTGTTGCAAACCGCAGACGGCGCTGAAAAGACAGCGCTGTCGCGGCGCTATGCGGCAGAGTGGTTTGCAGCGCGCGCAGCGGGGGATGCGGTCGAGATCGGCCATGGCGCGCCGCCCCTGCGCCCATCCCGCCCGGCCAAACCAGAACTGCTGGATCCGCGAGATGTGCCGCGCAGGAAGCCCGGATCGATAGAAGGTCGCCAAGCGATCCTGCATGCGGTCGCGCATATTGAGCTGAATGCCGTAGACTTGCATTGGGATCTGATTGGGCGGTTCACAGAAACGACATTACCAATGGGGTTTTATGACGACTGGGTGAAAGCCGCCGACGAAGAATCCAAGCATTTCAACCTGATATGCGACTGTCTTGATGCAAATGGCAGTTATTATGGCGCTTTGCCAGCACATGCCGGAATGTGGCGCGCTGCCGAAGACACCGCTGAAAACATCATGGGCCGTCTTGCTGTTGTGCCAATGGTGCTGGAAGCGCGCGGGCTCGATGTCACGCCCGGCATGATCCAGATTTTCAAAAGTGCCAAAGACAAGGGCACCGTTGCCGCACTTGAGGTGATCTACGCCGAAGAGGTCGCCCATGTTGCCTATGGCTCGAAGTGGTTTCACTTTTTGTGCGGACGTCATGATCTGGATCCGAAAGAAGTCTTTCACGACCTTGTGCGGCGTTACTTTCATGGCCCGCTCAAGCCGCCCTTCAACGAGGAAAAAAGGGCCGATGCAGGCCTGCCCCCGGACTTTTACTGGCCGCTTGCCGAAGCGCGCGCCTAAACCAGAGGTTGAACGCTTGTTCATATAGGCAAAAACCCGCCGATTACACGGGGTTACGGCAGTGAATTGCCACAATATCCTCGTTTTTCTTGCAGCAGACTCGCCCGTGCACTAACACCGCTCCAACGCCTCGCGTGGGGAGCGGAGCGGTGTGAAATCGGGATGGGTCACGGGACGGTTATCTTGCAAACGCGACTGATACACAGACTGCACCGCGCGCTTGAGCAGCGGTTGCCCGAAAAGCGCTTGTTTTTGCGTTCGGATACCGAAACACGATTTATCCGCCTCAAACCGGAAACACAGCTGATTGGTTTGGCAGGCAGTTCATTGCTTGTCGCCTGGACCATTATCGCGACGGCGATTTTGTTGATGGACAGCATTGGTGCCGGCAATTTTCGCGATCAGGCCAAACGCGATCAACTCGTCTATCAAGAGCGGCTGAACGCCCTTTCGTCTGAACGCCACATGCGCGCCGAAGAAGCCCTGGCCGCCCAAGAACGGTTCAATTCCGCGCTTGAGCAGATTTCGGTAATGCAGTCCGAGCTTTTGGCATCCGAGGATCGTCGCCGCGAAGTTGAGACTGGTCTGGAAGTTGTCCAGAACACCCTGCGCGATGTCATGCAGGAACGCGACAGCTACCGCGAAGAAGCCAAAGATCTGTTGGCCGCCATGGAGAATGGCGAGGGTGGCACAAGCTCTGTGAACAGCTCCGAGATGGAGGCGACGGTTGCACTGCTGTCATCGGTTCTGGAAGACACCGCAAGCGAGCGGGACAACACCATCGATAACGCTGCTGATGCGCTTGAGCAGGCAGAAGCGCTGACTGATCGACTTGCCGAGATGGAAAAGCGCAACGACGAGATTTTTCGCCAGCTTGAAGATGCTATGACTGTTTCGGTCAAACCACTCGACAAGATGTTCCGGGCAGCGGGGATGAATACCGAAAGCATGCTCAATCAGGTACGGCGCGGCTATTCGGGTCAAGGTGGCCCGCTGACACCGCTTAACTTTTCGTCGATGGGGTTTGAGCCGGATGCCGACAGTGCCCGCGCCAATCGCATCATCGAACAGATGGATCAATTGAACCTATACCGCATTGCCGCCCAAAAGGCGCCCTTTGCAACGCCTGTGAAATCTGCCTTCCGGTTTACCAGCGGGTTTGGCTACAGGCGTGATCCCAAAACTGGGGGTCGTCGCATGCACAACGGCGTTGATTTCGCGGCAAGCAGCGGAACTCCGCTGTATTCGACTGCGGATGGCGTTGTGGTTCACGCGGGCTGGTCATCGGGGTATGGTCGGCTGGTCAAGATACAACATGAGTTCGGGATCGAAACACGCTACGCGCATTTGTCCAGACTTCGCGTAAAAGTGGGCCAAAGGGTCTCGCGTGGGGATCGCATCGGTGATATGGGAGCTTCTGGACGAGTGACGGGTGTGCACCTGCATTACGAAGTGCGTGTAGGCGGCAAACCAGTCAATCCGATGACATTTATCAAGGCAGCGAACGATGTTTTCTAAAAGCAAAATCAACGACCCCGCCCCCGGCGCGCCGACAGACGCAGCAACGCCTGCAAAGGCTGACGCTCCGAAAAGCGCCCCGAAGAAAGAGTTTCAGGCCTCTGCCCCCAAGGCAAAGCCGCCTGCATCTGTGTTATCGTCTGATCTGACGGTGACGGGTAACCTCAAGACCTCAGGCGATATCCAGATCGAAGGTCAGGTCGACGGCGACATCCGGGCGCATCTGCTGACCGTTGGCGAAGGTGCCACCGTTCGCGGCGAATGCATTGCCGATGATGTTGTGGTAAACGGTCGCGTTGTCGGTCGCGTGCGCGGCTTGAAAGTCCGCCTGACATCAAGTGCACGTGTTGAGGGTGACATCATCCACAAGACAATCGCCATCGAAAGCGGCGCGCATTTCGAAGGCTCTGTGCAGCGTCAGGACGATCCGCTGAACTCTGGCGCACCGAAAACAGCACCCAAGGCAGAAGCGCCCAAAGGGTAAGCTTTGCCAGCTCAAGATTTTGAACGCCGTCTCTTTCGAGGCGGCGTTTTTTCGTTTCCGAATGGCGACAGCTGAGTGATTATTCGGAGGAAATTTGTCGGTATAAGTGCCAGGTCGCATGCCCAAAAAGCGGCAGACTGACAAGCAGACCAAGAAACAGCGGGATCATCGAGACAAGTGTCACGACAGCGATAAGCAGCCCCCAAAGAAACAGGTTACCCGGATTTTTTAGCACGACACCAAAGCTGGTTATCATCGCAGTGACAAAATCGACCTCGCGGTCCAGCAACAAGGGCAGCGAGATAACCGTAATCGCAAAAAGAAGCGCCGAGAGGGCGGCGCCGACGGCCGTGCCAACAGCCAGCATCATCAATCCATTTGACGTCTGATAGACCTCATATGACGACGAGATATTGGTCATCGTCGAAAGCCCCAGAAACAGCGCAAAGATCATGTGGGCAATGAAGAACCAGAAGAGAAAGACCATGATGATGATGGCACAGATCGACGGAAGTTGCCGGTTGCGCTGATAGGCGACCACCCCAAGAATGCCGCGCCAGTCGAGGGGGCGGTCTTCCTCCAGACGGCGGCTCACCTCATAAAGGCCCACAGCCGCGAAAGGACCTATCAGCGGGAAGCCAATGGCTGCGAAGATCAACCAATAGGCCTGTCCCGTGATCCGCGTCACATAAAGCATGATGAGTCCCGCAAGCACGTAGATACTTGCAAAGAAGAGCCCAAAGACGGGGGCGGCCATGAAGTCTTGCCAGCCGCGGCGCACAGCGTTGCGCAGTATGACACCTGTCACAGGGCGTAGGTCGGGCACGCCCAGAGGTGGGCTTTTGTAGATGGCGTCTTGCATGGCTGGCTCCGTCATATTTACAGAGCCTAGGCGACGCCGGCGTTTTCGAGCAAGGGGCCGAGTGTCGCGTCAACTGTCACGTTCGAGACTTCCGAAGTGCCCGAATGTCACTTTGATCCGGGCGGGGACCATTCGGAATAGGCGTTCGCCGCCGTCTCTTTGGCGTATTGTCAGTCAATATGTGAAAAAGACCAAGAACCAGCAGGAATTTTAGCAAAGCCGCAGACAGGTTGCTGATATTCAACCACATTTTGAATTCGCCTTGGGCGATATCAAGGGCTTGCTCGGTCGCGAGCGTCAGAGTCATATACGACATGTGGATGCCAACCTGACCGACTAAAACAAGTGCGATCAGAGCAATGATCGATAAGATACCTTCTGGAGCGGCGATGACCTTGGGCGTGAACCGCGGAATTAGCAGCACCAATCCCATACCGAATGTCGCAGGGAGAACATATGGGATCGGCCCGGCCGATCCACCGATCGGGATGTTGTAGCCAACGATCAAGAACATGAGCGGGGCGAAACACGCCGTCAGACCAATGATCCGCAGGACGATTAAGTATAGCCAGCGGTCCATACGGCCTCCATGTGAAATTCAACCCATGGATGTTTTGCAAAAGAATTCTGGCAACACTATGACCATGCTCCGAAAACACTTCGGAGGTTTGTCTTACTCTTCGGCGTTGGCCTCAGCCCGGCTCTTGCCCGCCACGTCCTGCGCAAGCGTTGCGGCCATGAACTTGTCCAGGTCGCCGTCCAAAACGCCGCTCGTGTCCGAGGTTTCCTCGTTCGTGCGCAGATCTTTGACCATCTGATAGGGCTGCAGGACGTA
>ERZ1740070.860-NODE-860-length-19827-cov-6.569796_pt1 | contig 19827 bp, 18 predicted proteins | sample MGYA00581734_ERZ1740070 | MGnify/ENA primary metagenome ERZ1740070 (study PRJEB43018, sample SAMN04849744) | marine metagenome | isolation source: floating plastic debris | place: Pacific Ocean | collected 2008-09-01 | study: EMG produced TPA metagenomics assembly...
TCAACGGCTGTTTAGAGGACTTCAAAGCCATCACCGGCCCAAAGCTGCTGATATTCGATGAAGTCACCTACCTCTACAAAGTGTGGGAGAAAACGGAGAAAGAAAGCTTTGAGGATTACATCCAGTACAAAATCGGCCTGTCCTCGATGGGCGATAGCTTGCAAAGCTTCATCTGGGAGATAGGCCAAGTCAGCAACGCCAAAGACCTGGGTGTGTCAGCCGGTATCCGCTCGCTATTCAAACCTATCGCCATTGTCAGCAACCACGACCGCAGGGCCGCGAACGCATTACTGGGCACCCAGTTTGTGCCACTGCCAGAAGACGGCAAGAAAGCGGTGATGCAGATGTGTGATCGCTCCCTTTGTGGCCGCGCCGTCTACGACTACGTGAACGACTGCTGGCAATCAATGCCCCAGCTGCCGAACCTCTCAGGCTTTGACCGAGACACACGCTCGTTTGCCAGTCTAGAGGCACAGGAGCCGCTAGCGCCGGAAGCAGCCCCACAGCCAGACATCAGAGCTGACCTAGAGCGACTGTTATCGGTAGACACGCCAGAACCTGCGAGAGAGCCTACCCACTTTGGCCTAAGCGTGGAGCAAATCAGCGAAGTACAGAAGCGCTTATCTAGCCTGCAACCAGGCGCAATCTCATCCGTAAAGCGCATTCGTGAGAACAGCCGCCTGCTGCGAGATCAGGGCATCACCCAGGCTGACCTCACCGAGCTATTTGACTACCTCGCCCAAACGAGCACAATAGAGTGGCTATCGAGCGAGCAGCGCGATTTCCGGTATCTTGGTGGCCTGTAGTTGAATTTTGACATGATCCTTATCCTTCGGGAGCGAGCCACCCCCGAGCAAATGCGCCAGATGCTAGAAGCCTTGGGAATCTACATTAAACTGGCAGTAGACATGGAGCTTGGCATTCTTGCCGGTGGCGGTGAACTCCACGCCGACTGCGAGCAGCTTCTATTGGCTAGTGACAGTCAGCAAGCCAACGTATGGGGAGCCGATTGGTATCCCTTCAACCAAACGGTTGGCTATGAGTCGATCATCAACATCCGCCCATCGGCTAACAATCGTTCAATGGAGATTCAATCACCAGAGCTTCGAGAACAGATCAATCAAGTCGCACAGTCCCTACTAGGTGGTGTCCAATGGCAATGAACTGGGAAAAACTAAAGGCTCGCTACGAAGCAGCCAGCCTTGTTGCTCAGATAGACAGCATTGGTATGAACCTGGTGCGATTACAAACATTGGCAGAAAGCGGCATAGAAGAATCAGTCGCTCAGCATCTAGTCAGAGAGAGCCAGTTTTTCATTGAATGGAGCGTGCCAGGCCTAAACCTAGAGACAAATATGACGCTAGTGCAAGAGCTGCTGTCACTTCAGCGCTTACTGAGTCGCTGGAAGTTGAATTGGCCTAGTCTGTGGACGAGTCCTACCGAGCGTCAGAAGATAGCAGACACCGCCCAGCACTGGTACGAACATTTGCAAGGCTACTCAAGTGCGATTGCTAGTTGAGTAGCGGTGTATAGGTAAGCTGAAATATGCCTTCATTACGCCTGGTGCGGTCACTATCATGGGATGGAATCTTTGCCTTGCAACTGAGAAAGATCGCGCCAGCGCCTACCATCTAGAATCGCTAGGTCCTGATGCTTCAGACCGTGACTATGAGCTAGCTTCCCGAGGTACTGTTTCACTATCGCGCCCCTTTTCATATGGGCTGTGTCGTGATGGTGTACTGCGGGCGTGGTTGACAGCAGAGGAACTAGACTTTCTGTGGCTAGACGACATAGACGAGCCATCCAGCTGGCAGCAAAAAGAGCCAGCCGCCTTCCTCGCAATCCTCCGTAAGGTGAGTGCGCGGTTGCATGAGGAACGCTCAAACATGCCTGTGGATCACTTTCTCTTTTTCGTCGATGAAGCCGGAAAGCGTTGGGGCGGTGCAACCAGAATCACACTGCCCTTCGGCGGAATTGAATGGAAATTTCCCCATGAGCCGATGCTCAAGCTAGACGGAGGACACCATGATCCATCTCATCGTAATGAGCTACGCGTGTACGACGTCCGCGTCGATCCGACTCTGCTGGAGCAGAGTCAGCGTGAGCTAGAAGAACGGCTCAAAGCGCAGAGTAGTGATTCACAGTCGGGGCGTCTTATTTACGGCAACTATGGGTCACGTACTAATCCGATTGTGGAGGAACCAACAGGATGGCTGCCAGTACAGCCAATGCTTGATGTGCTGGGATGCCAGGTAGCAGTGAGATCAACTGATGCGTTGTCATTATTTAGCTCAGATATAAATCGAGCGATCTCGTACTGTGAACAGCTCATTGAGGAGAAGAACTCTCTATACCTACTCATGACTTAGATGTTAGAGGGTGAGCCAGTCTTAGGCTTCGCCTTCAGATGCTGCTTTTCCACTGTTGTAAAACAATAGATTGATTACGACACACTTGTTAAAGTAAAGTCATTCGGATTGCTTCTTTATCGAGCTGTCGTAAAAGCATCCACAAAAGTACAACATGCTCCCCTCTTTCATTGCCCAATTAGAGCAGTTGGTTGCCCAGATTAAATCCTCTGGCCCAGTTGCGCATGAGGATGCACGGCTGGATATCTCGACGCATTCCAAATCAGGCTACGAGTACGCCCGCCTGCGTAACGGCAGTGAGCTGAGCGCCTGTGGCCGAGTCGGCAGTGAGAAGTACTTGGAGGTGCTAGCCACCCTTCAACGTCGAGATAAGCTCGCCGAGCTAACGCAGGCGATCTCGTCACTGAAGCAGGCCGATGCGATTCCGGTAGCAGTTCCAGAGGTCGGGAAGGTAGATGCGATGGCAAAGCCCGCTAACGTAATCGCGCCCACAACCGAACCTAAACCCAGGGCCAAGCCTACACCTAAGACAGCCTCAGCTACCCGCAAGAAAAAGATGAAGGGCCGCAAACAGCTCTACACCCATGTCAAAACCAGACAAGGCACAGCGGTTCATGCGGTGCTGGGCAAAGACAAAATCGGTGAATGGCGAACTCCAGCATTGTGCGGAGTCACACCACCCAAACGAGATCGCATGGGCTGGGAATTCCCCACCCATGACGACGGTGTCACCTGTCCCAAGTGCTACCGCAAGCTACCTACCAACGGTAAGCGCCACCTGCCTAAGTTTTAGGGCTAGCAGAAGCATTTGGCCCCAAGGTTACTGTTATGAAAATGATAATAGCTGAAACCTTTGCTGACAGATGATTGTAGCCTTCGAAGAGATCCCTCACAGACCAAGAGTATGAGGGATGCTCTGTTCCAGCCAGATAAGGCTAAGGCCAAATGGACTACTCATCACTCAACAATGTCTGTTAGTTAGTACTTTTCTGAGAGGTCGGTTTTTTGGCAGCTGTAATCCAGTCATCGCAGTGCTTGCAGCCTATGGCCGAATTTTATAGCAGTCGGGGCCGCATCCATAGAAGGATGCCAGCACTCACGCAAAACAAGATATAGTTTATTTGTACTACTCCTGTGCTCATCCATGAACCGTCGTCTTTTTGGTCAGCTGTTGGTCGGTGCCTCCACACTTGGCGTCAGTAGCTCGTCTGTTGTGAAGACAAAAGTGGTGCCGCCTGACACTGCCGAGATCGAAAAAGAGCAGGCGCATTTAGCTGATTTGCAAGACTGGCTAAGCAACGCCGAAGCGAATCCATATAGCACCGCCTTCGTTCCTGGCATCAAAGACCTGATTGCTTTATCTGAGACCCGACTGAAACGGCTACAGTCTTCCGTGTGATGATGTTTGGCTTGCGTATCCAACTGTGCTGACTGTCTTTATGTAACGCGTGCCTCGCTTCTCACTGCTCCTTTACCTACCAGTCGTCTCTAGTATCCTGAAACGCCTGAAGTCCCTGACATAGCCCTCCACCCATAAAGTCAGGCAGTCGCACCACATGCGGCAACGTCTTCAATTTCTTCTCGCAACGCTTACAGCTCAGATGGAGAAGCGAGCAGTCGCCAATCCAGCCCCAGCTCTTCAAGAAATGAGGCTTCACACCACAGAGCGCAGGCGTACTCCAGAAATTGAACGGATAGCGTGATGGTTCCCCTGGCACCGCATGAACCGTGCGATTGAACATCGTCGCTCCCTTCTTGCCTAGAAACGCAAAGCTGATAAAGGTTGACTCAGGCAGCTCCCTCGCTTTTGCCGTCACTGCCTTACGGATAGACGCCATCTCCTCCTCGTATAGCTCGTAGCCCTCAGCGTCTTCTTCCTCCCAGGCATCCAACTTCTCATCTATACCCTGCTCTGTTTCTTCTTCTAATTCAACCGGTGGCACCGCCTGCCAATCATCAGAGCGCTGTAAGTCCTCAAGCTGCTGAGTAACAGCCTGTATCTGCTCTATCAACCGACGCCGCTGCACCGTTGCCAGTGCCGCCAGATGTCGCTCACTGCCCTCCGGTCCACAGCCCTCAAACACGGTCTTCCCCTCAACTGTCAGCCGCTTCCTGGCATAGCGTTTCTTAGACTTGCTGTGGGGCACCACCTCAATAGCTGTCTTCGAGTCAGCTACCTCCCCCGCCGATTGAATATGGAATTGTAGAAAGTCGAGAATCTCTAATGCCTCATCCAGCTCACTCTCTGCTTTGCTCATCTATCCATCCGCCATCCGCAGCGTCGTGTAAAGTCGTAGAAATCATACGACACTATTTGCCCACTGCTGGATAAACCGCTCAATAATGTCGTATGAAAAATAAGTATTGCTACGACACCTTGATCTCGTCGCTCAGCGGTAGCGCATTCGCGCAGTTACTGATCACTCAGACAACAACCAGGGTGATCTCGGCAAGAAAAGAGCGTATCTCAACTGACGGCAAGAGACTTGAAAAGAGAAACCTAGACCGCAGCCACCTACACCTGTGAGTTTTGCAACACTCTTTTTTCTGTATCTTGCGCGGCCACCTTTGCTAGCGCCTGCCAGTTCTCCTGCGTCAGTACCTCAGTGAGCCTTTTGTGCAGCTGCGCTGGTGGATGTTTTGCTCTAGTGCCCTGTGCGTACGCCAAGCTCAGTTCCTCAAACCAATCTTCCTGAGCAAATGATGCTTTCTGAATCCGGTAAAACAACACAGTTTGCGCTTCGATATACACCGCTTCAAAACTAGCGCCTAGCTCCCAGGACTCCATCCAGTTACGCAGTACCGGCAGGAGCATAGACAGCACCCTAGCCTGCGCCTTGATGGTTCTCATCTCCTGCGTAGAGAGTCGCTTGAGCGCGGCCACGTAAGGCTGCAATCCATTGCCCGCGTCCACCCAGCCATCGCAATCAATATCAGCATTTTGCTTGAGCCAGACCGGATCATTAAGCTGCCTCATCAGCTCGTCTGCCATCGCAATCTGTTCGGCCCGTCGTTGGTCATTCATCACTATCACCGCTCACCTGAATAGGTCGCTTTAGCCTCAGCAATCTTCTGCCTGAAGTGCTTCTGGATAGCAGTTGCAGCAGCAGATGCGATAGTCTCCCAGTCCTGTTCTGACAGAACGGAGCAGATTACGTTGCGCACCTGCGAGCAAATATCATCCGGTATGCCTCTTTGCTCCTGATTGAGTGCCAGCGCTGCTTCTAAAGCCGTCGTTAACTGTCGCTGCACGTCTTCAGACGGGTGCTTCAGCCGCTCAGACAAGATTTGCCAGCCGACGTAACCCGCTTCGGGCAAACCTGCTCCTAAGTCGCAGTCGCTAAGCATTTGGTAGAATTCACTGCTCACTAAGATACGTAGCTGTTTTCTCCGCGTTTGCTTAAGTAATGAATCAGCCCTATCTGCCTTGGATAAAGTATGTCGGCGATCGCCAGTGCCGATAGTACAGTTCGACTCGTCCTCAGCTTGCACATTTTCAATTGCTGGTAGCGGATCTTTCATCTCTTCGATGAGTTCCTGAACAGTTTGTTGTTCTACGTCGGAAGACTCCGAGTGTTGGATATTCACGCTATTAATCTCCTGCGTGAGTGAACACTTGAAAGCTGCCAGGCTCAAGCGGCAACCGTCGTCTGTTGTTCTGTCTTGCCAGCAGTGCGCATACGACTCAAAACAATCTCTTCAGCAGCGGCAGCAGCTACCTGCGCCAACGTTTTCCAGTCCTCATCCGTCATCATTAGAACAAGCTGTGCTCTCGCCTGAGATCGCACTGGCTTATCTGTGTCCTCCGGTTGCTGATCCTCTTCCAATACCGCTTCTATCCAGTCTGCGAGCTTAGGTGACGGCTGCTTGAGATGTGCGCGTACCAGCTGTCTCGCTTCCGTGTAGGTTGCCTCAAACGCCGCGCCAATCTCCCACTCTTGCATCCAGCGGTTTAGCTCAACAAAGAGAATCGACTGAAGCCGCATCTTTCGACGCAGATCTTTGCGAACGTCTGCCAGTGCGGGATCATACTTCGCGGCTGCATAGGCTTTCATCGCCAGCCCCGCTTCAATGCGACCACCACATTCATCTTCGAGCCGCGCCGATTCTCTAACCCAAGCTTCATCGCGAGCGAGATCCATAATGTCTCCCGTCTTGTCTCTCTGCGCAGCTAACGTCTGATCGTCCACCGTTAGTTTCTCCTTGAGCAAATTCAGCGCTAAATGGCACCGTACTCGAAGTATATCAGTCCCTCTTTATCAGCATCAGGCCCATAGTCAGGCATATTAATGCGGTGGTAGAAGCCCTCAGACCCTGGCAAGGCATGTAGCCCAACCCGTCCTTGATAGCCAAGCCGTTCACTGCGCCGCCTAGCAAACAAAAGCAGCGCCCGCCCCACACCCGCGAAGAAAGGCGGATTCTCGATCGGCACTTGGTTCCAAGGGGCAGATGCGATCGCCTGCACATAGACCAGTGGGTAGCGCTGCGGTTGCCCTGAGCGATGCCACTGCGTTTCTAACAACAGTAGCCCCTGAGTCAAGTCATCGACTTCGAGAGCATACGCCTCAAACCGTTCCTCACTGCGCGCCTGCCGCAGCTTATATTCCCAAGGCCAGTCCTGATCTTCTAAGCCTGTCGCCTCAATCATCGGTTGCCAGAAATCAAGATAGTCATTGAGGTGCCGAGTGTCCATCGGACAGAGCAACCCATCAACTATCCTTCCCGTACCCGTGACAAGCTGAATCTCCTCTTGCATCTGAGTGTGACGTCTAAGCTTTCGAGCGCTATTGTATAGCGCCGACGAAAGTTCTCTACTGAGGTGGCTTGATGTGAAAGTTGCAGGTCGTTGTATCAACAATGCGACAGTCCTTCAACTGCTGCTGATTCCACCGAGCGATACTGTTCCACTCAGACGGTAACCGAGCCTGTTCGCGACTGATCGCGCCACTGCTGAGTCAAGCCACCGCAAAGAGCGACAGCGCCGCCATGCAAGCCCCAAGCCGCCGCCTCCCAGGGGTGGGTACTACAGTCGCTCAAAGAGATCATTCTGCCAGTACGCTAGAACATTCTCCTGCGTTGCCTTAGTCCCCATCAGCTTTGCCCAAGCCCAGGGCGCAGCCGGATGAGGATACGAACAGTGCTCTCGTCCCGTCTTGAGCTTTTCAACGGCTGTTGTCGCCTCACGTCCCCAGGTGATCAGCGCCTGCGGTTCGAGCACCTCAATTTCCCGTTTGAGAACAGCGCGAAATCGTTCTCTGTCCTTTTTCGGTAGATTAATGCCGCCCACATAGATTTTGTAGAGGTCAGTGAGATAGACCTGATAGCCATGCGTAAGCAAGACATCAATGAGACGAAAGTAGCGCCGCGTATGGTAAATCTCCTGCCGACATTGTTTGAGATGCATCGCGTAAGGCGTTCCTAGTCGTACCTTGTCAGGTGCAGGATCTCGACTGAGCGAATCTTGCGCCACAATCATCACCAGCTTTTGCCCGCCTCTAGAGAGCAAACTGGGCAAGTCGCAGGCAACGATTGGTGCTCGCTCATACTTCGCCTGAAAGTGCTGCTTGAGCGAAGAGAAAAACCGCCGATCCGCGTAGACCGACGGCGGCCAACCGTCATCGTCAAAGTCCTTTCGTAGCAGATAATAAAAGTGCTCTAGTTCTGTTGGCGAGGTATCGAAGGTCTGAGCGAGTAATTCGTAGATCGCTTTCGTCTGAGACGGATTGAAATCGCAAAAGCTCAGAGGACTCATCGTTTGAACGCTCATGTCAACAGCAACTGTGCTTCTAGCGAGAGCAGTATTGCTGAAGGCACCCCCTTATAGAACCCAGTCTTACCTCGCCGTTCATGCTACTGACACTGCGGATCGCTTTGGGCTTTGATGCCATAGAAACACTCCGCCCGATTCGCCTTTTCTAGAATCCAGCCCGTTTCTACCTGCTGAATAGCAGTGCGATCTCTCAACAACTCCAGCTGAGAAGTCAATAGCGGCTGACGGCCCAGCAAGAGCCCGCTGACCCAGCCCACCGCGAGAATCGACATCGCGGCCAGCAGAGTGATCGCAATCGTCTCCCAGAAGTGCTTCTTGCGCACCCCCTTCACAATCTGCTTTACTTGCTGCTCCGCCTGCCGCTGAGAAGCGAGCGCCCCCTCCTGAATCAATGCCTGCGTCTGCGCGATCAGTATCTGCTTCTGCTGCTCAGTAAACATCTGTGCCAGTCGCATCATATCGGCCCGCTCATCCGCCATCAACTGCCGCAGCGCCTCGCGTTCATCAGCCATCGCCTTCTGCACCGCCAGGCGCTCATCTAGAAGCAGCCCTTCCACCTGAGAAATCTCCAAGTCGAGAAGACGTCTCACCTCATCCAAACGCCCATCGATTTGGTTAGCTGCCTGCACCCCCTTCTGAGCAGAGACCTTCAGCACCGCCTGAATGCGTTCCCACTTCACCGCCTGCTGCTGCGAAATCTCATCCATCGCGGCCTTAATTCGCTCAGGATAAATATCCAGCACATGCTCAATCTGCCCCATCGACATCGGCACCGCAAAGCCAGGGTCATCCTCATCCCAATGCTTGCGCCGTGCCAGCTGAAGTAAGTCTCGTTGAAACGCAGTCGTCTTTCCCTTCAATAGAAAGTCGAGCGCACTCCTCTCATCGGGTGCCTGATTCGCCGGTTGAGTCATAGTCCAAACAGCCCCCCAGTCGAGGTCACCTGCTGCTCAAAATGCTTCGTCCACTGCTTGACTCGCCGAGCATCGGGCCAGGAGAGCATATCGCAATCAGCCTCTAGCGCCGCCTGGAAAGAAAAGTCAAACTTATCGAGCCGGTCATAAGTCTTCTTGAGCAGGTCCCGCATCTCAATTACCAGCCCCCCGTTCTCCAACAGCCGCCGCTTCGTTCTAGAGTCATCGAAGAGCGCAAACTCCTTTGCAGTGCCATAGAAGAGATTCTTAACCGCGACATGAGCGACGTCATAGCCCTCAGTAATCTCTATCGTGCGCTTGAGCTGATTGACCGAATCCTTACTGCAACTCAGCAGGCTAACCATCGTCAGACCATAGCCGAGTTCAGAGAGGGCTGAAAAGAAGCCAATATCCTCCTCCAAGCCAACGAGGATCTCGCCACCGCCCGCCGGGACATCAACGAGGATGAGCGGTGTCCCGGCCTGCTGCATTTCAGAGAGGATGTCATCAACGCCATCCCGCTGTTTGAGACCGATACAAGTCACCCCGTTGCCAACGTCGTTGTAGTAGCGGAAGAGCTGAGCGTTTTCAGGGTCGCCATCGTATGCAGCGAAGTCTTTGTTTGCCACCTGTAGCGTATGAGCTAGGCCTCGAGCGCAGGTAGACTTTCCGGTACCGCCCTTACTACCGGTGATCCAGATGACTCTTTTCTGGTCTGAGATCGCCAGCCCATTCTGATTCTGTGCACTCGGCCTTTGCGCCGCTTCATCTTCGCGAGAATGCACATCTTGGTTAGTGTCTATCAGTCCTTGATACCCATTCATCAATTACAAATCCTCTGCCATCTCAAGAAAGCCATCGGGAGTCCTATTAGAAGTCCGCTTATTACGATTACTGGCACTACGATTAGCTGACTGCCAACTACTTTTCTCGTCATCGCCGTTAGTAGTCTTCTCAGGAGTCTTCTCAGCAGTTTTATCAACGGTCCCATCAGCAACTGACTGAGCCATTGCTACTGCTTCATTACTTGTCCCCTTCTTTGCTTTTTTTTTACCGGAGCGCTTACGAGTCGAACTGGCGTCCTCATTGCAGTGTTCTCTGCGGTAAGTATTGACGTACTGCTTGAGAGTGCCAGCCGTAATCTCGATACCCCAGTCCTTGAGCTTTTCCGCGACCTCGTCATAAGGATGGCGTTCGAGCGCGAACTCAATGTCCTCAATGAGGGCCACCACTGCTTGCTGTTTAGAGAATCGAGTTCGTGGCGTCAGCCCAAACTCACGGAGCTTTCCTTTTACCGTCGTAATGTGTTCAAGCGAATAAACAGAATCAGCCATAGCATCGTCGTATAAAAAAGAGTCGATAGCTAAGACTGTATACGGAGAAGGAAAAGGCAAACCGTAGGTACAGCGGTACCTGTAAACAAACTTAGCAAAGTGATCTAAGTCACAGGGCAGCGACTATAGTTGATAAAGCATTTACCGCAGTGCCTACCAGGTAGCGTTCTAGACGCAAGGCAAACTAAGCAAGACAGACAGACGTCAGAGCAGCCCAACAAAAGCACAGACCGTAGCCAGTAAAACCCGTCAGCCCAAGCTACGCCCACCCCTATCAGTTACCGCATTTACGAAAAAGTTACGGTGTGGGCTCCACAAGAGTTCAGACAAAACTCCCACGCTGGGAGGCGAAATGCTCCAAACCCAGATGCTGCCTTATCTAAGAGAATTAGACTTGGTGGGAGATGACGATGTCTCCCACCAAGTCTAAGAGAGGGTCCCTCCTGCCTTTGTACGATTCTCGTACGATTCCTGTATGAATCTCGTATGACTTTCGTACGAATCTCGTACGATTTCTGTATGGACTAACCGATGCTCAGCAACGCCAACGTCAGCGCCGCGCAAGCCGCCAACTACTACGAGAAAGACGACTACTACACGCAAGGCGATCCAGATCTTAAAAGCTACAGCCAGTGGCAAGGCAAAGGCGCGGCGCAGCTGCACCTATCAGGCCCGGTCGATACGCAGATCTTCCAACAGCTGCTACATGGCCAAACCCCAGACGGGAAAAACCTGCACGGACGGAAGATAGATCCCACCAAACATCGCGCCGGAACCGACTATACCTTCAGCGCCCCGAAGAGCGTCAGCATCGCCGCCCTAATCCAGAAAGATAAGCGCGTCATCCAAGCTCATGACCAGGCCGTAACCACCGCCCTAGCCGTGCTCGAAAATCGCTATGCCCAGACCCGAGTCAGACGCGGCCCCGGCATTCGAGAAAGAGTCACCACCAGCAACATCATCGCCGCCACCTTCCGGCACGAAACGAGCCGCGAACAAGACCCGCAGCTGCACACCCATTGCGTGGTGATCAACGCTACCCAACTAGAGAACGGCACGTGGCAAAGCATCAGCAACGACGACGTCCTCAACAACGGCAAACTACTGGGCGAAATCTACCAGAACGAGCTGGCCTACCAGCTGCAACAAATTGGCTACGCAATCGAGCCGCAGGGCAACGGCACCTTTGAGTGCAAAGGCTACGAAAAAGAGCTGCTCAATTTGTTCAGCACCCGCAGCCAGCAGATAGAACAATACATTGAACGCTGGGAAGCAAGCCTCAAAGAAAAAGGGGGCAAACCGCTGCATCCAAAGCAGAAAAAACAGGCCACCCTCGCGACCCGACTGAGAAAGAAAACGGTACCGCGAGAAGTGTTGCTGGACGGCTGGGAAAAGTCGATCTCAACTAGCGAACTTCACCTGCCGCATATCCCCGAAACAGAGCCTGTCAAACTCCAGAGTCAGGCAGCGACTTCAGCGATTGAAGGGGTGAGTCATGCGGCAGAACGAGAGAGTGTGTTCAGGCGAGAAAAAGCAGAGCGCTTTGCCCTAGAGCATCACCTAGGCAAGCAGTCATTTTCAGAGCTGCAAAGCGCGATGACGGATGCCGGGCTGATTGCAGCGAAAGACCGCTTCACAACAGAGGATGCGATCTCCCGTGAGCTGGACACGATTGAGATCATGGAGAGTGGTAAAGGAAGAGAGAATGCAATCTCCAATCTAGCGGGCGTACTCCAGCTAACCGAGCACGAAGACACTCTCACCGTCGGTCAGTACACCGCCATCCTGGAAACGGCGACCAGCCACGATGCGGTGATGGCCTGGCAGGGCGTTGCCGGAGCCGGTAAAACCTACAGCCTAAAACTACTCTCCCAGCTGGCCACCGAACGCGGGGTTGAGGTCACTGGCTACGCGCCCAGCGCCCAGGCGGCAAACGTGCTGGCAGAAGAAGCCCATATCGAAGGCAATACCGTCGCCCGATTGCTGCATAGCAATGACCAAAATAGACCCCAAAACCACCCCCAGGAAAAAACAAAAAGAGCAGCCAATAAACCAGCGCTTTGGATCGTGGATGAAGCCGGACTGCTGAGCGCCAAAGATGCCCACGCGCTGCTGGCAAAAGCGCAGGCAAATCAGGCCCGCCTTCTTCTCGTTGGTGACACCCGTCAGCTGTCCGCCATCGAAGCGGGTAATCCGTTCAAATCCCTCCAGTCAGCGGGAATGAAAACGGCATACCTGGAAGAGTCACGCAGACAGAAAACAGACGCGCTGCGCAAGTCGGTTGTGTGCCTCGCTGCGGGCGCGCAAACCGAGGGGCTAGACCAGCTGGCTATGGCCGGAATGATCAACGAACTAAAGGACCCAGAAGAGCGCCACCAGCACATTACCTATGACTACCTCAGCCTGCCGCCTGAGATACGAGAGAAGACGCTGATTTTGAGCGGCACTAACCTGGAGCGATTGGCCCTCACCCAAGAACTTAGAGCAGCGCTACAGAGCGAAGGCAGTTTGGGCCAGGATGTGTTCACGCTTGAGTCATTGCGATCGCGAGATCGCACGGCGGCGCAGCTGAAGTATGCCTGCGCCTATGAAGTGGGTGATGTGGTCGTGCCGGTAAAGGACTATCACCGCTACGGCATGAAGCGCCGAGGGCAGTACCGGGTGATCGCCAAAGACATCGAGAAAAACCGCCTCATCCTGCAAGGCCCAGACGGTCAATCCTTCCCTTTCGATCCGGCTAACTGCGCGAATAAAACCACCTACCAGGTGCAGCAGCTAGCGATAGGAAAAGGTGAGCAGTTGCGCTGGACCCGTAACGAAGCGGTCAAGGGTGTGCGCAACGGCCAGCTAGTGACCGTAGAAGCGATAGACGCCAACGGCACAGCCACGCTCAAAGACGCCAAAGGAGACGCGATCTCCGTTGAGCTGAGCGGCCAGCAGTATCTGGACTATGCCCTAGTGAGCACCACCTACAGCAGCCAGGGCAAGACCGCAGAGCAGGTGCTAGCAGATATCGACAGCACCCTCAGCAAGGAGGGTCTCTACGTCGCCGTATCACGAGCGAAATCGAACCTGAAACTTTACACCGCTGATAAAGAGCAGCTGTACAAAAGAGCGCAGCGCAGTGCTGCCAAGAACAATCCAAGTGACTACCTACCGTTATTCAAACTGGTGAACCCCCATGCCGAAAGTCAGAAAGCCGCCCACGCCACCAGAGACGTACGAAGTACAGATCAATCCGAATACGTTGGCGATTGCGTTGGAGAGCGCGTTGCAATCAGCCACCGCGCCGCTGTACGAAGAGATCCGGGAATTGAAGCAGGAAGTGAGCCAGCTGCGCAAAGAGCAGGCGGAATCACAGCGGAGTATGTCAGAGATGTTAGGGGTGTGGTCTCAGGAATTGAGGAACGCCATCAAGCCGCAGAACAAGAGCGACAAGCCGAGCGGATTGGAGAAACAGCTGACGCGATTGTCAACGGCGCTCGGCACCTGGAGCTTACAGCAGCAGCACTTGCAAGGCTCGATAGAGAGGCTGAGCGAAAGGCTCAAAGACTGAAGCGGCGCGGGCAGCTGACAGAGCAGGCGAACCTAAGCGGCGTGGCAGAAGCTGTTTTCAAGAATGTTGATCCAGAGTTGCTAGCAAGGGCCAGAGAGCGCGTGGCTAAGGAGCAAGCACCGGAGCTATGGGAGAAACGGCAGCAGCGGCGTGAGGTGTATCAGCGGTATGCAGCGAAGTTGGGCGACCGCTCGCCGCAGGACTGTGACCTCATCGTCGCCTGTCAGCTGCTGGATAAGCTGCTCAGCGCTCGAAGTGGTCAACAACTTACCCAGGATGAGCTGGTGCGTGTGGGCCGGGTAATTCTTGAAGGGCCACCGTCACAGGCGATAGAGCAGTCGCAGGGAAGAGAAGCGAGTGCCGGGTATGTGACCGAGGTGGTCAGCATGGCCCAGTCGAAAGTGGAGCGAGCGCAGCGCAATAGGCTTGCTCAGCAGGCAGAGCGCTCGCAGCAGAAAAGCCGTGACCGGGGCATGGAGCGCTGATGCCTGCCAGAGGGATAAAGGATTCGTTGTCCATATATCTCTTTTCCAATTCGAGCATAAAAATCGAGTGCGATGCACAACCAGCAGTGCTAACGCGGCGAGCCAGAATGCTGTTTCGGCTTACATTTAACCTCAATGTGAAAGTCAGCCTCAGCAGCACCCTTCGTCAAGAAAGGAATCCCTGTAGAGCCAGAGACCTTAATGCCAAACTTCATCGTCATCTCTTCAACATCGACAAACGGAATATCCCTAAAAGCACCCGTCGCATAGTAAGCGTAAGCGCGTAACTGGTGATGAATGTCGCTGAGCTTAACTCGAATCTCATCTGTTGCGCCCATTGATTCGTATTCATCATCGTCATCACCCTCCGGTGGCAGACCAACATCCTCCACAGCCTCTACGTACATGACATAGTCATTGCCCTGCTCATCTTCCAAGACCAGTCGATTCACATCAGACATGTTGATTAATAATCTCCGCCTAAGGTTCGGACATCGGCTATCTTAGGGTGAATATGTTCTAGTGGTCGATTAATTCCTGAAAATATAAAGTATATGGCTCATTACGCCCTAGTCGTTGGAATATCGCAGTATAAAAGCAAACACTTAAAGCCATTAAGTAAAGCTGTTGGAGATGCTAAAGCCATTGCCGAACAGCTGAAGCAGTGCAAACAACAAACGATAGAGCCGACCCTGCTAACAGGGGCCGTAACCACAGAGCAGCTGACAGATGCCTTAGAACAATTTGCGGCAACAGCGAAAAACCAATCTGCCATTATCTACTTTACGGGCCACGGCATTAGCGTGGCCGGTGCGCTTGGTGGCGCACAAGGCTATCTAGCAACCACCGATTGCTCAGTCACCAAACCCGCAGGTAAGCCCATCACCGGTCAGGACAAGGCGCTCTCCTTCTCTGAGCTGATTCAATGGGTAGAAGCAGCGCACTTCAGCAGTCTCGTAATGATGATTGACACCTGCCATAGCGGTGACTTCATCGACTACACCACCTACAACAAAGGATTCTCCGCTGCAAAAGAAAGAGAAGATTACATCATCATGGCCGCCTGCCATGCTAAACGCGAAGCCTTCGCCAAAACGAGCGATACCCATAGCCTATTTACAGGTGCGGCTCTCCAGGCAATGCAGCCAGAAAGGAGAGATGACAACGATGCCATCACCAGCGGTCGATTGTTTGACGATATCAGCACTACATTGAAAGGAAGCCGCCAAGAGGCCTTTTGGAGTGGCAACGGCAGAACACTCAAAATCATTCAGTATCCACCGATCGAGACTGCGCGGCAAACCGCAAGCAACACGCTCAGAATTTTGTTTCTCGCATCTGATCCGAGCGACTTGAGCCGATCGCTTGTAGGGCAAGAACTTAGAGATATTCGGAAGAAGCTTCAGTCATCACAGTATCGAGAAAGGTTTTTTCTAGATTCTAGAGATTTAGTTCGTCCTGCTGACTTGATGCAGGCTATTCTTGAGTTCAAACCACAGCTTATCCATTTCTTCGGACATGGCTCAGAAGATGGCAGCATTTGCCTTGAAAGTCCAGAGGGCACAGTTAAGCCGGTCTCTCCTACGGCATTATCAGCTTTATTTAAATGCGTTTCAACTGAAGTAAAATGCGTGATTTTGAACGCCTGTTATTCAGATAATCAGGCATCTGCGATCGCGAAGCATATCCCCTTTGTTATTGGCATGAAAAGAGCAAATGGAGATGAGGCAGCAATTGCTTTCTCTTCTGGCTTTTATAACGCGTTAGGGGAAGCTCATCCTATTGATCGTGCATATCAATTGAGCTGTGTGGAGATGCAACTGAACGGCATCGAAGAACACATGACTCCAGTGCTATATGCCTCGGTGACGCAAACGTCCCCAATTGTAGATGATGAAAAAGAAATTTTTTCAACGATACACAAGGGCAACCGTGTGGACGAGCTAGAACGACACAAGGAACAGCTACTAGCTACGATAGAGCTAGCACGTCGGAGACAGTTACATTATCAAGCAGAATCAATCATAGAGTCTGATGTTAGCGCTTCTTCCAAAATAAAGATGAAGCTTGAACAATGTGAGCGAGAAGTTGAGGGGCTCTATGATCAGCTTCATGAAACTGAGAACTCCATAGAAGACACCAATCGAATTCAACGCAATTCTAGCCCGGTAGACCAGGAAAGCGTAAGCGAGGAAGATAGCGTACGTGAGATTATAGGTTTTGACATTGGACATAGCGAAACAGCTATGGCTCGAACCACTCCGTATACGTCAGCGGCTCCTCAACAGCTAGATATCATAAATGGTAAAACCAGTATCTTGACTGCGGTTGCTTACGATCAAAACAAAGGAACATTAATTGGTGAGGATGCCTTTTTTCACTGTGATAGCAGAAGCTTAGAAATATTTTTCAAGTCCCCTGACTTTTCTATTCCAGAGGTTTCTGAACCCCTTAAATCATATGCGTATGAGTGCATACAAGTACTAAAGAGAGCTGAGAAGATTGTAGCTGACGATAAAACCTTCTTTTACATTGGTACTCCTTCTGGGTGGACTGTAGAAGATAAGGAAAACTACAAGTGCCTATTGCAGAATGCGGGTATGAAAAATGTAAATATTATTCCTGAGTCGCGGGCAGCTTTCCTAGAAGCAAAAGAACTAGGCTCATTAAGTGAGCCAGTGAGTAAATTAATTACCTCTGTTCTAATCATTGATATAGGTTCTTCTACTACAGACTTCACGATCGTTAAGAACTACGAGCAAAAACCTCTCGATTTTGGAAGTAATAGACTAGGCGGTAGCTTAATAGACTCTGCGATTCTGAACCTGTCTTTAGATAGATGTAGAGAAGCGGAAGTTGATTTTCGCAGCATTTTCAATGACCACCCATCTGTAGCCGCTAGATGCCTACTAAAGTGCCGTCAAGCAAAAGAGAAATATTTCTCAAAAGATAACCCACTATACTGGGTTGATAATTTATGCTCCGAATCTGAGAGAGTTTTATCGCAACATCGTTTTGATATTGATATACGCAAAGGAGACATGGATAACATCTTGTCTACTCCAATGAATGCTCTAGATTCGCTTTCTTGGATAGAAGCTTTTGGCACTGCTCTATTAAATTGTAAAAAACGCTTAGGGGGAAAAGATCCAGAGCTGGTTCTATTAACAGGTGGAGGATCAAGAATGAAGTTTACCTGTTCTATGTGTAAAGATACCTTTAAAGGCTCAATTGTGAGAGTAGGCTTAGAGCCACATCTGACGATTTCTAAAGGATTAGCTATAGCTGGCCGAATTGACTTAAAGGTGAAGTTGTTCAGGACTGAAATAGAAGAAGTGCTTGAGTCACAAGCTTTTGAGACAGTAATAGAGCAAGAATTTCATAGTTTATTTTCAGCGGTTTCAAAAAGTTTCTATGAGGCCTACGTGGAAATCACTCTAGATTGCCATAAAAAATGGTTAGAAGGTGAATTCAGAAGCCTATATAATATGCAGTCAAATATCTTATTTAAGATAGGTAGGCTAGTTGAAGAGCAAAGCGATAGTTTATTTGAAAAAGACATTGTTAAATGGATAGAAACCCTGATTCCGAAGCTTGAGATGCTTACTGCCGATATATGTGATCGATATGATATCCCAAAGCAATCTATGTCTATATCAATCATGCCGTCTAAGGTAGATATAAACGGTGAGAGCTTTTCAAGTGTTGTTCGATCGGCTGGTCGGTTGGCTGATTTAACTGGAAATACTGTTGGGATAATTACCCAACTGGTAGTCTTTTCTCTACTTTCCGCAGCAACCATTCCATTGACAGGTGGCTTGTCTCCCTTCATTGCCGATGCCTTCGCACGTATTCTTCTGTTGCCTGCGATAGTTTCAGGGTTGTTTGCACGTGTAGCTGTGGAATCTGCTGTAGACCAGAAAATACAAGAAGCAGATATTCCTAAAAAGACAAGAGGTATGTTTTTATCACAGAAAAAGTTAAGAGTACTTTTAGAAGATCAACGAATAAGTTTTGAGAAAGAGCTAGCTCAATTTATAGAAAAAGAGTTTGAGTCTAGCAGTAGAAGAGGTGACGTGATAGCAACGTTTAAGAAAAACTTGGAAGAACGAGCTAATGAAGCTTGCATTCTTATTCGGTAAGACTATACCTTTTGGAACATGAAGAAAGCATGTCTTATTCAATGTCTCAAATTATCTTTCTCAGAAACTCTTGGAGGTTTTGAGATGCGTCACTTCTTCATTTTAGAGCTGCAATTCAGCTCCATAGCCATTGTGTCTAAAAGGTCTTGTTGTTGTTCCTCTGGCATTTCCCACCATTGAAGATCGCTACCGCTATTAAAGCTCTGAATTTCGCTTCTCGTTTCATCACAAAAGAAAAGAGAGCTTAGGGACATAGTTGTTGAAAAATCAGTAGTTAAGTTAGTGAGTTCTAAATTTAGCTCCGGTAAGTCTTCTCCCCGCGATTCAAAGTCGCAAATGTCTGTAACGTCTAGATAGCCCTCATCTATTGAGGTTATACATAGCTCTGCTTGGGCAGATATCTGGTTAGCATCTGCCGATATAATTGCCCGTAATGCTTCCGCTCTTTGCGATTTTGACAGAATAGAGACAGTGCGCTCAATTAGTTCAAGACGTTCGTCTTGAATCTTTATTTTACTCTCATAGTCGGCCCTTCTTTGCCATTGAAGTGACTCTAAGTACGAGCCGATAAATCCTCCTGCTGCTGCTCCAATAAGTGTAAAGAATGCGACCCATAGTTCTAATCTGATACCGTCAGAACCAGGCCTAAGCTTTCTCATAGACTTTAATGACCATGCAATAGGTTTATGCAAGACAGACGCGAGATAGATTAATGAAATTTTCGATACATCTGCCTCTTTCTCTAGAATACTCTTAGCTTCTGTCCAATCAGATTCAGGTTGCCCGTCATTACTCCCTCTGGTCAGCCAAAGCTCATAAGCTTTCTCGCGGATCAAATCTTCAGAGACGCTCATTTCTCTTTTATTTGAACTTTGTTTCATCTATATCTGTTTGCAATATGTGCATTAGAGCACAGTCTTACAGATGATTACACATATCTAAAACCGTTGAAAATTAAATTTCCTTCCTTGCTGTCACAAAAACCACCCTTTGCGAGACGAGTGAGGGCTGTTGATCTGCGATCGCGCCTCTAAAGCCACAAAATCGCAGCAGAATAGCGCACCGATAGCATCCCCATCACCATTTTAGAGACCCCTTGCACAGCGAGGCTTCTAGCGTTCAACTTTCTTGATTCTGTTTGATGCGTCCCTCAAGAGCCGATTTTGCCGTCACGTTTTTTGTCGAGTCCTAGAAACTCGCCAATAATTGAAGCGAAATCGGCTACAGTCGTTCCATAAACGATGTTTGATACGATTG
>ERZ1740070.862-NODE-862-length-19803-cov-6.567146_pt1 | contig 19803 bp, 23 predicted proteins | sample MGYA00581734_ERZ1740070 | MGnify/ENA primary metagenome ERZ1740070 (study PRJEB43018, sample SAMN04849744) | marine metagenome | isolation source: floating plastic debris | place: Pacific Ocean | collected 2008-09-01 | study: EMG produced TPA metagenomics assembly...
GGGATTCTGTCCATGGTAATCTCCTATCGCTGAATAAACTGCATTGCAGCAATGGCGCCCAAGAAAAAGACCGAGGGGACGCCAAGAGCATGTACGGAGAGCCAACGTACCGTAAAAATAGGGTAAACGATAGGCTCGTTAGGATTTCTGCTGGTCATAAGGGAATTCCAATCTCAATTGACAATCGATGGGGCAAGTTAATTACCAAACTCGGTAATTTGGTTGTCGGCGTCAAACCGGTTCTCAAGAATCGGCACCTGAACCTGATTACTTGGGAAGTACTCGTTGGGACGAGGGGTACCAAAGACGTCGTAGGCAAGGCCAGTGGATACAAATAACCAACCTGCAATAAACAGAGCTGGGATAGTAATGCTGTGAATGATCCAGTAACGGATGCTAGTGATAATGTCTGAAAAAGGTCGTTCTCCGGTAGAACCTGCCATTGCACAATTTCCTCTTAACAGCGAATAGGCGTTGATTTATATCCAGCAGTAACCCCAAAGCTTTTATTACTAAAAAGTGTGGGTGTGGATATGAAAAGTGTTTAATAACATCATAGAGAACAGTGCATATCCCTATCAAGCGACGATTAAGGATTCCTTCACACATAGCCCTATCATTTGCCCGTTAGTAGGTGATGAAACGCAGGCCTAAACCATCGCGTCGTCAGGGGAGTAGCGTAGTAAGTAGCCACGCTGCCCCAAGATAAAACCTTGATCCCCACTAAAGAACTTGACTCGATACAGATTGGAGGGCACATTCCCAACGGGGTCATCCTTTAACCAGGTTTCGCCACCGTCTGGGCTCATCAACAGCGTACCGCTGCCGCCGCTTACCCAAAGCTCGTTATCTGTACGATAACCAATGTCTAGAAAACCCCAGCTAGTTGCAACTTCAGGTTTTAAAGGTTCACCCCAAGTTTCGTACTTAACAGCATCTGGATCGGCGTCGGGCTGGCTAAACTGCATCTGGCCGCCTCGGGCAATCAGCCAAAGGTTACCGTCACTGGTGAAGCCCATGCTTTGCAAACGCTTAGAATTTTCTCGGTTATGGGGCTGCCAGCTTCCCTGACCAGGCTCCCATGTGGAATAGAAGTTCCCTCGTGACGAAACGGCTACATAGCGGCCATCGTCACCACGGGTCATATTACGGACAACACCGACGGCTGCTTGAACCAAAGCGGTCCAGTTTCGACCGCTGTCTTCAGTACGATAAATAGCTCCCACATCGGTTGCCATTTCAACGGACCCTTTACCCAGCGCCGTCACTAACAGCGGACCACCCGGTAGCTGGGCGCTCAGAGGCACATTGGCCCAAGATTTACCGCCATCTGTGGTGTGTAACAACACGCTGGGTAACCCAGATACCCAGCCTTCGTCACCCACAAAGCTTACCGAAGTAAAGGTGTAGCGCTGATCACCGAGATCGAGTGCCCGCTGTTCCCAGGTTGCGCCACCGTCATTGGTCTCAAATAGGGTGGACCGACTGCCTACTAACCAACCATGGCTAGTATCTTGGGTAAATGCCAAGTCGGAAAAGGTGGAATCGGTCTCCAGGGCAATCATTTGCCATGGATTGCCCTCAAGGGATGGCAGAAAAAACTTTGCACAGCCAACTGTAAGAATTGCGATCGCAATCAGCATCAGCCGCTTGAGCCCAGTGGCCGCTCGCCCATTAAAAAAGTCCGTTAAAACCGTTTGCATCTCTACTAAATCAAGACAAATAAATACATTCAGACACGAGTCCTAGACTCAGCGGCCCACCAAACCTTACCTAAGGCCGTACAAGCTCATAAAGAATAGAAACCCTACTCCCAAGGCCCCAAAAATGAGCAGGTTCTTTTGGCCAGGGGTTAAGACATTTACGCCCAGACCATATCCTAGGTTCTCACTAAATCCTGACGGTTTACCGGCCGGGCCAATATTGGTAAATAATTTAGGGCGCGAACCACAGACCGGGCAGCGCCAGGTAATTGGTAAATCTGTAAACGGTACCCCTGGAGCAATATTAAGCCTGCCGTCCCCCTTAACGGGCTCGTAGGTGTAGCCGCAAGGGCGACACTCATAGCGATCCATCTCATAAGGTGTGGGCGGTGCAGACGGCTCATCGGTCTCAGGCGCATCCGCCAATGGCTTAGCATCAGGCTCAGTACTCATGGGGTTTTCCGGTAGCGTCGATGTTAACAATTATTACATACTAGGTTGCGTCTCTCGACATATATGAGCGTTTGCATGACGTCTATCGCGATCATCGCAGAGCCACTGATCAGATCTGTCTATGGGAAGGTCTTATCTTTTTTATTGTCAGATTCTTCTATCGCGGTGGGATTCACCTACACAGCTGACTAGAATAGAAGTAAGCTTATTGGGGGCAATCCAGCCCACTCGGAGAAAAATTAAAGAACACGCGTGTTTGTACTAACCGGATACGAATACTTTCTACTCTTTTTGATTATCTGTAGCCTGGTGCCCGTACTGGCATTAGGAGCCGCAAAACTCCTTGGAGCCAAAGGCACAGGGGCTGCTCGACGAACGACTTACGAATCAGGGATGGAGCCCATTGGCGGTGCCTGGATTCAGTTCAACATTCGCTACTACATGTTTGCCCTGGTCTTCGTCATTTTTGACGTTGAGACTGTCTTTCTATATCCCTGGGCAGTCGCCTTTCACAAGCTCGGCGTGCTTGCATTTGTAGAGGCACTGATATTTATTGCAATTTTACTTATCGGTCTGGTTTACGCATGGCGTAAAGGAGCATTGGAATGGTCATAAAGTCACCGGCAGACAGTTCTTTAATTGGCGACAACGAGCGGGTCATGAACCCGGCAGCCCAACCAACGGTTACTCAGGATCTCTCCGAGAATGTGATTCTCACAACCGTTGATGACATTTACAACTGGACTCGTTTGTCCAGTTTGTTTCCGCTGCTGTACGGTACGGCCTGCTGTTTTATTGAGTTTGCTGCTCTGTTGGGGTCTAGATTTGACTTTGACCGATTTGGATTGGCCCCTCGTTCTAGCCCACGTCAGGCAGACCTACTGATCACGGCTGGCACCGTCACGATGAAGATGGCTCCAGCTCTGGTGCGACTCTATGAACAGATGCCTGAGCCCAAGTACGTCATCGCTATGGGAGCCTGCACAATTACGGGCGGTATGTTTAGTGTTGACTCACCTTCGGCTGTACGGGGTGTTGATAAGCTAATTCCAGTGGATGTTTACATTCCCGGTTGCCCCCCCCGCCCAGAGGCTATTTTTGATGCTGTGATCAAGCTGCGCAAGAAGGTGGCCAATGAGTCTATGCGTGAGCGCGGCATCTTAGAGCAGACCCATCGCTATTACACTCGTAGCCACAAGCTTGAGGTGGTAGCTCCCATTCTGACCGGTAGCTATCTCCGCTCTGGTACTCGTGAAGCGCCTCCTAAGGAACTGATGCAGGCGATGGGCATGCCCATGAACCTGCCTGAGTCGGAAAAGGTTGTGCAGGAGGAAGGTACCAATGGCTGATGAAGAAACTAAGCCGGCTGCTGAAGAAGCCGGTACTTTAGTGGAGGCTGGCCCTGTTTCTACCTGGCTGACTCAGCAAGGATTTGCCCATGAGATTATGGAGCGTGATCACCTCGGTGTTGAAATGCTCAAGGTAGATTCTGCCTTCTTAATTCCATTCTGCACTGCGCTCTATGCCCATGGGTTTAACTATCTGCAGTGTCAGGGGGCTTATGATGCGGGCCCTGGTAAACCATTGGTTAGTTTTTATCACTTACTAAAAATTAGCGATAATGCCGACCGCCCTGAGGAGGTTCGGGTCAAGGTCTATCTTCCACGGGAGAATCCTAAGGTTCCTTCGGTCTACTGGATTTGGAAAGCGGCTGACTGGCAAGAGCGAGAAAGCTACGACATGTATGGCATTGTCTATGAGGGACATCCAAACATGAAGCGATTGCTTATGCCAGAAGACTGGGTAGGCTGGCCGCTACGTAAAGACTATATTTCACCCGACTTTTACGAACTGCAAGATGCTTATTAGAGCGTTGCTGCTCTGGCATTGCAGCGCTTAGGCTGAGCGCTCTACTGCTTTTGGCCGGTGATAAAACCCATATTGGAAGCTATGGCTGCTTTGGCTATCTTCTGATATGGGTTTACTGTTAGTGGCATATCTCACAGATAGGTTCTCAATGTCTGTATCGTTTGCTGAGGCCGTACCCGCTCACTTATTGCCAGTCAAAAGCGTCATTATTTGCTCCACTGGGCGCTCGGGTAGCACACTGTTGTGCAAAACACTGAGTAGCTTAAATTGTGTTGGTAAGGCTGAAGAATTTTTTATTCCTCAGGAATTAGCTCGCAATTCAGTCCATGCCTCGGCAGATGAGCTTTATCGGTATCTTCCTAAGGTTTATCAGACAGGAAAAACTTCCAATCAGGTGTTTGGGATTAAGCTGCACTGGGACCACATGACAAATTTGACTAAAATAGCCCGCACCGATCCTACGCTGGCATCAAGGTCAAATCTAGAGCTGCTGACTCTGTTTTTTCCCAACCCCTGTTTAATTTTTATCCGGCGTAACAATCTGGCTAAACAGGCGATTTCAATGGAAATTGCCCGTCAAACAGGAGTGTATACGGTCCTGAAGGGGGCAAGCATCTCTAATAAAAAAAATAAGCTGGTATTTAAGCCCCTAAATATTTATCGATATGTTCAAGGTCTGCAGGGGCGAAATGAAAACTGGGTTTCGTTCTTTAACGCCAACAACGTGCCATTTTTTGAGGTTGTCTATGAGGATTTAGTACAAGAGTTTCCAGATACAATTCAGCGGATTTTGTCGTTTGCTGATATTGAGCTTCCTGAGCAGGGTCTGGAGATTACTCAGGCGACTAAGAAACAGGGCAACGATGTTAACGAACGCTGGTTGAGGTATTACCGGTGGATACCTGAGGCAGCCTTGGCCTATTATTCTGAACTGAGAAGTTTTGTGCGTCAGCGTTTGGTGAAGCGCTGACGCTTCACCAAACGCGCCTACTCTGCCCATTGTCTAAGCAGATTAGAGACGCTTTTGGATAGCAGATCAAATTCGTTGGTTTTGCCATGTTGGGCAAATAAAGAACGCCGCACCGTGTCGATATCAAACAGTAGCTCTCGCTGAGCCGGATCGCGGACTAAACTCTGTACCCAGCCCACGACGACAAGGCGTGCACCCTTGGTGACCTGATTGACCCGATGCAGGGTGGATGAGGGATAGACGATGGCGCTACCAGCTGGCAATTTGTAGGCTTTTTCATCATCGGCTCCTTCAATTACCAACTCGCCTCCGGCGTAATCAGCGGGTGCACTCAAAAACAGGGTAAAAGACACATCTGAACGGTAGCTACCCATCATGGCATTGTCGGCATGGGTGCCGTAGGACATCCCCTCACCGTAACGACTAAAGCGTAGACTATGGACCTGTTTAGGACGTACGGCTACCTGGAAGAGGGGATGGCGATTAAGAGCCGCTTTAACCACAGACTCTAACGGTTGGCCCACACCCTGCTTAAGCTGCTGATTGTGTTTAACTTGCTTGGCATACCAGCCAGCGGTTGCCTTGCCGTCTACAAATTCAGCGGTTGCCAAAGCTTCGCGTATTTGGGTTAGCTCGGTTGTAGAGAGCACCTCTGGAATTTGAAACAACATGTCTAGCTGAGGGATAAGGATTTTATCAGATCCAAAAATAATGTAGAGGCGTTGCGTGCCTCTACAGGGCCTATCTCCAGCCAGCCCGGTCAACTAGCTTAACCACTTCAGGATTGTGGCGACCGTAGGCAGACACGTTCACCTCATCCACTTCAAATTCCCCGAGCTCTGCCACGATGGGATCTATGGTAGTGCCCTCTACTACAGGATATTCGTTGTTACTTTCAGCAAAGACCTGCTGCGCCTCAGGGCTGACCAGAAATTCTAGAAATGCGATCGCACTCTCCTGGTTATCAGCGCCTGCGACAACACCAACACCGCTGATGTTGACGTGGGTACCTCGGTCATCTTGATTGGGGAAAAACACAGCCGTGTTGGCTACCGCAGCTTGATTTTCAGGTTCATCAGATTTGGCCAGACGAGCCCAATAATAATGATTTGCAATTGCCACATCGCACTGGCCAGCTGCCACAGCTTTAATTTGGTTGACATCTCCACCGTCAGGGTCACGGGCAAAGTTATCCACCAGACCTTTAGCCCAGGCTTCGGTTTCTTCTGGCCCAATGGTTTCAACCAGTGACCCCAGCAAAGATTGGTTATATATATTGCCAGAACTGCGCACACACACCCGCCCTCGCCATGCGGGGTCAGCCAGGGCTTCGTAGGTGGACAGCTCAGCCGGATCAACCGTCTCGACGTTATAAATCAGCACCCGTGCCCGCTTAGTTAAGCCGTACCACAGGCCATCGGGGTGACGGAGGTTCTCAGGTACTTTTTCATCCAATACGTCAGACGAGACAGGCTGTAAAATATTTGCCTGCTCAGCTCGCCATAGCCGCCCAGCATCAACGGTAATAAACACATCCGCCGGGCTAGCTTCGCCCTCGGCTTTGATGCGCTCAATCAGCTCGTCTGATTTACCTTCTACCACATTGACCTGAATACCCGTTTGCTCGGTGAAGCTGACAAACAGCTCGTCGTCAACATCGTAATGACGGGCTGAATACACGTTGACCACAGCGTCTGAGTCAGCCGGGGCAGTGGTATCTGGTCCCGTAGTCTCTTGTGACTGGTTGCCGCAGCTTGCGATCGCAAGGGACATCAGCGCAGTACACAAGAAAACAGGTTTGTAAGACATAGCCAGCGGTTAATGCGAAAATTTCTCAAATAATATCTTAAAAGAAAATGGTCTGCTTCAGGTATAAAGACGCAATGCTGACTGTAAAATCTGCTGAATTGTGACAAAAACCTGCTATCCAGAAAAAATTGCTCCTAAACCATTTGCCGTCGGTCAGCCGCCGTGCAGACCGTTTTGTCCTTATTATTCTTTCACGAACTTTTAGATATTATTCGCAATAAAGATAAACTATTGCAAATAACCTGAGAGTTCGCTATATTCGCATTAAGCTTTTATTAATGACACGTTTACAGAGGAACGGTTATGGTCTCCTACACCCCGGCGGCAATGAAGGCTGAGCTCCACGAACGGGGGTGGCGCATGACTCCACAGCGAGAAACGATATTAAGTACGTTTCAGAATATTGATAAAGGGCAGCACCTGAGTGCGGAGGAGCTGTGTGAGCTTTTAAAGGACGAAGGGGAGCCTATTAGTCTTTCTACAATTTACCGAAATCTTAAGCTAATGGCTCGTATGGGAATTTTGCGAGAGCTTGAGCTAGCTGAAGGTCAAAAGCGCTATGAAATTAACCAGCCTTCGCCCCACCATCACCACCACTTGATCTGTGTGCGGTGTAATAAGACGATTGAGTTTAAGAACGATTCAGTTTTGAAGGCCGGGGCCAAAATGGCCGATAAGACGGGCTATCATCTGCTGGACTGTCAGCTGCTCATTCATGCGGTTTGTCCGACCTGTCAGCGGTCTATTATGCCGGTTTAAGTAACGTAGCTTAGGGTGTCTATGGGGTGTTTAAAGATGTTGCTTGGGGTCCCTCCGAGTTCCCCAAACCCCCTGGCTAGGGCCGGGACGCCGCCCTAGGACCCAACGTACTAGGGTATTCCTAGTAGTACTAAGTTTGGGGTTGCGGCGGGGTTGATTACCGGTGTTATAGAGCCATTTCTTTGGAAGATTTAGCCCATAAAGCCTAAGTTATGGGGTTGTTTCCTAACGACTGCTACTGGCGAGTTTCCTCTTCGTAGTCTTCGTAGGGGCCGCCGATACTAATGGGGGTGCCAAAAACTTGAGCGCCGGCGATGTCAATATTCTCTAGAGATGCGTTGGTGACATCTGTGAAATAGAGGGTTGAGCCAGATAGGTCAGCGCTGTTTAAGTTAGCTGACTGAAAAACGGCATTGGTTAAGAATGTGTTGCTTAGATTCGCTCCGGCTAAATTGGCGTTGGTTAGATCAGCGCCTTCGAGGTTGCTCCCCGACAGGTTCGCTCCTTGTAAGTTAGCGCCTCGCAAATCAGCGCCAATCAGATGAGCCGATTGCAGATCGGCACCAGACAGGTCACAGAAAGCACAGACACCCGTTAGCTGCAGGCGCTGTACGTCTTCTTCTGATGCTGCTTGACCCGGAAGGACGATAAAGATAGGCAATGCTAGGGCAAGTAGCGCACTACGTAGCGACATAGGAATCTCCTCAATGGGTCTAAACAGTTCAGCCTTCAGAGAAAATTGGACACAGGAAATACTTACGTTCTCTCACCGCGAGGGGGCTGACTTGGCATAGACAAGCGTTGGTCGTTAGTTTTTACCTAGCGCTGGCTGCCCAGGTTTAACTGGCTAACTGTCACATACCGATCTTGGCATAGGCTTTCGGAAATTGCCTAGAGCTTTAGCAAGCTATAACTATTCGGTTTTCAGTACATTTACTGCCACGCCAGCCACTTATCAAGGCTAGCAGATACCTTCTAGTTAAAGGTTTTCAGCTCTGCAGGCAGATATCACACCGGCTCGTTCTAATGCCGCTGCTGCCTTAAAAATAGTCGTTTCATGATATGGCGGTGCAATTAGCTGAATGCCTACTGGCAGGCTTCCTGGGTGCTGTACTGGCACAGATAAGACCGGTAGCCCAATAAATGAAAGTGGCTGAGTGTAGAAGCCTAGGTGGGGTCTAATGGGCACTGCCTCACCGTCTAAATCCATGGTGGTTTGGTCTATCAACGGTGCTGGGCAGGGGGTGGTGGGCGCTAAAATCAGGTCCACAGTTTCAAACACTTGCATCACCTGATTTTGATACCAGCGACGAAAACGCTGCGCCTGAAGATACCAGCTGCTGGGAATTAGAGCCCCGGCCACAAAGCGATCGCGAGTCGCGGGGTCAAAATCTTGCAGTTGTGTCTGGAGGCGAGACAGATGCAGCTGGCTGCCTTCACTGGCCGTAATGATATAGGCGGCTGCCCGCGCCCGTGCTGATTCTGGCAGAGTCACTGTGCGGGTTGCCTGCAGCGCTTTAGCTACAATTTTTAGTGCTTGGGCAACGGTGGGCGTCATGCCGCGGGCAAAATGACCATCTGCGATCGCAATTCGCAGTCCGTCAATCTCGCCTGATAACTCTGGGCTAACATCGGGTTTGCTAGTGGAGATCGGGTCGCGGGGATCGTACCCCTGCAGAGCGTTAAAGGCTAAAGCAATATCTTGGGCAGACCTGGCAAAGGGACCAATATGGTCTAAGCTGCTGGAAAATAAGGACACCCCAGCCCGCGAGAGTCGCCCATATGTGGGCTTAAAGCCATACACGCCGCAGAGAGAGGCTGGCACCCGAATAGACCCATTGGTGTCGGACCCCAGGGTTAAGGGCACAAGACCCGCTGCTACAGCGGCTGCAGATCCTCCCGATGAGCCTCCTGAAATGCGTGTGAGATCGTGGGGGTTAGGCGTTACCCCATAGTGGTGGTTAACCGTAACAAATCCGTAGGCATACTCATCCATGTTGAGGGCCCCCACCAAAATGGCCCCAGCCGCCTTTAGTCGCGCCACCGCCGTTGCGTCTTCGGTGGCGGGGGGATTCTCCTGGTTAATCTTTGAGCCCGCTAGCGTTACCGTGCCAGCAATATCAAAGAGATTTTTGACTGCAAATGGAACACCTGCCAGTGGGCCAGTGGGCTCTCCGTTGGCTAGCTTTTGATCAACAGCCGCCGCCGCGTCTAGAGCGGCGTCAGACAGTACCTGAGTAAAACAATTAAAGGTTTGATCGTGTTGTGCAATTCGCTCTAACGCCGTTTCTGTTACTGCCTGAGCTGTTGTTTCTCTCTGTTGTATCTGTTGTGCAATCGCGTGGGCTAGCATTGCGGTTCAAACCTCGGCGCCGCTTCTAAGTCATCGGGCAATGGAAACTCTAACACTGGTTGAGCGATGGCTTGAACCCGCGCAAAATTTTCAACAACGCTGGCCATTTGATCGGTGGGGATCGATAGCTCCAACAGCTTTACTGTCTGTTCAACATAGACCGCGATGTCGAGCGGCTGAATTGGTTGGTTTTGTGACATGTTGGTTTTGCGACATGGTATTGCGCCTGCGATTTTAGAGGCCCTGGGTATCTAAAACCGTCATTTCATCTAATAATTCCTTCATAAATTTTTCGGGATCTTTTAGATTTATCTCTGAGAGTGCCACCATTTCATCGACGCTGTATTGATTGTCGCTATCAACAACTTCAGAAATCCATGCGGATACTTTTTCAGGATGCTGGAGCAGTTTCTCAGCAAATTCTAGCGGACTCTTGCCGGAATTTTGGGCGTCTACTTTGGCGGCTAAACATAACCCCAATAGCTTGCCCAGTGTAGTTTCAGGGGTCGTACACAAGAGAAACGCCATAGTCTGAGTCAAAAGCTGTTGCTTCTCCATAAAAAATCTCCTGAATTGATACGCAATAAGAGTTGGTCGACTGCGCGTAAACTATAGCATGGAGCTAGATTACAATTTGATAATGCTAGGGACAGGGCAGAATGAACGATCTAAAGGCGATTGTTATTGGCGCGGGTATGGGGGGACTTACGGCTGCGATCGCACTCAAACAGGCCGGTTACCATGTCGAGATTTATGACCGTGTGCGTGAGCTCCGGCCTGCGGGTTCTGGCATCTCGCTTTGGTCCTACGGCATTAAGGTGCTCAATCGGCTGGGGTTGGGTGCTGAGATTGCCAGCATCGGCGGTTCTATGCAGCGCATGGCCTATCTCACTAAGCATGGTGAAACCCTCACAGATTTTAGTCTGGCTCCCTTAGTCGAGACTGTGGGGCAATGCCCCTATCCGGTTGCCCGCACCGATTTACAACAGATGTTGCTGACGGTCTTTGGGGCCGATAACGTCCAGCTAAATTCCCAATGTGTGGGTATAGAACAAACTGAAACAACTGCTACGGCACTATTTGCAGATGGTCGGCAGGCAACGGGAGATCTTGTTGTTGCGGCTGACGGCACCCATTCTGTTATTCGTAACTATGTGGTGGGTCAGACCATAGAGCGACGGTATGCTGGCTATGTAAACTGGAATGGACTGGTGTCTGTTTCCCCTGATCTGGCTCCTAGCCATAGCTGGGTAATTTATGTAGGGGACGGTCAGCGGGCGTCAATGATGCCGGTGGGGGGAGATCGGTTTTACTTTTTTCTAGATGTGCCGCTCCCGATAGATGCTCAGCCCCAGGGCGATATTCACGCTGAACTGATCGAGCACTTTAAGGGGTGGGCGCCGCCAGTTCAGACTTTAATTGAGCGATTAAACCCAGAAAAGACCAATCGTATCCCGATCCATGATGTGGAGCCGCTGCCCCAGCTGGTGCGAGGTCGGGTGGCGCTATTGGGAGATGCCGCCCACAGCACATCGCCCGATCTGGGGCAGGGTGGGTGTCAGGCCATAGAAGATGCCTGGGCGCTGACAACAAATTTGGTAACCACCAACATTAGTGTGGACGATGCCCTTCAGCGATATGACGCTGAGAGAAAAGACCGCACTGCCGAAATTATTCTCAAAGCGCGAAAGCGAGCCGATCTGATCCATGGTAAAGCCCCAGAGACAACTGAACAGTGGTACCAGGGGCTAGGGCGCGAAGACGGGGGTAAGATTATGGATGCGATCGCAAAAATCATCCAAAAAGGCCCATTTCATTAGGTAGAGGCGTTCTATGAATTGTAGGGGCGTTCCATGGAATGCCCCTACAGTTCATATTTCGACCTTGTGTAAAATTCTCAACTGCAAATAACCATGGCAGGTAAACTCACTACCCACGTTCTCGACACGGCCCAGGGCTGCCCTGCAGCTGGGCTGAGCATTGAACTTTGGCAAGCTAAAAGCCTGCTCAAAACAGTTACCACCAATGCCGACGGTCGCACCGATACCCCTTTGCTTATGGACGATGCATTAACCACCGGGGTGTATGAACTACGCTTTGCTTTAGGAGATTATTTCAAAAAACAATTTAGCGATTTGCCAGACCCCTTATTTTTAGACCTGATCCCCATCCAGTTTGGTATTGCTGATGCGACAGCCCACTACCATGTGCCGTTGCTCTGCTCTCCCTGGTCCTACAGCACCTATCGAGGTAGCTGATGGCATACAGCATTTCTAACATTAACCAAATGACTCAAACAGAGTTTGTCACAGCGTTTGGTGACGTGTTTGAAGACACCCCCAGCCTTGCCGAACAGACCTGGCATCATTGCCCGTTTACAGATTTAGCTCATCTTCACCAAACAATGGTGACCCTGGTTGATCAGCTGTCTCCAGATGCTCAGTTAGTCCTCATCCGCGCCCATCCTGACTTGGGCAGTCGAGTACACATGGCCCCCGCTTCTGTCCAGGAGCAAACCGGCGTTGGTCTAAATAATCTAAGTGCTGCAGAGTACAAAAAATTTCAGATACTGAATAAAAGCTACCAAACCAAGTTTGGCTTCCCTTTTATCATGGCGGTCAAAGGCCAAACTAAAGAAGCGATATTAACTGCATTTGACCGACGCCTACAAAATTCCCCTGCGCATGAACAGCAGCAGGCGATCTTAGAAATTGTCAAAATTGCTCACTTTCGTCTTAACGATTTGATTGCTTAAATAGCGGAAATAGACGCAGCAACTATGATGATGAAAGTTAAAGACATTACTCATCATGAAGCTCGCTGCGATTGACATCGGCACCAACTCAATTCACATGATTATTGTGGATGTGATTTCTCAGCGAAATTTTGAGGTGATCGAGCGAGAAAAGGCCATGGTCAAGCTGGGGGCTGGAGTATTTGCTACCAAACGAATAAGCGATCGCGCCTTCAAACTAGGATTAAAAACTATCCGTCGCTATATTCAACTTGCTGAACAACTTGGAGTAGACGAGATCATCACGGCGGCCACCAGTGCGATTAGAGAAGCCAAAAATGGAGAAGCCTTCATCAACGCGGTGGTTAGACAGACAGGCCTATCTCCTCGAATAATTTCTGGCAATGAAGAAGCTCGTCTAATCTTTTTGGCTGTTCGTAACTCTATCGCCCTTGAGGACGACACAGCATTAGTCTTAGATATTGGGGGTGGGAGCACAGAGACTGTTGTTGGAAATCGGCATAGGGTGCTGTTTACTAGGAGTCTTCAGTTAGGTGTTTTGCGACTGCTAGACATGTTTGAAGATAGCGGACCTGTTGGTGACGAAGGCCGCAGTGTTTTAGAGTCCCATATTCAGTATATTGCTCAGAAAACGTTGAAACAGGCTAAAGCGATTGGTTTTGACCGAGTCATTGGCACTTCAGGCACTATTCGTACGTTAGGTGAGGCTGCTCATATTAAAGCAGAGGGTGATTCTTTCCAATCTGTAAATGCTGAAGTTGTTCAGCTAAAACACATTAAAGAACTCGCTGAAGATCTGTTAGAAATGCAGATAGTCGATCGTGCTCAGATGGATGGTGTTGGCGATAAGCGAGCAGATGCGATCCATTTAGGCGGAGTGTTGCTAGTAAAGCTGCTAGAAATGGTCAAGGTTCAAGAGATTACTCTCTGTGATGCCTCCTTGAGAGAAGGAATGGTATTAGATTATCTTGAACGGCATTCACAGGAAGTAGAAGCTTTGCCAAGTCACAAAAACCTGCGCTATCGTCAGGCGGCTCAACTTGTACAAAAGTATCAGTCTGATTGGCACCAAAACCACCATATTGCTAGCCTAGCACTCCAGCTATTCGAGCAAACCAAAGACTTACATAGGTACGGTGAATCTGCACAGGATGTGCTTGAATTTGCCGCTCTTCTTCATGATATTGGTCAATATATTTCGTTTCGAAAACATCATAAAAACTCTCGGTTTATTATTCGCCGTAGTAATCCGCGAGGCTTCACCGATGAGGAGATTTTACTCATTAGACATTTGGTCCGCTATCACCGTAAGGCTATGCCAACTAAAAAACATAAGAAGTTTAGGCGCCTCTCAAAGTCTCATCGTCGACTTATTAAAGTACTCTCAGGCATACTCAGAATTGCCGTTAGCCTCGATAAAACCAAAAACCAACGGGTAGCTGCTGTGAACTGCTGTATTTCGGATGAATCTATTAAAATTGAAGTGCTCGGCGAGAACACTCTTGAGCTAGAAATTTGGGCGGCACAGCGAGAGCGTCATGTTTTAGCGGCAGCCTTAGACTGCACTATTGATATCTACGGCAAACGGCATCCCTTGAAAATAGAGACAGCATCGTAGCGGTACTGAGACTTCTTGTTGTGAATTTTATACAACCTGACAAATTTGGAAAAGATCCGGATTTTTCTATTAAGATTTTGTAAAATAAACAGATAGTCTACTGCTACAGTTTCTGTGATTCTTGGTAGCACATTTGAGAATTTGACTAAGGAATTGACATCCAAAAACGTCTTCAGCAGGTGCATTATCAGGGCATACGCTTGTTAAAGACTGGGTGCGATCGCATCGCTGTTGTTATCTAACGCTTTCAGCGACCATCACTGTTGTGAGCTGCGCAAAGCTGTAAATACATAGCAAAAGAAATCGGAGGATAAATGACTAAGATTTTTGGAATCGGCTGGGCTAAAACCGGAACAACAACCTTGGGTAGCTGCTTTAAGGTCTTAGGTTTTAACCATCAGAGCCAGAACTTAGATTTGGCGACAGATATAGGAAAAGGGAATCTGTCGCCCATACTTGAGCTAGTAAAAACTAAAGAAACGTTTGAGGACTGGCCCTGGATTCTCTTATACAAAGAATTTGATAAAACGTTCTCTGATAGTCGATTTATTCTCACCAAAAGACAGCCTGAAAAATGGATTCGCAGCTATAAAAATATGCTGGCAAATCAAGGTGATGCATCAGAAGAATTAAATAAGATAAGACGAATTTTATATGGGCTTCCTTTTCCTGGGGTGTCAGAGTCACAGCTGATTGACCGATACAACCAGCACAATGCTGACGTTGAAAACTACTTCCGTGACCGCCCACAGGATCTGCTGACGGTCAATTGGGAAGAGGGAGATGGATGGGAGAAACTCTGTGGATTTTTAGGAAAAGATGTACCCAATGAGCCGCTCCCCCATGCTAATAAGGGAAAATACGCTAGAAAGTGAGCCGATTATATGGCTGAGTATTCTAGTAACCTGTACAGCTCAATTTTCTAGTATCTCGGCTGATTTTCAAGAGCTTTTTATAAACACTGGGTGCTGAGCTAAGGCCATTATGCAAACACCACTGTGCGATTGCCATAGACCAAAACCCGGTTTTGCAAGTGCAGTCGCACAGCACGGGCCAGCACCACACGCTCTAAATCTTTACCCTTGCGAATCAAATCACTTACCTGATCGCGATGGCTTACCCGCACTACATCCTGCTCAATGATGGGGCCAGCATCTAAATCTGATGTTACATAGTGTCCTGTTGCTCCAATGATTTTTACCCCCCGTTCATAAGCACGATGATAGGGGCTAGCCCCTACAAACGCAGGCAAAAATGAATGGTGAATGTTAACGACCCTGGGAAACTGCTCAATAAAGTCAAGGCTGAGAATTTGCATATATTTTGCCAGTACTACCAAGTTGATGGAGTACTTTTTTAACAACGCCAACTGCTTTTTTTCTTGTTCAGGTTTTGTTTCCTGGGTAATCGGAATGTAATGAAACGCAATATTAAACTGCTCTGCAATGGGGCGAAGTGTCTCATGGTTGCTAATAATCAGCGGAATTTCTGCAGCTAGCTCACCTGCTTGGTGTCGCCACAGCAGATCTAACAAACAATGATTTTGCTTGCTAACCCAAATGGCTACGCGTGGAACTTCATCTGAGAAGTGCAGTTCCCAGGACGCACCCAGGGGTTTAGCAATGGAGTCAAAGGCCGGTCCGATCAGATCTCGCTGTAGATTAAAGCCCTCTAGCTGCCATTCAATCCGTGACAAAAATAGCTCCGATGGCTCATCTCGATGCTGGTCAGCATGGACAACGTTACCCCCGTTGGCGTAAATAAAATTAGCAATTTTAGCCACCAGACCCTGCTGGTCAGGGCAAGAAATTAGTAGTGTTGCAGTAGGTGAGGTCACAGGCAGAATAGCGTACACATGACACCAACATCGTACAAAAAACAGCGAACCGAGGAAGCCATTTCCCCGACTCGCTGTTTCAGGCATTAATTTGGCAAACGCGTGGCAGTAGTCAAGCCTACATGCGCTGCTCTAGAAACCCTGTCAGACGACCTAGTGTGTCATTAAGTTTTTCATCAGTGGAAGGACCGGCATCCACTTCTTCGGCACGCTTCATGCGCTCAAATGAACGGATCAGTACAAAAAGAACAAAGGCAATAACTACAAAGTTGATAATGCTTGACAAAAAGAGGCCGTACTTGATGCCGTTTGCAGAAAGTGCCGCAATGTCTTCAACATTAGCTGCCTTAAGGGCCGGGCTTAGCAACAGAGGAGTAATAATGTCCTCGATAAATGAGGTAATGACAGCGCCAAAAGCACCACCAATAACAACGGCCACAGCTAAGTCAACGACGTTGCCACGTAGCAAAAAATCACGAAAATCGTTCATAAAGCTACCGGCAGAATTAACCGCTCGAGAGCGAGCCTGATTGCTAACCATAGGTATATATTCCTTAACAAAAGGGATCCAGTGTGTAGGCAAAATCACAATGAGGCTTGGTCAAGCAGCCATGGTATCTCACCAAAGCAGTGCAGCAAAAGCATGTCTATCCGTCCAGCTTTTTGGGCCATCAAGGTGAATAGCTGGAAGTATATCAGCATATTTTCTGAAAATTCCGAGCTTTCAGCTTACATTAACCTTTATGTTCGTTAGACTGAGCTTTTTTAGCTTCTGCGTAGGCAATTCGCCACAAATTTGCGTATATTGGCTTAAAGTAGCGGCGCAGTGTGAATAGCATGCGTATACAGATTGCTGTTTCTCTATGGGAAACACAGCGCTATTTAGCGCTGGCCTATGAAATTCTTTGCGTAGGATTTTACCTGCCTGAATCGATGCAGAGTTATCGCCGTACTTTAGACGAGACGTGTGTTTTACAACTGTATAACTATCAGCAAACGGTGAGGCGGTTCCTAGAAATTGCTGTAGCGACTCTAGAGTACGATCCGTATCACTTAGCAAATCCTCATACCTCAACATCAAACACCGACTGGTATCGTTAATTCGCATTGCCAAGGTTTCAAGATGGCTTAAGCGATCTCGATAGTAAGCGATCCATTTGTCAACCTCTTCTGGTGACTCATGACCTGAAAAGGATTTCACCGTGCTGGTATAGGTAGCGGCTGGATCTCGCAGAAGAAAGATAAATTTAATCTGTTGATTTTGCAGAATACTGTCTGAGATCGGGTAGTTCCAGACAAGTTTGTCAGCAATGTAGGAATATCTCTTTGGATCAAAGTTATCCAAGACTGCGGCAGTTCTAAAAACTAGTCGCTGCAGATCTTGCTGTGATGCATAACCTACATGACTTTCACCATAGCCTGTGACTTCTGGATGATTGTAGAGAATGTGCCCTAATAGTGACGAACCGGAGCGTGCCGGAGCCATGACAAAAAGATATTTTGAGGGCTGATGTCGTTGCCTCAGGCGTTTGGTGATAGATGGTCCTAGTACTCGATATGCGTAGATGTCAAACAGTAAAAGACTTTCAAGATTTGAAATAAATGTTCTAATGCGAACTGGGAGCAGCTTTCTCAAGAGGCGTCTGAACATTTCTGTATTTCCAGTAACGATTCTCAGTTAGAGGCAGTGAAATGCACCTGCATGCAAATGCAAACGTATTTCATCAATTTTTAGGAATTTTTTCCATCTCATTCGATGGTTAATATTTGAGTGCCTCTTAACACAGATTTACAAGACGCTATAAAGCTACATGAGGTCAGTCAAATATCTCAGATGACGAGGCAGGCGTAGTGCTTGGTACCTGAGTTTCTACATTAAACTAACAGATCTTGTGCTGGACGACATCACCTCACTTACGTACATTGCTGAATGATACGTAGGTTATTGATAGCGCGTCTAAATAATCGCTACCGACTTTGTTGGCGAGTATTTACTAGATAATTGACCGAATCAACCCATTTCCGTTGAGGATACTTAAACGGCTAAAAATTCTTGGATGACATCGTTACTTAGCTGATCTGTAGAGCCCGAAGCTACAATCCCGCCCTTTTGCATTGCATAATAATAGTCAGCCTGGCGGACAAAATGGAGATGTTGTTCTACTAGAAGAACAGAAATGCCCGTGGTTTCAATAATGCGTCGTACTGCGTTTTCAATATCTAAAATGATAGAGGGCTGAATCCCTTCAGTGGGTTCATCTAAGAGCAGTAGCTGAGGCTGTCCCATTAAAGCTCGTGCAATCGATAGCTGTTGTTGTTGTCCGCCACTTAAGTCGCCCCCCATGCGAGATAGCATAGTCTTAAGAACGGGAAACAACTCAAAAATTAGGTCGGGAATTTCTTTTTTAGCTTTTGGTGCTCGTTTTCCAAGGGCCTCTAGCCCAACGATGAGATTCTCTTTGACAGTTAGACGAGGGATGATTTCTCGACCTTGAGGGACATAGCCAATGCCGATACGGGCTCTGTGGTCGGCTGTTAATGAATTGATTGTTTGATCGTCATATGCGATCGCACCGCTGCGGGGTGACAACAGCCCTATAATATTTTTTAATAATGTTGTTTTGCCCACCCCGTTTCGACCAATCAAACAAATCATCTGGCCTCTAGGTACGGTGAGGTCAACATTGCGCAAAATATGGCTCTCACCATAATAAAAGTCAAGCCCTGAGATTTTAAGCATAGGGGCTGTTGAAGGCTGCTGCTGTGTGGGTTGAGGGACTGTATTGGTCATGGTGCACACGTATTTAATGATATTTCTGAAGCTGTTCTAAAGCCACTGCTTCAAGCCGACTGACTGTTTCAGGGGGCAGGTCGAGCAGGTCTAACAACCTTTGATATACAGCCGCTTCTGATTGATTGATTTGGTTAGAGCTAATCACCTCATAGCTAAGCATCAGGGCTTGCTCTCGTTGGTCCGGCGTTGTGAGTTTTGGCACCAACTCATCCAGCGGGATCTTCTTGGATAGTAAATTTTTTAGCTCGTCGCGCAAAGAGGCTTGCTCGTCTGGATCTTTAGCAAAGTGATGACTGAGCCGGTTGAGAATCACATCCTGTTGAATGGGGGCAAAGTTACCGTCAGCCCAGGCCATGGTGGCTGCAATCCGCAGTAGCAACATCTGATCTGGGGTGATCGAGGTCTCACTCCCCAGATACACCTCAATCACCCGAGGGTCGTTCTGGACCTCGTCCATGGTGCCTTCGCACAGTACAGAACCTTCATGTAGCACAGTGACCTGACGGGCAATCTGCCGCACAAACTCCATATCGTGCTCAATAACAATGACTGAATGGCTCTCAGCCAGGGCAATTAGCAATTCTCCGGTATGTTCGGTTTCTTCATCAGTGAGCCCAGCCACCGGCTCATCCACCAGCAATAAATCGGGAGACTGGGCCACTAACATGCCAATTTCTAACCATTGTTTCTCACCATGGGAGAGCAGGGCCGCGGGCTTATCAGCCTTATGATCAAGGCCGATGGTTTCTAGTAACCCACCAACGGTACGTCGCTCTGCCTTAGAGGTGGGCTTTAACAAAGTGGCCAATACGCCTTTGTTTTGGTTGCAGCAAAGCTCTAGATTTTCGCGGGGGGTCAAATTGAGATAGATGCGGGGGGTTTG
>ERZ1740070.863-NODE-863-length-19783-cov-5.945661_pt1 | contig 19783 bp, 15 predicted proteins | sample MGYA00581734_ERZ1740070 | MGnify/ENA primary metagenome ERZ1740070 (study PRJEB43018, sample SAMN04849744) | marine metagenome | isolation source: floating plastic debris | place: Pacific Ocean | collected 2008-09-01 | study: EMG produced TPA metagenomics assembly...
GTTGCGCTTGAAGGGGGCATTGTCGGGGTTATGGTGCAGGGGCTGCAGCGGGGGGTGTTTTCTAATGGTGCTGGAACGGGGGCTGCTGCTATTGCCCATGCCACCACAAAAAATCCTGAACCGATTCGTGAAGGGATTGTGGCCTTGATTGAACCACTGATCGATACCGTTATTATCTGCAATTTGACCGCCCTGGTTTGTTTGCTTACCGGGGTCTACACACCTGAGAGCATCGTCAATGGCATTGAGCTAACAACTACCGCATTTGCTACCGAGATACCGATGATGAGCTGGGGGTTAGCCATTATTGTTTGCCTGTTTAGCGTTTCAACAATTATTTCGTGCTTTTACTATGGCGAAGCCTGCTGGCGCTACCTGATTGGGGAGCAGGGGCTGTTGGTCTATAAGCTGGTCTATATTGTGTGTAGCTTTGCTGGCACAGTTGTTGGGCTGGATACGGTCATCCGCTTTAGCGACATCATGGTTTTTGCCCTGGGTATTCCTAATATGCTGGGGCTACTGCTGCTCTCAAACCAGGTGGCCCGCAGCTTAGACAAATATTGGCAGCCTGGCTATGGCTTAATAGTCTGGAATCCTACTGAGACAGGTAACCCGATGCAAAATTAGCCTTCATCAGGTCCACCGGAGCAAGCTCATTCAAAAAATATTGGCTCCTCCTTAGCAATATCTCAAAAATATCTCCCCAATCTAAAGCACCACTTTCTGCAAATCGGTGTACCCTATAAGCACTTTTTGATTAGTAGTAAATGGCTGTAGTCAATTAATGGGTAGCGATGTTCTGATTTTGACAATCTATTTTTTGGTAGTGATCTACGTGCTCTATCAAATGGCGCTATCTGTAGAAAAGTCGCTGGAGAACAAACTAAAGATTAATCTAAACCAAGATATATTGCTCGATCAGATTAATCAACAACTTAAGCAACTTCCTGACAGCCAACAGATCGAGGCAGATGTAGAAGAATTGCAGTTTGAGGGCAGAAAGCTTCCGCCACACTTGGCTCTCACAGTTACGTCTCAAAATATCCCCAAACAAAGACGCAAGGTCATCGTCAAAGTAGGGCCAATGGGCAAAATGCCGATCGCGGAATCCCTGATGTCCCTTAATGTGAGCATCATAAACACCACTAGCGACGCTCAGGTTTTTATTGACTGGGATAAAAGCTCTATCACAGCAGGTGCAGCCCGACAGACACAGCGGGTGGTGCGCTCAGGTATCCCTATCAGCGGTGATTTGTCACGCTCTCAGGTACTCAGCGTGATTAACCCTGGGGAAACATTTGGCACAAAAGTCACCGGAGAAAATCGTCTAAGTTTAAATGCTGACACCCGCACTCTCGCCCCTGGCAGACCTCTAATTAATATGCAAGAGGTGGCGAACTATATCGCTGTTTTTATGGAAGATCCTGAAGAAGATGAGGAAATTCCGCCAGTCATGGCCTACAGCCTGGGGTTAATGATCGGCATACGTCAGATCACCCACGATCAAACAAACCACACTGCTTATCTACTACTGCCATTTGCGTTTCAGGCTGTTTTACTACCAGATGAAATTGCTTTCCCGCCGCTACGCTGGCTACTCAAGCGTCCCCGACCTGCAAGCGCTCGTGATGCACTCAGCACACTGATCATGGGGCGCCCAAGATTATAGAGCAATAATGCGGAAAAACCTGTCGATAGCCTGAATCTGTAATCAGTTTGCTTCGGAGCCTGATTATCGATGGATTTTCGCAACATGGGTAAGACAACAGCCTTGATCTTGCCGCTGTGTCTTGCGGCGTGTCATACCGTAAGAGCCGGCAGTCTTCAGGCGGAAACTCTAGCCCCATCGTCAGAGCATCCTTCAATTGAACTGAGGGACGTGCCACCCAACGGGGTTGACACCTTAAATCAGGCAGACTTTAGATATTTTCAAACCATGGGGCCATTGGAATATGCGGCCAGACTGGGTGGGGTCCCCGATGTCCCCACCTGGCGAGTGCGCCTGCGGCTCTATCCCACCTGGCAAAGTTCTGAGCTGGTGTACCAGGTTCAAGTAGACCACTACAATCTCTCACCAACACTTTATAACTCTCTTACTAGCAGCTACGGGGTTGACAATGTTGACCCAAGTCTAGACAACACCGCACCGCACCAACACCTGTCGCTAGATTTTTTGCCAGTGATGAATGTAGCCGCCGACTGGCTACCAGACTCTACTCAAACTCACCAATCTGATGTGACAACAAATCCAGTCTGCGGGTTGGGTCTGGGCTGTACTGCTTTAGAAGAACCCAATGAGAGTGCATGGACCAACGAAACAACACTTTCTCTGGAAATTGCGCCTTGGGATCAAGATAATGAACCGCTCTATATGGTTGTGAGAGCCTTAGCCAAAAAAGCGGGCTGGCTACCAAACGGATGGGTACTACCTAACGAAATTCCTGAAGGCATCAACACCGAACGCCCCTGGGTAGAGGTTCTGGTAACCAATTACGCAGGCAACGGCGGTGGCAATATGGAGCAGTAGAAAGAACATATGGCTGAAGATAGCGTTCGCGCAACGGTACACCAAATCCATTACGCCCCCGACCGGATGGAGATAGAAGTCAGCGCCAGTACAGGCTACATTTGCGGTCGCCAGACCAGCACGGAGAAAATTAGAGCACTGTGCCCATAGCACGTGTAACAAAAATATTAAGCTCCCACAGCAATGATTGCATCCTCAGGGCCTCTGTACTTGGACGGACCTCTAATTAGAGGATGCTAGAGGCTGTGGGCCATTTAGCCACGATCTACAGACTATCCATGGCTTAGTCATTAGCTTACGTAAATAATTAGTTCGTAAATACGGATAAAATCTTCAAATCTTAAGATACTATTAAATATAGTAATTTGTGCTTATAATCGGGTTCCATGTGTAGCCCGACGTCTGCCTCTAAATCAACTCCTTTGGGGGTTTTCGAAGTTTCGTTTGGGTTACATTTAAAGGGGCACTGTACCCTCTGGGTTTTGACAGACCGATCTGCATCTTTGCACTGGGGATTCGCTTACTTGTCACAACCAACCCAAAAGAATTCCTCGAATAACTCTCTTATCCATCATTTCTGCAGAGGATTCTTTGTGTGATGTTGCATAACAATACAGCTCCCTTTCAAGATTTGTCGGCCCACTCCACCAAGCAGCACCAGGGTAGGGTGACTGTTTTTATCGATGCGGCCCACGTTTTTTATGCGGCTTCAACTCTGGGTATCGAAATTGATTACAGCAAACTGATAGCTCAGCTAGTACCACAGGGTCAGCTGCTGAGGGCTTACTTTTATACAGGAGTAGATCCTAATAATGCTAAGCAACAGGGCTTTTTGCTTTGGATGAGACGCAATGGCTATCGAGTGATCACCAAGGAGATTACGACAAAAGAAACCAGTGATACGGCCTATCGCTCCATTGATTTTTGCGTAGAAATTACAACCGACATGATTACCCAGGCGGCGTTTTCTGACACCGTTGTCTTGGTCAGTGGGGATGGTCGATTTGCTCATTTGCTCAGTCACTTTGCCCACTCAAGCACTCGTACTGAGCTAGTTAGCCTGCAGTCTATTACCAGTGAAAAGCTTCTGAGTGAAGCCGATAAAACAACTGATTTTGCTGGTTTTAAGGGTGCGATCGCAAAACGTCATATCACCTATAAACGCACCCGATTTAGCGCGGCTTAAACGCTGGCTAGCGATCAAGATCCATACTCAAGTATTAGAGTTTTCTAACATCAGAAGAAACTCTAATTGCTGTTTTTAAGCAGTCCAATATCATAAAAAAATGATTTCATTTGATAGCAAGCATCTACATTTGATTTGGAGTATGGTCGAAACCCATCGTCATATCCTCCAAGATTTAAGTGATGACGCTATTTGTCTCTGGCTACAGCAAAAAGTTAACGATAGTACTTATCTGCACAACGATGATATGGATGAGATAAAAGCCTACATCTCAAGTCGGAGTCATCTGATTCGAGATGTTGCTAGTTCTTAGATTCTTTAGCACAAAATCACTTAAACAGTAAGACTAGCCAACGTATACAGCTTCCAGACAACAAAACAATATAGCCCCATAGGCAACAAAACTAGACTCGCCAAAAAGATAACGGCAGCCTTGACAGGCCAGCGACGTTGAAAAATCATTTTCTTTTTGTTCCAAATAATTAGTACATACTCAGCTGTCAATAAATAGAGAAATCATCCATTTATTTAGACACACCCCGAGAGAGTGATTTAGAGAAAAATCAAATAGCAGTAAAGGACGTTGGAGCTAATACTTACAGATCGATAGATGCGCCATCCAGCGCTTATGGTCAAATGTTCTAGCTTGGTTTGGTCTTATTTATAACCAACATGTCTTGCTATATTAAGAGGACTTTAGATTGTCTTAATGCTCCGTAATATTTGTAGCGGCAGAAATATATACGCTGCTCTCTGTAGGTATGTCCTTCCCAATCCCTCTCTAGAATGCGACAGTCTAATTGCTCTAATAATCCAGGTAGACTCCCGCAAGACCATGAATCCCCCGTCCACTTGATTGGATTAACTCAGCCCCACGGTGTGCTGATAGGACTAGAGGCATCAACGTTTAATATTGCACATATTAGTGATAATGCGATTTCCCATCTGGGTATCAGCGCTCAAACCTTGATCGGACAAAACCTATTTGAGCTGATTGAGTCATCAACACCCATCCAACATCTGCAACATAGTCTAGAAACCTGCTCTAACTATCCCAGCTATCATCCAATTTCTATCTCTACACCTAGTGAAACTAAACAATTTGACGGGTTACTGCATCGCATAGACAACTCCATACTTTTGGAGTTAGAGCCTACCCACAAGCAGACAGCAGTCGAATTAACATCGTTGCAAAATCAGATTCAGCGGTCCCTTAGCCGTCTGCGGAGTCTGGACGACATCACTGATTTTTTGCAGACAGCTACCACCGAAATACAAGCAATCACTGGTTTTGAGCGTGTGATGGTGTATCGGTTTGATGAACACTGTGCAGGTTCGGTCATTGCAGAGGTTAAGCCACCGGAGAAAGTATCTTATCTAGGGCTGCATTATCCAGCGACAGATATCCCTACTACGGTGAGACAGCTCTATCATCAGGGCCTTACCCGCTTTATTCCAGATTTAAGGGCTCCGTCGGTTGAGCTGGTCACAGCAGAACAGTCATTCGCTCAAACACCAGTTGATTTAAGGTACGCCATCCTCAGAGGAGTTGACCCATGCTGTGTTGAATACCACCAGAATATGGGGGTAACGGCCCTCTTAGTGATCGCACTGGTTCAGGGAAATCGGCTATGGGGATTGATTTCATGTCATCACCCAACCAGCAAATTTCTGCCATACCCCGTCCGCTCAGCCTGTGTGATATTAGGGCAGCTGGTGGCCGCTGAGGTCGCGGGCAAAGTAGACCGTAAAGAACTGAATTATCTCAGTAGTCTGCAAGCAATTCAGGCAAACTTTATTGACTCGATCGCTAAGGCCACAGACTTTAAGCAGGCTTTAATTGAGCCAGCCCCCCGGCTTTTAGAGGTAGTAAGTGCCCAGGGAGCGGCCATCTGTCTTGATCAAGACATTACCCTGATTGGGGAAACTCCCTGTCTAGAAGATATCCAGGCATTGATTAGCTGGTCGCTAGAAAAACCATCTTCAGAGATTTTTCACACAAACTGTCTGGTTCAGGTCTATCCATCTGCTGTCAACATTCAGGCTGTCGCCAGCGGTCTCATCGTACTCACAATCTCTAAGGTGCGACGATATCTAATTCTCTGGTTTCGCCCAGAAGTGCTGCAAACAATTAACTGGGCTGGAAATCCTCACGAATCAGTACGTGAGGGCCAAGCAATACTCGGTCCCCGTACATCCTTTGAAAATTGGAAGGAAACTGTTCGCGCCACCGCTTTACCCTGGAAATCAGCAGAGCTAGCCAATGCCCTCGCACTTAAAAATGCCATTGTCGGCATTGTTCTTAGTAAAGCGGATGAGCTGGCTCAAATTAACCTTGAGCTGGAGCGCAGCAATCGAGAGCTCGATTCATTTGCCTATGCCGCATCCCATGATCTAAAAGAACCCCTAAGGGGCATCACTAATTTTTCTAACCTAATTTTGAGACGCTACAGCGAAAGCTTAGATGAGTCAGCCGTCAAACGGCTGCAGACTCTGGTTAAACTGGCAGAGCGGATGGATAGGCTAATTGATGCCCTGCTGAGATTCTCACGATTAGGACAAGCAGAGCTGCAGCAACAACCAACGGATCTTAATACTCTACTCTCAAAGGTCCTTGAAACATTGCACGCAGGTCAAAACGAGGATACTTCTACCATCCAAATCCATATCCCCCGCCAGCTGCCAGCTGTCAAAGCTGACTCAATCTTGCTGAGCGAGGTGTTTAGTAACCTGCTAAGCAATGCCCTAAAGTACACAGATCAACCGCAGCCGAGCATTGAGGTTGGCTACCTGGAACCTAACGACCCTAAAATTGCTGACGGCATCGAACCCAATACCTGCGTCATCTACGTTCAAGACGATGGTATCGGCATCCACAAACGCCATTTTCAAAACATTTTTCGTCTGTTCAAACGACTGCACGAACGTGATAGCTATGGCGGTGGAACTGGAGTAGGATTAACCATTGCTAAGAAAATTATTGAACGCCATGGTGGCCATATCTGGGTAGAGTCCACGTATGGGATGGGGACCACTTTCTACTTCGTGCTAAACTGTGAAGAAAAATAATAAACTCTGACAAAAAATTAAGTTTTTCTTAAGTTTATGCTCCAGGATAATAAGACCCCTTTACTAGTTGTTGAAGACAGCGATGAGGACTTTGAGGTACTGCAGATCTTTATGGAAGATATGGCGGTTACTAACCCCATTTACCGCTGTACCACTGGGGATAAAGCGCTAGAGTTTTTATATCGTGAGCAGGATGAGGGAACTAAAGAGAATCAGCGTCCTTCTATGATCTTGCTAGACTTAAATCTACCTGGAACCGATGGTCGAGAGATCTTGGCACGCCTGAAACAAGATGACCAATTTCGAGAAATTCCAATCGTTATTTTTACGACCAACTCTGATCCAAAAGACATTAAGTTTTGCTATCGAAAAGGGGCTAACGGCTATTTAATAAAACCTGTTAGAACCGAGCGGTTTGAAAAGGCAATTCAAGCCTTTGTAGACTATTGGTTAAATACAAATACGCTGCCTGAGTGGGTTGAATTTACGGGCAACAAATAGTCTGTGTAGCTGGGCTAATAGAAGTTAACACTGAACCTGAACTACTTCTTGGGCACATCGTTAATTTTTATGTATTTACGCTTTATATTTTTTTAACATTTAGAGAAGGGTGTCACCCTTGTACATGAAGCGCCCCTCGACTATTCATGTCTGCAGCTCACACCCTACTCATTATTGATGATTGTGCAGAAGATCGTGAGGTTTATCGTGAGTATCTTTCGAGCGATCCTCACAATACCTACGAATTTTGCGAAGCTGCTCTGGCTGAGGTAGCACTGGACCTCTTTTTGCAGAAACAGTTTGATGTGGTGCTGCTTGATTTTTACATGCCCGACATGACTGGTCTAGAGTTTTTGGGTCAGCTCCAGAAACATCAGCGTAAGGTACAGGCGCCGATCATTATGCTGACCGGTCAGGGGAATGAGGAGCTAGCTGTACAGGCCATGAAACATGGTGTACAAGATTATCTAGGTAAGCAACATCTGCAGCCAGAAATTCTACAGCGCACTGTTAGAAGCGTTATTCAGCAATCTCATCTCCACATAGCACTGCAGAAAACTCGTGAGCAACAGCGTTTAATTGCAACGACAGCTCTGCGTATTCGACAGTCTCTAGATCTAAGCCAGATTCTTGATACGGCAGTGGCAGAAGTCCAGCAGCTGTTGGAATGTGATCATGTTGCTGTTTATCAGTGCAACCCACAGGACATACCCAAAATCAGAGTTGAACTTGGCAACCGCTGCGGTCCAACCCCGAGCTTCCATATTGAAGCACATAGCCTCTGTGTAAAGCACACGGCTGCAGGTTCTGCTAATGGTGAGGCCCGAGAGCTGATAGCGCCTATTTTAATTAACGCGCCACCCCTGTCTCAGAGCCATGTCTGGGGATATTTGGTAGCCCACCAATGCTCAAAAGTGACGGCATGGCAGCAGGAAGCGCATCGGTTGCTCAATGAGTTGGCAGTACAGCTTGCGATCGCAATCCAACAGTCTGAGCTATTATCCCAAACCCAGACCGCTCTCGAAAAAGCGCAGGAACTCAATCACTTTAAGTCTCAGATCCTGGCAACGGTCTCCCACGAATATCGTTCTCCTCTGGCGGCAATTTTGGGGGCAGCGTCCACCTTAGACCGCCATGGTGAGCGTTTAGACCTTTCACAGCAGACTCGCTTTCTCAGCATGATTCAAGAGAAAGCAAGGCACATGACCCGGCTGGTAGACAATATGCTGGTCATGTATCAATGTGAGCTAGACCAAGCCAGATTTGAGCCAGCACCGATGAATATTCTTCAGTTTGTTGCCGATATTGTTGAAGAATATCGAGAAACGGACGCAGAACACGAACTCATTTTTCAAATCAGCGGGAAAACCTCGGGTTTTTGGGGTGATCAGGGAATGTTGAGACTGGCTATCGACAATCTTTTGTCTAATGCTATTAAATTCTCTCCTGACGATGGACGTATTGAGATTTATCTCCGAGGAGATGATTCAACAGTTACTCTGACCATTCAAGATTTTGGCATTGGAATTCCCAATACCGACCAGGATGATTTATTTCAATCCTTTAACCGAGCTAGCAACGCCAGTCACATTCAAGGGATTGGGCTAGGGTTATCAATTACTAAAGCCTGTATCGACCTCCACGGAGGACAGCTGGGTCTAGAGAGCCAGGTCGATCAAGGGACAAAAGTGTTTTTTCAGCTACCTAAACAACTCCATCAGTCTGCTTATCAAGAAAGCCAGAGCTAAACAGACATACGGTATCCCATTCCCCGAACGGTTTCAATGAGATGGCTGCCCAGTTTTTTACGTAAATAGCCAACATAGACATCTACCACATTTGACCCTGGCGCATAATCATAACCCCAAACGCGATCAAGCAGTTGTTCCCGGCTAAGCACCTGTCCTGGATGACTCATAAATGTCTCAATTAGTGTAAACTCGCGGGCCGACAGCTCAACCGCTTGTTCCCCCACATAGACTAGCCGTGTACGCAGATTGAGCACAATGTTGCGATGTTTGAGCATCCACTCTTGTTCGTGACTGGGGCTGACTGTGCGCAGACGAGCGCGGATTCGGGCTAACAGCTCCTCAAATCGAAAGGGTTTGGTAACATAGTCGTCAGCTCCTAATTCAAACCCGGTAAGTTTGTCGCTAATATCGTCGCGGGCGGTCAAGATTACGATGGGTATCTGACAGCCTTGACCGCGCAGCTCCTCAAGAACAGATAAGCCGTCTTTTTTTGGTAGCCCCAAATCAAGCACAATTAGCTCAAAGTCACCATCCAGGGCATAGGCGATGGTTTCATCACCTGTGGTTGCAATCTCAGTGGTAAAGCCATTAGCCTGCAGCCCCTTATCCAAAAAGGAGGCGACACGAGACTCATCTTCGGCAATTAAAATTCGTCTCATCGGCTAAATTCTCGATAGGAGGTTAGGGCCAAGGGTTGTTCTACCGGCAGAGTCACTGTAAAAACAGACCCAACCTCCACCTGACTAGACAGTCCAACTTTACCGCCGTGGGCTTCAACAATCGCCCGGACGATTGCCAGACCCAACCCCGAACCATCAGATTTACGCTGGGTATATTGCACGCGGGCAAACCGAGCAAAGACACGCACCTGTTCTGCTTCTGGAATACCTTCGCCCGTATCTTGAACCCAAAACTCCACATGGCCGTTGCGATCGCGACAGCCCAGCTCGATATGATCGTTGAGTTGGGTATGTTGAGCTGCATTATGAAGCAAGTTTAGCAAGGCTCCCGTTAGCCGGTGCGGGTCTGCCACAATTTTAGCCCGACTGTCCACCACTAGCTGCCAGTCACGTTCTGCTAGCGTTTGGGCTTTAGCATAGAGGTCGGCACAAAGATGCGCCACATCCACCGTTTCAAATCGCAAAAAGTTGGGATTCTCAGACTTCACAATTAAGATCAAGTCATTGACCAAACGACCCATACGATCCAGCTCATCTAAGAGCAGCTCAACAGTCTCGGCCTGCTCTTCTGGATCATCTCCCATCAGCTCTAGATGCCCCTGCATGATTGTGATGGGAGTGCGCAGCTCGTGGCCAGCATCATTGATAAAATTACGCTGGCTGTTAAAAGAGTCCTGCAGGCGATCCATCATCGCGTTAAACGTTGTGGCCAGAGCCGCCAGTTCTCCTGTACCTACTACATCAATACGGCCACCCAGGTCGGTTTCATTAATAGTGCGAGCGGTTGTTGCGAGATCTTGAACTGGTTTTAACAGCTGTCCGGTAGCTAACCAGGCCATCGCCAGCGCTAATACGATGAGGCCACCCGCCACCCCCGAAAAAACATAGACACCCGTTAACGCTTCCTGTCGCTCACCCGCTGAAAGATGAACACTTACAAACTGGCCACGTAGCTCATTGTCTATAACTAGAGGCTCAATAACATATAGCACATCACCCACACTTGGATTGCCCGTTCTCTCCTTGCCTTGAGTGTTCTCATCGAGTTGGCCCCATTTCTCCATCAGAGCAGAGTTTGCATTGATCACCTGGGGTAAAAAGCCAGGATTAGAGCGATAAAGTTCACCATCAACTAAAACAATCAGAAAATTATCGTCTTCGGGCAGAGTTGTTGACATATAGTCATCAAGGGTCTGTTTGAGCGATATTAAAGATCTATCCTCAGACTGCGACCACTCGACATAAGCCTCATCAAACTCTTCAACCTCCTCTAAGAGATCTTCATTGACGCGCTCATTTACTGCTGAAAACAGCAGCGCACGAAAAATAGGTATAGCCAGCACAACAGCGGCTAACATCAGTGCCACATAAATTAGAAAGATTCTTGTTCGTGTCTCTTTAAAAAAACCAAAGGGTTTAGAACGTTTCATCAGACAACAATCGTAGGTGAGTAATGCCCAGTCTAATTTTTAGAACAGTCCTTTATATTTTCTTTCACGGCTTATCCAGAGACGATTAAAACGTACGACCGACAGCCTGAGAGGGCAATTCAAGCTGTGCCATTTGAAAAACTGGCTGCTTCTAACCGACAATTATCTCCAATAGGGATGAATACATGTGAGTATTTTCTTATGTTATCGAGTTGAGACGATTTCCAGTGAAATTTTGATGAATTTCTAAAATAAGTTTATTGAGGGTTAGATCCCTCGTTTAAAGAGACCTCCGATATCTACGGTGAGTCTTAGAATATTGCTATCTTATCATCCTTGGATTTGAATTTATGATCGTTGAGATGCCCACACAGTATACTGATCGGGCCAGATCACAAATTACTTAAGTTAGCTCTCATGAAAACGCTCTAACAATTACCTCATTCAAAATTTAACCGCGCTGGCGATAGTAAATCCATCGAACCGATCGCACTATCGGAGAATGAAGCTATGCGTGTTTCTGTCATTGGCACTGGCTATGTCGGTCTTGTCACAGGGGCTTGTCTTGCCCATATTGGTCACGATGTGGTGTGTGTAGATAACAATGTTGAAAAGGTGGCTACACTGCAGGCTGGGAAATCCCCCATCTATGAGCCGGGGCTGGCGGACATTATGGAGTCAGAGCAGCTATCTTTCACAACTGATTTAGCCGCTGGTGTCCAGCATGGTGAGGTTATCTTTATTGCAGTGGGTACACCACCGCTGCCAACTGGGGAGAGCGATACCCGCTATGTGGAGGCTGTAGCTCGGGGTATCGGCCAGCATATCGCCAACGATTATAAGGTAATTGTCAACAAGTCTACAGTTCCTGTGGGGTCGGGCGACTGGGTTCGACGTTTGATTTTAGATGAGTTAGAGCAGCGTCAGACCCAGGCAAGTTTTGATGTAGTCAGTAATCCAGAGTTTCTGCGGGAAGGGTCAGCGGTTTATGACACCTTTAACCCAGATCGGATTGTTTTGGGAGGACGCTCTCCTAAAGCGATTGAGCACATGCGTCAGCTGTATGCACCGATTGTCCATCGACAGTTTGCGGTGGACCCAGCACTGCCCGCAGTCCCTGTCGTCGTAACTGATTTGGCATCTGCCGAAACCATTAAATATGCAGCCAATGCATTTTTAGCGACAAAGATTAGCTTTATTAATGAAATTGCCAATATTTGCGATCGCATCGGTGCAGATGTCAACCAGGTCGCCCAGGGTATTGGGCTTGACAGCCGCATCGGCGGAAAGTTTTTGCAAGCGGGCATTGGCTGGGGTGGCTCTTGCTTTCCCAAAGATGTGTCAGCCCTGATGCACATTGCCCAAGACTACGGTGTCCAAACCGCACTGTTAGATGCCACCATCGCCACCAACCAGCGTCAGCGGCTGCAGGTGGTCTATCAGCTACAAAAAACCTTGAAAATTCTTAAGGGTAAGACCATTGGTCTCTTGGGTCTGACCTTTAAGCCCGATACCGACGATCTAAGAGATGCCCCTGCTTTAGACATTATTGCTGAGCTAAATCGGTTAGGGGCCAAAGTCAAAGCCTACGACCCAATTATTCAAGAAATCTCGGCCTCCGTCACCCTAATAGATACCCCAACAACATTGGCTCACAGCTGTGACGCGCTGGTGTTGGTCACCGATTGGGCTGAGTTTCAACATCTTGACTATGGCGATCTGGCCCGTCGGATGAATCACCCAATTATTATCGATGGTCGTAACTGTCTTAACCCCCAACAGCTACAGCAGGCAGGCTTTTATTACCAAGCAATTGGTCGCCCCAGCGCCGGTCAGCTACTGTGGCCTGTTGTCAGTCGTCCCGCCCTCGTCGCCTAACTACGGAAATCTTGAGGAGCCCCTGACATGAAATTAATGGTCTATTCCCACGATGCCTTTGGGCTGGGCAATATTCGTCGCATGCTGACAATCTGTGAGTATCTGCTACGGACCCTGCCTAATATCTCCATCCTGGTGGTGTCAGGTTCCCCCGCCCTGCACACCCTCAGAATACCTGAGGGCCTCGATTACATTAAGCTACCCTGTCTAGGACGCGATACTTCTGGCCAACTGGAAGCCAAATATCTCAAAAGCATGCCAGAGACATTGGTGCGGCTGCGAGCCCATCTGATTCTCACTGCTGCCGCCTATTTCCAGCCCGATGTGTTGCTAGTTGATAAAAAGCCTCAAGGCTTACGCAATGAACTTAAAGAAACACTGGGCCACCTGAGTCGTCACAGCCCTAAAACAAAACGAATATTGTTACTTAGGGATATTCTTGATGCCCCTGCTGCAACGATTCAGCAGTGGAAACAGAACAACTACTATCATCTTACTCAACAGCACTATGACCAAATTTGGGTAGCTGGGACCGCCAAAATTTTTAACCTACCTGACGAATATGACTTTCCGCTGCCCCTGCGACGCAAAGTTGAATTCTGTGGCTATCTGGGTCGCAACAGCGGGCGGACCCCACGCAATATTCTGCGTCAGCAGTTAGGGGTACACCCAGATGAGCGGTTAGTCGTCGTCACCCCTGGCGGCGGCGGCGACGGGTATCAGCTGATTCAGACCTACCTAGAGAGCGCCAAACAGCAGACAGCAGCGACCCAGATCATTTCTAAAACGGTCATTATCTCAGGCCCAGAAATGCCCGCTGAGGAACAACAACAGCTTAAAACACAGATAGCCGCTCACCCAAACATTCAGCTACTCGAATTTAGTGACGATCTGACCAGCTACCTCAATGCTGCCGATGCCGTTGTCGCCATGGCTGGATACAACACCATCTGTGAGATTCTCTCACTGCGCAAATCTGCCGTTGTCGTACCCCGCACCCGCCCCGTTCAAGAACAATGGATGAGGGCCAAGAGATTTGCCGATAGCGGTCTTTTATATGCCATCCATCCCCAACGACTCACCCCGCAACAGTTAGCTCATTTTTTATTTCAGGCGCTGACCGTAAAACCACCGGCCATCAGCAGTTTTCGTCTTAATGGTCTATCTCGAATTGCTCAGTTAATGCACGATCTTGTGCCCAGTGCTGCCCGTCTCTCCCGTAGTAACTTAACAGAATTACCATGCGCCCTTTAATTGGCTTTTTGTTAAAGACCTATCCTAAGCTGTCAGAAACCTTTATTCTTAACGAGATTTTAGAGTTAGAAAGACAGGGACTCAACCTCCATATTTTCTCCTTAAGACGCCCTCCGGCCCGACGCACTCATCCCGGTGTAGCCCAGGTTAAGGCCCCCGTCACCTATTTGCCTTCACTTCTGCCCGAATTTGACCCAGTCCAAGAGAAAGAACTGCTTGACACCCATCTCGCTTTATTTCATCAAGACAATGGTACTTATTTCAAAGCTCTACAGTTCTATATGGAACGCCCAGAGGAGCGACGGCTGCATGAATTTTTGCAGGGGGGCTATCTAGCGTGGAAACTCCAGGAGTTAGGCATTACTCATCTGCACGCTCACTTTGCCAATGTGCCGACCGCCACAGCAGAGATTGCCCAGGCATTTACAGGGCTGTCTTACAGTATTACGGCCCACGCTAAGGACATTTATCTTAGCGACAGTGGGGCTCTGGATCGTCGTATGGCAAAGGCAGAATTTGTGCTCACCTGCACTGACTTTAACCGTCGCTATCTCGAACAGATTTCCACATCCCGTACCCCCATTCATTTGGCCTACCACGGTTTAGATGTGAACCGCTTTAGCCCTGCCCCCAAAACCCAGCAGTCTGAGATTCCATTGATTCTGAGCGTTGGTCGATTTTGTGAGAAAAAGGGATTTCCTTACCTATTAAAAGCGTGCCATACCCTCAAACAGGTGGGGCTATCCTTTCGCTGTGCCATTGTCGGCTATGGCCCTCTAGAAAAGTCTATTCGAAAGCAAATCAGCACCCTAGGGCTAGACGACCACATTACTTTAGTGGGTAAACTCACTCAGGATCAGCTGATTGAGTATTATCAACAGGCCGATATCTTTGTTCTACCCTGTTTGGTTACCGACGATGGCGATCGCGACGGTATCCCTAATGTTTTGTTAGAGGCCATGGCCATGGAAGTCCCCGTGGTGTCGACAACTATTTCTGGTATTTCTGAACTGGTGGAGTCCAACCAAAATGGTGTTCTAGTTCCCGAAAAAGATGCGCTGTCCCTAGCTCAGGCATTGGAAGGATTAATGCGACAGCCAGAGCTGAGAACAACTCTGGGCAAGGCCGGACGGCTGACAGTATTAGAAAAATTTGGGCTGACTCGCAATGTAGGTGCCGTTAAAGACTGGCTGCTGCAGGCCATTGAGAAGCCAATGAAACCACAGACCCAAGCCAGTGTGTTAGGAGATTTACTCAAGCTAGCAGCGTCCTAAGTTTACCGGCGCTTGGCCAACCGTGTTTTTTGGATCATCACAACACTAATTTTTGAGAGACTCCCTATGAAAACATTACTATTCTATTGTCAGCACATTCTTGGTATCGGCCATCTGATTCGCAGTATGGCGATTGCTCGTGGTTTGACTCAAGATTTTAAGGTCTATTTTGTAAATGGGGGGGAGATCATTCAAGATTTTCCCATTCCTGACGGTGTTGAGGTGATTAATCTACCAGCCATTAAGACCGATCAAAATTTTCGCGAACTTCAGGTACCGGAAGGATTTGCCGATGTGGAATCCACTCTGGAATATCGTCGTGATTTACTATTGGAAGTGTGCGATCGCATCCGTCCTAGCGCCGTCATGGTAGAGCTATTTCCGTTTGGTCGGCGGCGGTTTTCTACTGAGCTGATTCCTTTGCTAGAGCGTGCCAAAAACTATGGTGCCAAAACCATCTGCAGCCTGCGTGACATTGTTGTCACCAAACAAGACCAGGCGCGACACGAAGCCAAAGTTTGCAAACTAATGAATCGCCACTTTGATCAGCTCTTGATCCATGGCGATCCTAAGTTTTTACCCCTAGAAAACAGTTTTTCTCGAGTCAACGATCTAACCTGTGAGGTTCACTATACAGGCTATGTGGTTCCCGATGTTGACCGAGAGTTTGCTCCCAAGTCTGAGACAGACCCACCGATGATTCTCGCCAGTGTTGGCGGCGGTCGCTTTGGTCATGAACTGCTGCAGTGTGTCGCTGAAGCCAGTCAGTTTTTAGAAGACAACATTCCCCATCACATTCAAATGTTTACAGGGCCGTTCTCTCCTGATGAGGTACATGACCGTCTGCAGACAATTGCAGAGAACCGCTCAAATCTGACCGTACAGCGCTACACCCCAGACCTGCTGAGCTATATGGCGAAGGCTGATTTATCCATCAGTATGGCTGGCTACAACACAACGTTAAATATTTTGCAGACGGGTGTTCGTGCCATGCAGCTACCTTTTACCGGCAATGACGACCAAGAACAACGGCTGCGGTCTACCCGCCTAGAAAATCTAGGTGTTGTGACAGTTATCGATCCTGACGAACTGGAGCCCATCTTCTTTTCCCTAAAGGTCAGACAAGCTTTGAGCAATAATCCCAACCCACAAGACTTCTGCCTGCGGGGTGTCGAGATTACGGCCGCCCGTGTCAAGGCCCTATTTAAGACAGAAGCCTTAGTTTAGAGCACATTTGTTCAGCGCTCTAGCCTCTGTATCCAAAAAACAACAGCAGTAAATCCCGGTAGAGAACCACACATTTCGTCAGCTTTTTCAAATCTATGGCACAGTCTAAAGTCTGCATAACCACCCTAGAGTTTCCCCCCGATGTGGGCGGTGTTGGCGAATCCGTAGCTCGGATTGCTAACCTGCTTCAAGATATTGGCTATCAGGTCCATATTGCCGTCTTTCACTCCAAGCAGCGTAAAGCCGAAGGCTACCATCGTTCCGCCTGTACCACCACAGATCAAAACGGAATTCAGGTGCACCGTTTGACTCCAGCAAGTCGTTCAAATACACCGATTCTGCAAGATTATCGCAGTGAGATTTATTTTCAACTCAAACAGCTGCATCGTCAGCATCAGTTTAATCTTTTCCATGCCTTTTTTATTAATGAGACTGGCTTTATCACCACCCTCTTAGCCAAAGAGGAAGAAATCCCCATTATTAATAGTGTACGGGGCAGCGATCTACACAAACACGTATTTAGCCCAAAGCAACACGGCCAGATTAGCTGGATTTTAGAAAGCTCAGACTGGGTTACTTTTGTCAGTAAAGATTTGCAGCGGCGCGGTCAGGTACTGGTGCCAGCTCTCAAAGAAAAATCTAGCGCGTTTTGGAATTCGATTCAGCCCGTTGATTTCTCCGACTTACCTACCCCCCCTTTAGCTGACCGACTAGACGGGTTAGTGGTGGGCTCTGTTGGTCGCTTTCGTGACAAAAAAGGGTTGGAATATCTGTTGGAAGCCTGTGCGGGTCTCAAACAGACCTTACCCCTTACGTTGTTATTGGTTGGCGACTTTGCTGAGCGCGAGCGCCTCTATTGGGAGGCCGCCATCCGTGACAGCGGTATGGCAGATAACACCTTACTCACAGGCATGATCCCCCGCACTGAAGGCATGGCCTACCTTCGCCATATGGATATCTATGCCATTCCTTCACTCCATGATGGTTGTCCCAATGCTTTACTCGAAGCGATGCTTGCCGGTCGAGCCATTGTCGGCACTAGCGTTGACGCAATTGGTGAGATTTTAGCTCACAGCTACACCGGTTTGGTGGTACCACCCGGTTCTAGCAGTGAGCTAAGGAACGCAATTTTCACTCTGGCCCAGTCTCCAGAATTACGACAGCGTTTAGGCCGAGCCGCTCAAGCCAATGTCCAACAGCAGCTTGCACCCATCGTTGAACAACGAAACTGGGCTAAGGTCTATCGCCAGGTATTAACTCGTCCCCTTGCCGTTCTTGCATCCTAGTTTTTGGAGGTTCGTAAAATGACTTCTACCATCACTACTGCTTCTAATAAGTCAGATGCTAAATCTCACCGCTCTGATATCACAATTGTGGTAGTCCCAAGGGAGCGTTTTAGCTATACCCAACAGTCTTTGAATAGTATTTATGAACATACAAAGCTACCATTTGAGCTAGTTTATGTAGACGGTGGTTCTCCTAAGTCTGTTCAACACTATTTGAGTCAGGCCGCTGAAGAAAGAGAGTTTACTCTGCTGCGTGCCGAACATTTTCTGGCCCCCAACCAGGCTCGAAATCTTGGTTTAAGCAAGGTAAAAACTGACTATGTGCTGTTTGTCGACAACGATGTCCATGTCTCTCCAGGCTGGTTAGAGCAACTGTGGCAGTGTGCTAAAGAAACAGATGCAGCCGTTATCTGCCCGCTAGTGTGTATTGGTAAACCGCTGCACAAAAAGATTCACCTGGCCGGTGGCGAGGCAAGAATTTTTACCGAACTTCAGGGAGATAAAACCCTGCGTCGAGTGCATGAAAAGCATTATTTTGTAAACCGCCCGATTATTGACGTTCAAGATAAGCTGCAACGCCGATCGTGTGAGTTTGCAGAATTTCACTGCATGCTGGTTAAACGCTCTATTTTTGATGAAATTGGAGCGTTGGACGAAAAGCTGCTCAGCACTCGCGAGCACATTGATTTTTGTCTAAATGTAAGCCAAGCAGGTGGCAAGATTTATTGCGAACCTGAATCGGTGGTTACCTATGTACCCGATATTCTCTATCGCTGGTCAGATTTGGCGTTCTTTATGCTGCGATGGAGTGATGAATGGGAGGTTAAGAGTCTAAAGCGGTTTCGTAAGAAGTGGAACTTGGACAAAGATAAGTATTTTAAGAAGCGCTATAAACGACTGGGTCATCGTCGTCATCATGCGTTTTTACGACCGTTGATTCGTAAGATAACATTTGGTAAGACGATTCCTTGGTTGGAGAGAGCGGTGATTCAGCTGGAGCGACAGTTGAATCGGGTGATTACTGGGAGGTATATGAGGTTATATGGCAAGAAGGCACGGGAGAAAGGGAAGCAGATGATGAGTAAGGTGGTTGGGTAGGGATGACAGCGCTTTTAGGGAGAAATCTCCTCCCTAAAAGCGCTGCTTAGGTGTTGGACCAAGGGCAAAGACGGTTGCTTGGGGTCCCTCCGAGTTCCCTTTCCGGAAGTAATCAAGTTGTCGCTATTAGGCAAATTGGGGCTTCCCGTGCTTAGGGCGGACCGCCGCCCTAAGACCCTGCGGACTAGAGAGTTACGGTAAGTAGCGAGTTAGTTTGGAGAGGGGGTTCGGCAAAGTGGTTTAGAATTTCTCGTTTCGTGAAACGAGAAATTCTAAAAAGGGTTATTTAAGGAGTTTCTTTTAGCTGTTGGGAACTAGAAGGGATGTTTTCAAAGGAGACACTTTTCCATTAGGTTCATAAGCTTCTGACCACAAGAAGACAACTTCTGTTTTACGGTGTGGAGCGAATGCGGAGCAGCGTAACCACATAGCCAGCCACCAGTGCAACCACCTCAAGCAATTTATCCGCCAACCTCTAGTGCGAGGGGCGTGGGGACGTCGAGGTCCCCACATCCGGGGGGTTTCAGGGGGGAAAGCCCTGAGCAACCCCCCCCCCCCAAAACCCAAACCCACAAAAAAAAAGGAAACATGAAGAACAAAAAACCAGGGGTATAAAGGGGGC
>ERZ1740070.864-NODE-864-length-19748-cov-5.749302_pt1 | contig 19748 bp, 11 predicted proteins | sample MGYA00581734_ERZ1740070 | MGnify/ENA primary metagenome ERZ1740070 (study PRJEB43018, sample SAMN04849744) | marine metagenome | isolation source: floating plastic debris | place: Pacific Ocean | collected 2008-09-01 | study: EMG produced TPA metagenomics assembly...
CCGGACTGGCATCAGGCTAGATTAACTGATATGCCGGTGCGATCGCCAGATCAGCGTCCTATGCAACGACAGACTGAGGAAGAACAAAGCGAGGAGCTGAATCTACAGCGGCAGCCTGAGGAAGAGGAGGAGACACTAAACCTACAGCGGCAGCCAGAAGACGAGGAAGATGAGCTGCAGATACAGGCTAAGCTAACGATTGGCCAGCCAGGGGACCGTTATGAACAGGAGGCAGACCAGATGGCGGCGAAAGTAATGGCGATGCCAGAGAGCAGCGTAGGAGAGTCGTCTATCCAGCACATTGAAAAGGAAGATGATGAGCTACGTGCTAAGCCTCAAGTACAAGCTAAAGGGGCCGCACCTGCGGTGCCAGCTGGTTTTGAGAATCAGCTGGCTCAGCACAAAGGCAGTGGACAACCTTTGTCAGATGAGACACGGGCATTCATGGAACCACGATTTGGGGCAGATTTCAGTAATGTGCAAGTTCATGAAACACCAGATTTAACGAATGCGATACAGGCACAGGCATTTACTCACGGGCAGGATGTTTATTTCAATTCGGGGAAATATAATCCGGGATCGAGTGGGGGGAAGGCGTTGTTAGCGCATGAGTTAACTCATGTTGTGCAACAAGAAGAAAACTCGCCGCATAAAGAGTTAGAGAAAAATGAAAGCGCTAGCACCTTAAAAAAACAAATACAAGCTAAGTCCAATTCAAAACTCTTTAGAAGTACTGGAGATGATAGTAAAACTTCAAGCGCCAAAGTTCGAACAACAATCAGTATGCTTAAAGAAGCGAAAGTTTCTGGAAAGCGATTTATCACATCAAATGTTAATTGGAAATTAATGTCATTTGCGTTCTCAAAAATAGCACTAATAAAGTCGTTGGCTGATTCAGTAGATGATATTGATGAAATGCGCAAATACGGCACTCTTCTGCAAGAAGTTCAAGGAAAGGCAGAGCTTATTGAAAATCAATCTAGAGAGGCAGCAAGCTGGGCAGACAAGACCTCTGAACTCAATGCTTTGTTACTTTGTTCAAATCTCATTTTAGAACTTGAAAAATCAGGAGACTATCAAACTGCCTCTAAACTTAGAAGTATTGTTCTCAGTGCTGGAGATTCTAGAATGAGAGTCTCCAGCAAGTTTCAACTTCTTGATAGCCGTCTCCAAGCACGTTCAAACTCACTGTTAGAGTTGAGTAAGGTTTATCGAAGTTTCGCAAAAGTACCTCAAGGAAATACAACCGCTCCTAATGCAGAACAATTTGGATTGTCTGAATCCTTGGAATTGTTGGGAAATACTCTAAAGAATGCGTCTGAAAAATATTCTCGTGCAAGTACTTTAAGTGAGTATTGGGCTGGTTTTGCTTTTGGGGTATCGAATCGATGAAAACAGCTATCCTGGCATGATTCATAGCCCCGCTATTACGGCCATTGTTCTGCCACACTTTAGAATTTAGAATACCTATCAAAGCAGCTGTGACCTTTGATATGCATAAATTCGGCGGCCTAGCCAACAACGCATAGAGTATCGCTGCATAGAGTATCGCTTTCAACATCATGAAATCACTAGTCGAGGCCCTGTATATTGCAATTGGCCGTCTACCTCCTATTGAATTAAAGGGCTGACAGCGCCATCGACCTGCACCCGAACAAAATAGTCTCCCGCCTCAATCCCAGCGATTGGAAAGGACAGCTGTTCTGTCTGCTGGCGGCGCTTAGTGGGTCTAAAAATATAGGTTTGTGATTGAGAAATGCTGTTGAGGAGTAAAAAGACTCTTTGCTTGGGGTCTACCTGCAAATCGAGTGATAGTGTCAGGATTCCTGTGTACAGATCGTCATCGTTGAGATCGATATTTTGTAGGTGAATCCCCTGCTTTTTCTGGATCTTAGGGCACAGCACAAAGGGCATCACGTTAGATTCAATGGCTTTATCGAAGGTTCTTTCGTTGGCGGCTTGAGGCGATCGCACCCCCTCTGGCACTTGCAGCCGCACAATTTGTATTCCCTGACTACCCGCTCTCAATCGTAAGATATCTTCTCTAGCAAGCATGGAAAACGTAAGCTTAACCTCTGTATCAGTGGCGACTTGCGGCGAAAGCCGGGTTTTCCCAAGTTGCACCTGCGTGGTATCTTTCCCGGCTAACTGGCGTCCTTGTACAACAATGGTGCTATCTAATGTGATTAAAGCATTAGCGGCTTCAGACTCTACCTGAGTAATTACAGGTCGCGCTGCGGTGATATAAGTATTGCGAGTGAGAACCGGTAAAGCCGCCTGACCCGCTTTTTCACCCTGGATTAAAATCGCGCTGGCTTGGTAAGGAAACGATAAGCTATAGGGCAACTGAAAGAAAACAGACCAGATGCGAGAGAGTTCTTCTGTCGTTAATGTCGAAGGCACTAGGCGTACTGCTTGTACCTGATCCATTAGGGTAGATCCTTCTAAGGCAGGCACACCCGAGTGCTCCACACTCTCTTGAATCATGTCTTCTGTCAGCATTGGATTATCGACTAGGGCACGAATGGTGGCCCCCATGAGCCGCTGGGGCTCGTAGGCTTGTTCTTCACCGTAAAAGGTGAAGAGATAATGCAGGTCTAGCCCAGCCTGTCCATGCTTGATCAGGTCAGCTTTAGGCCGACGGGTGCGCAGGTCGGCGTTGCGCCAGGCTGGATTGGGCGTGGCGTGGTACAGATAGATATTTAGGCAGGCCCCGGAAATATTGCTGTTGACGGCGTCTGGTCGTAGGGTTGTGACCTGTATGCCTGGCATTTCACGGCTAATCTCCTCTTGGAGCATTTTTTGGAGGGTAGCTGTTACCGTTGCGATCGCCAGGTAGTTACTCATATGAGTTACAAGCGCGAGTTACAAGCGCCTTAATTTTGCCGTGAGACTTGTTGTTATAGATTGTTTAGTTACCACTGCTCAGAACACTATTTTTCGCACCCTATTTCACGAACTAACATATAAATCTAAATTGCTGTTATTTTGAGCCCAACTACAAACATATGACGTAATATGGCCTTCAAAGGCATTGCGACTTTCAAACGCTATATACGCCTATTAATACTCTCTAACGGGGATAGCGCTCGATGAAATCCCACCTCAAATTCAAGCAGTGTTTACCCCCTATCCTAGTTTCAGTATTTACGGGAACAACGTTTTGGGCCCTTCTGAAACCATCAGCAGAGGCAGCTTTTCAGCGTCCTGCCCCCCAGGTACAAACCTTAGCCCAAGCACCAGTCCCTTTTGAACTAGAAGACTTTGACTTTTGGGCTGACCAGTGTCTTTTATTGAGCAGCGAAACAGACTACGAAAAAACGTTGGAGTCTTGCGAAACGGCAATTACCCTTCGCCCAGGCGATGCCAATTCTGCAATATGGTTTGCTCGCAGCCAGGCTTTGTTCTCCTTAGCTCGTTACCCCGAAGCCATCGGCTCTTTCAATCAGATCATCGAACGCACACCCAATGATTCTATTTCTATTGCCTATCAGTGTGCCTCTCTCTATCAGCTGGCCCGATTAGAAGATGCTGTAGATACCTGTGAAACCGCACTCCAGATTGACGGTAATTGGGGGCAGGAGTCTCCGGCGATCGCCTGGTACTACAGAGGCCTAGCGCTACAGTCAATGGGTCGCCTCGAAACAGCCCTCACCTCCTACGACCAAGCGCTGTTGATTACGCCTGAAGATACAACCGTTCGGGCCGGACTATGTGCCCTGGCCACAGAACTGGGAGAGCCCAACCGCTGTTCTCTGGCGGATGCTGCGATCGCCTACGAGCAAATGCTCGCCACCACACCGAACGACGCAACGCTTTGGGTTCAACAGGGGCTAGTGTTAGAACAGCTGGGTCGATTTGCCCAGGCTGCGACGGCTTACGAAAGTGCGATCGCCCTCAAGCCCAACTATTCACTTGCCCTGGCCCACCAGTGCGCCGCCTTAAATGAACTCGATGCCTTTGAAGCTGCCCTGGCCGCCTGTGATGCCGCTCTACAAGGCGATGGCGACTGGGATAGACTAGGTCCTGTCTTTGTCTGGAGTCAGCGTAGTACATCCCAAATAGGGCTAGAAGAATACGCACTGGCACTGGCTTCAGCCGACCGGGCGATCTCGCTTAATGCTGAATACCCAGGGGGATGGAACAATCGAGCCGTCAGTCTCTGGCATTTAGATCAGCTGCCAGAAGCCGAACACGCCATAGAAACAGCTAGAGTTCTAACAAAAAATATACAGGCTTTATTCACAGAAAGTTTTAGTCGAGATTACCCAGAACCCGAGCTCCTATTTGCTCGTCAGAGCGCCGTCATTGCTTACAATCAAGGGACTATTCTACAAAGCTTGTACTTAAGTGAAACTGCCTCTAATCTCAACGGACAATATCTGGCGAGAGCAATGGAAGCCTACGAAACAGCTAGAAAGCTGCAAATGGATTGGCAGCCTATGCTTGCAGCAGAGCCGAGTTTTAGCTATCCAGCGGTACTAGAGACACTGCTCAATGACGATTTTCTGAATGGACAATTGTTAGACGACCGTTTATTCTCTAGTCTCTTGACCAACTACGCAACAGTCCATCTCTATGCAGGAAACGGCGGGGCTGCAGTTAATAGAGCTATCGAAGCAACAGAATACAACAGCGAGCCCTTTGAGGTTTGGTTAAATCTGGCCTTGGCTTATGCCTCCAATGGCAACTACGCAGAGGCCCAACATGCCTATCAAGTAGCATCAGAACGAGACCCAGAAAGACTTGAACCGAGTAACATCGGCTATTTTTTGGGTCGAGCGGCGCTACAAAATGAAGACTATGAAATTGCCTGGAACTACTATACAGCCTCTGCTAGCCAGGCTCCTGAAAGGGCTGATGCCGTGGTAGGTCAAGGGTTAGCATTGCAAGGATTGATCTCTAGAGGCGCTAGTTGTAATGCTGAAGCGGTTTTGGTGTTTGACCGAGCATTGAACCTGGATCCGGCGAATGCGATCGCCCGGCAGGCCTATGATACGCTTACCCAGGACACCTCCTTTGTTCGTGGGGCCATTAGCACAACAGTCTCGGAAAACAGTGGCTGTCCTATCCAATTTCAATAGGGTCAGCGTTCAATAAGGTTTAACGGCCAACAGGTTCTGGCAAGTTAATTGGCGAGTTAATTACTGATTCAATGGTGAGATCATAAGTACAAAAGGCCGGTTTCTCTTGTTCAATAATCTCTCTGAGCATAGTCTCTTCTAACTGGTTAGCTTGGTCCAGGGTTTCGGGTCTAAGTGTGACTGAAAAATGACAAGGCAGTCCACCGCCCAAAGTAGGATTGATAGACAGCAAGGGATCCTCTAAGGGATCTTCAGTGTCCTCTACTTCATCTGCTGTAGCTTCATCTGCTGTAGATAGGGCAATGTCTCCTAAAATGAACCCGGCTTCGTCTGCTTCGGTAATTTCAATATGCTGATCGTCTAATGGTAAATCGGTACAGAGGTGTAAACAAAGCTGCAAACCACGCCGAGTCCCCCGCCACTGATAAATTTCGACCGCATGGCGAATGAGCCTTCGCTGCTGGCGGAGCGTCCAGCGAGCATTCATCGGCCAGGCGACCCAGTGCGCCAGGAAAGGAAGCAATGCCCTAGGCGCTGTCAGCGGATCTAAATAGGCCCAAAAGTTTTCGGTGGCTTCGTAGGTGGGCTCAAATACCTGCTCGCAAATGCCTAAAAATCGACCTAAGAAATCAGACTGCTGATAAATCTCGGGCAGAAATTGTAAATAGGCACGGTTGGGTCGGGCATAGAGCTTAAACGGTTGATGGCCAATCAGCCGAACCGTTTCTCTAGGCGGCAATGTTTGATCGGAGTCTGCGGGCTCTTGCTCTGTTAGCTCAAGTTCTTCTTCTTCAGGTGGTATCTGGCTTGGCAACCTGTGATAGAGGTACAGCTCATTGGCGTATTGAAGGGTTAACGTTTTGTTCTGTTCTGAAAGGGCACGGACTTCCTCAAAAAAATTCTCAGGTGGTTTGAAGCTGAGGGTTTTGTAGAGCGTTTGCAGTGGCGCTAGGGTGAATGGCAAACTGTTGAACTGTAGCTGATCTTGCGTTTCCTGGAGCCAGGGTTCGTCAGGGACGAACCACATAGCCGGAAATGTGCCGCGAATAGAAAGATATACTTGTAGAGGCTGGTGACTCTCGTTTTTCAAAAGCACGGCAATATCACCCTGAGCACCCGGTTCGAGCATGAGTTCGGTCGTTGGCGTAGATAGCGCATCGGCCTTTACAATTTCCCAATCAATAGCGCTAGAAGCGATCGCTGAAAGCTGAACGCTGGGAAGCCGATTGCTGGGAAGCGGACTTTGAACCATCTTTGTTACTCTGACAGGTAATTGACGACGAATGGCGCTATGACGGATGGGAGCTATAGCTCTAGGAAAACAATTTCGTGGTCTGATGACGGCTCGTCGGGGGTTGCCTCGGCAGTTGCCCCAGAGGTCGCCCCAGAAGTCGCCCAAGAGGTCGGAAGTGCGATCGCCCCTATGTCTACTTTATTCATTGGTGTAGGCACCTGCATCCATCCCACTTCCTGCCGATGTCGATACGGCTGCCACTTAAACAGCTGCACCTGACCGACCGAGTGAACCTCTGGCACTTTTTGTAGCAATGCCACAATATCAGCTGACTGCACCGACCGACCCAACGGCCAGCCCTTGGCCTCGCGCCCGCCCGTGACGGGATTGAGAAACCTGTACAGCTGCGCCCTCAACTTATGTGCAATCAATGCCCTTTCGTTGGCGCTGTGGTACTGAGCCTGAGGATAAATCTCGACGTGTACTTGAATTCCCACATATTCTGGTGGTTCTGTCGTGACTCGAATACCCAATGATTTGTGCAGGTCTAGATGTTCTTGCAAAGCTTTTTTAGGAAACTCTCCTTTCAGCAATAGCTGATCGGGATGCAGGCCCACCTGGCCGAGCTCTTGTAAAACGTTTTGGGGCAGTTCAGGAATAACCAACAGTCTTACGACCCCTGGCAGCGTCAAATGAGATGCCGTTATACAATGCGCCCGATAAACAACAGGTTTCTCACCAAAATCCTTCTCTGTTTTGACAGAAAAATCCTTTGCTGTCTTTTCAAAGTCTTCTGGGGTTAAAGCCGTCTCCCGAGTCCTTAACAATGCCGGAACGCGAATCATAGCCTGCTCCAAAGCTTCGGCGTTGAGTCCCCCCTCAGCAGCGGCGTAGTTCGTCACCTGTCGCACATATGGAATAGACGACTTCAATACTTTTAGCTGGCCTGCCTGCACATTGCCACGACTGCCACCCCCTACTCGATAGCCTGTTATATACACTTCCGCGCCCTTCGGCGGCACTTTCCCATACTGCCGTTCGGCCTGCCGATCAACAGATTCTAACACCGCTGGAATCGTCGATTCGTGACCCGAAAGCGGAACCGCTCTGCGGATGCGCATCGGTCTGCCCCAAGACTGTAGCTGGCTGCGTTCCTGGGTTTGTTTTTGCAGCTGGTCTGGTTCACGAATTAGCGGGCCAAACTGAACGGTTCCATTAATACTGTCGATCAGGTAGTGCCGACTATCTGCTGCTGAATCACCGAAGTTGGACACTTCCTGCCAAGGCTCAGGTTGGTCAGTATGCGGCAGACGGATTTCAATGCGCTCGTTGGGCTGACGCTGAAGAATCGGCTGACGAGAGAGGGCAAATGTTTGTCCCGCTTTGCCATCGCTAATGCCTAACAGTTCCTGTTCGATGCGAACACATTCACTGGCTGAACCGATAACGCCGAGCGATCGCACCTCTATTTCCTGAATCTGAGGTGATCGCTGATAGCCAAACTGCTGCTGACTATCATCGGGTGTCACATACACACAGCGAATCCAGTGCCCCCGATACTCCCCAAACTCACAGTGCGGCCAGTGCTGAGGCAAATGCAAAATCACATCAGCCCCTTCCTCTTCTGGATTTGGCCCCGATTCGCCCAATTTATCAAAGCTGAATCCTTTCGTTTTATCATCGGCCTGCTCTCGCAAAATACCGCCGCACCACTGTTCACCATCCCACGCTTGCCATTCTAAAGGCGGCTTATTCGGGTTTATGCCTGTGGTGACGGCTGCTGGCCCTTTAAATGTGAAGGCCAGCACGTTACCTTCAATTGTATTTTCTAACGCAGTGTCCCTTGAACGCGGTGTCGTTATCTCTTCTATCTCAGCCGCCTCCAGCACCAGATAAAAGCACCGATTCACCTCACAGGGCTCAAACAAGCTCAGCGGAATCTGCGAGCCAGAGAGTGTTTGCGAATCTATCAGCCGATCAAAATAACTAGCAAAGTCTTCTGGCCGTTCATGATGAAGCAAATGCGTCCCAAAGAGTAAATGGCTCAGCCTTGCTTGCCCCACCACCAGGTCTCTATCGGTGGTAAATACCTCAGCTTCTTGATTTTCTGTGCGCACGGTTGCCACTTCAGTGCCTGCCGGAATCGGCTTCACACTGCTTTGTGCTTTGGTGAGATAAAAGGTTAGCTCTGTTTTTGCAGAAATCGGTGGCTTTAGCTGCACTCCCAGCAATTCTAAAAAAGCCACATAGTGTCGGCGAGGCACTTGATTAAACCGGGCCAGCATTTGATGCACTAGCCAGGCAAACAGCTCTATTAGCGTCACCCCAGGGTCGCCAGGGTTATAGTTTGTCCACTCTGGGCAGTAGCGAGGAATGCGCAGCAAACACTCCTCTACCAGCTCTTCAAAGGTGCGATCATCTAGGTCAGATTTTGGCAAGTTATACAGGTATTGCACTGCCGTCAGAAAGTCCTGTTCCATTACTGCACCTCTGCGGGGTCACGCGCTATTAAATCACCCGTCATTAAGTAAAAGGGATACACCACACTCCGCAAATCGTGGCTCTCTTTGGGCTTATACACAATCTCGATTTCGACCTGCCCCCGTCTAGAATCTGGCATTGTAATCACGTTCACAATCTCGATACGTGGCTCCCAAATTTCGAGCGCTTCTTGTACATATAGCCGAATCAACAGTAGGGTCTGGGTATTCATCGGTTCAAACACCAGCTCCGACAGCCGTGAGCCAAAGTTGGGCCGATACACCCGCTCACCCAGATGAGTCCCTAAAATAATGCGGATAGATTCTTCCAGGTTTGTCGTACTGCCACTCAGCTGAAAGCTGCCCTGTACATTAGTGGCTATCGGAAAGGCAAGACCTGCGCCAATATAGGGGTTTGAAGAATCACTACTAAAAGCCATGAGTTACCGAAATGCTTAAAATTGTTACTACGCCCCTGCGGCAATAATTTCGTTGATCTAAAAGATTAAATCGAAAAATATTAACACTGTCAGATATCGCTATCTTCCTTCAGCTCTGCAACAAAAGCCTAAGATGAAGTATCTCTGTAGAACTCCTGCCTGCAAAGAATCTGTACAATCCTCAGTTGAGGATTTTTTTGCTACTGATATAGCCATAGCCTGACAGGCTACGTTAATCTTCCAGATATGTAATAGTCTCCATCTCCATCTTTCATTTTAACTGGGTCTTTTTGACTAGTAAAAGGATAAGGCCATTCTGCTCTAGCTGTATTATCAGATAACCAACCTACATGTTTTGCATTGAAGACTAGCTCAGTACTGGCGTCTAGATTAATGGGATCAAAGAGAGAGCTAAGAGAAAAACTCATTCTTTTTGATTCACCCTGAGAAAGGGTAATCTTCTCTAGTTGCCGACGACTGTCTCCAGCAGCTGAAAACTCTATCTCATCTTTTCCAAACCATCCACTAGTTTCCTTGACCACAAGTACAATATTGAACTTGGGATTTCTTTGTCTGAGAGCTTCAACACAATTTAGCCATGAATCAGAATCTTCAGATTTCAGCGTAGCTAAATTTTGCATTAGCACATTGATATCTCCTTTCATAGCTGATTCTAATGTCGGAAACGTTATCCACTCTTTGGCAGCCGCCACAGCAATTTTTCCATTTGCAGTTGATGGGGTTGTCGTTGATGGATCTTCTGAAGTTGACTTTGCAATGATTTCACTACCAAGATCACTGCTTTGCTCATTAATAGCCATAGCCCACGGAATTTCCCAGTGTGTAGAAACTAGAGGTACTAGCTGATTTTCCTGTTGAGCTGTGATTGAAGTTATGAAGCGGTCTTGTCCATATGTTTCGGTTAGGATACCATTGCTAAGACTCCTTGGAATAGTAAAACTAGGCCGATCGTTCAAGTTAACTGAGGCTTTTCGAACAGTGTTTGATATTTCAGAAAACTGAGAATACCAAGGATCCTCTACAATTGGTTCAGGATCAGATTCACCATCTTTCCACATTGCATCACGGATCGTTACAACGCTGCAATGATGCTCTGAAACTATTTTTCCGTCTGGTTTTCCACCTTGACGATAAACCCCCACACGCTCTGAACTTAAGAGAGTTTGCACAGGCCCTAGCTGAATCGATTCATTTGAACCCAAAATAATGTTTGGTTTTAGTTCAACGTTGGCATTCGTTAACACATGAGGTGCCGTAATAATGATCTGCTCGGAATCAATAGGATAACCATTAACATTCCCTGAAAGATTGGGGTGTCCGTCCTCAACCGTAAACATATCAGTGCCTAGAAGACTTCTAGTATTATTTCCTGACTTTTCTTCTTCCTGATGGAGGTGCGATGAGCTCTGTGGTCCTGTTTGGGTTTCGGCTGCATGGACTGGCATAGTCATCAGCTGTGACTTTATAGTTTGAGATGCTTGCCCTACATGACTTTCTGAGCTGTATTCATCATCGTGTGGTAATGCAAATGGGCGAGTCTGTATAGACTGTGATCGCGCACTCACCGCCGGAACAGACGAAGCTTTGGCAATAGGCTTTACAAGAGATTGACGACTAGACCCCATAATTCCATCTCACTCAGCATCAGAATTTAATTCTATCTGACTATTTGAAAAATCAAGTTGCAGCACATTCTTGTTACTACGATACAGCAGTCATGATTTCGCTGACTCAGCGAACTGTTTTCTTGGTTTTGTTATGTTTCCTAAACAGAGCACCATACTGATGACTTTTTTAACAACAGAATCTTGTATTGTTTGTGTAGGGTCAGAAGAGATTACACAAACAATTCGCTACCAAAAGAGGAATAAGAAATGACCAATGCTAAATGGTTTAAGCGTTTTACCAGATTGCTTGTAGGACTGTTGTTGGGCTTTGTATTCTTATGTCTGCTGCCAACTTCAGCTTTCTCACAAAGATCTGGCAGTCTGCACGAAATGTGTCGTCAAATCAATACAGATGCGACCAGTGGATTAGTTGCCTACTATGCGCCAGGCCGCAACCCAATTGAAACGCCTACCGGTGAAACAGACGGCCCTGATACGGGTAGCGCGGTTTATCTTACCAACTACCCACCTGAAATCAGCGCGGATGGCAACTATGTACGGATATGGTTCAAAAGTCTTGACCCCAACTATAAGCAGGGTTGGATATCTCGCAGGTTTGATGGAAACAGGTTTGATTCGCTGAAGCGGGGGAGCGATCGCTGGCGTATTTTGAACTGTGCTGAATGAGTGAGCTGAGAATCACCGTACGTATTCATCATAATTAGAATTAGGAACGTAAGAGCTGAATAGGTAGCTTGGCACACCGTCGTGCGTCTATAAAACTTGGCAAGATAAACAATTGAAAACAGGAACTTTTCAGTGAATTGGCGACCACTAACGAAATTTTTGCTCCAGGCTCGTAGTAACTAGGATAGGCATAGCGGTCTATCGCTAATGATACGGTCAGTTTTCTCATGAGTAAAAACTCACAGCCCATCGCCAAAACGACACCAGGCTTTCAGCCTGTATCAGCCGCGATACCTGATTTACACACAAGGCCCTTCGCACCACGGCAAGAAGAGGACGAGCTTGACGATCAATCAGAAGTGGAAGAAGCTGCGCGTGCTCGTGTGCAAGCCATGACGCTGACAAGTATCCCAGTGTTACCGCCAGATTCACCGTCACCGGTGCAGCGACAGTCAGAGATTGAAGAACAAGATGAGGCACAGAAGGTTCAGCCAAAGCTGAAGATTGGGGCTCCAGGAGATGGGTACGAGCAGGAAGCGGCTCGGATGGCGGCGCGGGTGATAGCGATGCCATCCAAGGGTGTGGGAGTGAGGAAAGATGGGGGAACAGGGGCGCAAGGTGAGAACCTGCCTGAGCCAGTGCAGCGGGAACCAGTTGCTGAAGAGGAAGTACTGGAAGATTCGTTAAAGGTTAAACCGCAGATACAGGCAAAGGGAAAGGCTCCGGCGGTGCCAGAAGGATTTGATCGTAAGCTGGCTCAACACAAAGGAGGTGGGCAGTCACTGTCAGATGAGACCCGTGCATTTATGGAGCCGCGCTTTGGGGCAGACTTTAGCGGCGTTAGGGTGCATGAAGCGCCGGAATTAGCAAGCGGGATTCATGCCCAAGCGTTTACCCATGGGCAGGACGTTTACTTTAATGCAGGGAAATATAATCCAGGTTCGAGCGGTGGGAAAGAGTTGCTGGCTCATGAGTTGACGCATGTGGTACAGCAGATAGGTGATGTAACCCAAGCTAAGTCGATTCAGAATAAACAGGAAGCTGAGCTACAAGAGGAAGGGCTGCAATCTGTTCAAGATGAACAAGTTTCTACTTTAACTTCTAAAGATCTATCTGACAAAAATTCACCTCAGATCACCTCACCACAGGCAGCAACTCAATCAGAACAAGCTATAGGCGATTCTGCTAATCTTGAAAGGGCTATTAGTGATATTGATCCAGCAGAAAAAGAAAAAAAGAAAACAGAGTTACTTGTAGAAAAAACACCCGAAATAGAGCAAAAGAAACAAGCCCTGCAGCAAGTAGGACAGGAAGCACAGCAAGCCTCACAAGAAGCAGAAAAGTCGTCAGAATCAACAGGAGAAACTAAAACTCCACCAGCACCGAAAGCGCAAACAGAAAAATCGGAGAAAGAGCAGACAGAAAAAACGGAGGAGGGAGCGCAGCCTTCGCAATCAGGTTCACAACAACAGGCTCCTGCTGAATTGACTGATTCACCAGCGTTGCCAGAACAACCTCAGGCGGTTATACCTCCTGAACCAGTAATCCCTATAGATGCTGGCGGTATGCCTTTACCAGGTAATCCTGAAGCAGATATCCAAATTAATCAGCTGGTTCAGCAAGCCCAAAGTTTACGAGATGGTGGGAATCAATTACTAGCGCAAGCAGCCCAAATACGCTCGAATGCTCAAATCATTCGCGGAAATATCCAGTTAGTTAAGCAAGGCGTTAGTCAAGCTGAAAGGGGCGTTGCAACTTCTACTGAGCATTTAGGCTTTCGGCAACAAACCGTAGAGCAAGCAAAACAAGCACGGGACATCTCAGAGCAAAAAGCCGCAATGGTAGCGGAACAAGCGCCTGGTTTTACCGACAAGGCAAATCAAGGACAAGAAAAGACTCAGCCAATGGTCAGTCAGGCCAATGAGTTAGTTGGAGAAAGTGCAGCCAATACGCCCGAAGACTCAGAAGCCGCTGGGAAATCACAAGAGCAGGGGCAAAAGCTAAACAAAGTTGCGACTGATACAGCAACTATGGATGAAGCCTTCTCTCAGACGAAAACTAGGGCTGAGGGTTTGGCTGCCGAAGCGGCACAGGCTCAAGGGATGAATGCCCAGACGACTGCTCAGATTGGTTCAATGGAGAGCACGCTAGAACAAAGCCAAGCCCGTTTAGCTCAAATGAGTGAGCAAAACCAGCAGGCCCATACTCAAGCAGAAAGTTTGGCAGGGAAGCCTGATGAGATGGTTAGTCAGGCAGCCGTACTTGAAGAAAAAGGTAGGGCCTTAATTCAAGCTTCTATTGAAATTGAGCAGCAAATCCAGCAAATCCAATCTGAGTATCAACAGGCAATGAGCAGTGTCCCTGCTGAGAAAGCTACCGAACAAACAGGTGGATCAGAATCTGAAGTTATTCAGAGGGATGTAGAAGAAGGAAGATACGACGAACGAGAAAGTATTGATCTCGTCGGGGGAGTATCAGAAGCGGCTCCCTGGTTAACGGGTGTTGATCCAGCGACAGAAGAGCAAAGACAAGCAGCCGTAGAGGCGGTAGAGGCAAGACGACAACAGCAGATTGCTCAGATTAACTCAATTGCAGGGGGCTCATTTGAAGAGCTGAGTGCAGGTCAAAAAATGGGCCTCTCCCTAGAGTTAATGGGGCAAAATATTGCTGATTCTTTGAGCAATATTGAATGGCCTGATTGGAGGCAGCTAGCACTTAGTCTTATCGATCCTAGAACAGCTCTAATTGGAGTAGTGGGTGGATTAAGTCAAATTTTGTCTGGAGGGGCAAATCTCCTCAGCGCAGAGCAGTGGTCAAAAGATCCCTTAGGTAATTTCCTAAAATCATCAGCCGACATTGCCACAGGATTAACGATTATTCTCGGCTCAATTACTGCCTTGGCAGGAGTCATTATCGCCATCATGGGGGCTGCTACGCTGCTAACGCTAGGGTTAGCAGCAGGTGTCACGGGTCCAGTCATTGCATTCTGTACAACTGTGATGACCATTGTTGGAGGGATGACCCTTAAGGTTGGATTGGTGGCAGCGGCGTTACATAGCTTGGTTCTAATCAAGAATTTAGTCGATGCAGCTACAGCAGAAACCGCTGAAGATCTTCAGAATCAGTCTGAGCAAATGACTGAGGATACTAAAAATGCTGGCGGAGCGCTTGTACAAGCTGGGATGGGGAAATTAGCTCAGTTGGGTGGAAGGAAGCTACAAGGCCGTATTGCAGATGCAGGGGGGGGAACGGCTTATGCTGCGGCAATGCCAGGCCGTGTTGCTACGCAAGTTAGTAATGCGGGGCAGAGGTTAGGACGAACATTTGGACGAGGTGGGCGAGCACCAGCTTCTGATCCAGGTTTAGCTAATCGAGGATATCGACCTAAGCCTGGTGAGCGTTCTATGACACGAGAGCAGTGGAGGGAACAAGACCCTGCGCGCGGTCATAGAGCAACGACGAGAGATCCTGCATTATTAGACAGAGATAGATCCTATCGTCGTACACAGCATCTTACGGAATGGCGCAGGAGTATACATAGATCACAAATAGCATCAGAAAGAAGACTGTTTTTAGGTGATGACTATGTGAAAGTCGGTCCTGGTAAATGGAGAAGTCTTGATGGGACACGTCAATTTCGAGTAAAACCCGCTGACTATTTAGGAGAGCACGGGATCGGACAACCACAAGTTCCTAATATTCCACATCTACACTTAGAATTTTTGACGAGGAGTGGAAACAGATTTAGAGTAGCTAGGAACATTCATATTCCATTGGAGTAGTGAAGAGAAAACTAAAATGATTAGGATTATCAGACAAAGTAAACACTCTTTAAATTTTTATTTTGATTTAGATGGAGTTGAGAAAATAGTGACTGTCTTACAACAAGCCCTGGCGTCGAACACTCTCCCCCCAAGAGTAGAAGTGGAATCCAGCTCTAATTTTACAAAGGCAAAAGCAATCAACTACTTGATAGTTTCTAAGAATGAAAATGAAAATAAAATTTGGTATGACTCTGGCTCCCTAATATTAGAAATAAATAGTGATGAAATAGACGCTAACCTACAAAAATTTAGAGAATGCATACTAGGTAAAGATTTTTATCCTGCTGAGCTTTTTGATATGACCCTAGCAAAAACGGGCCAAGAAATCTCCTTGTACGGATTGTTAGAAAAACTATAGTTGTGAGTGTTCCTGAAGCAAATGATAGCGAAATCTAATAGAGATTTTTCTATTGAAGAGATAATGTTTTATCGTATTTTGTAAGCAAAAAAGACAGCATTTGGGTATCGTTATAACGGTCACTTAAGAAATCTGCTAGAACCGACCACTGCCCCAGAGATTTGGGAAACGAGCGATTTAAGACAAGCGCACTTTTCTAATTCAGAGCAGACGAAAAGCAGTTGCTAAGGTAAGGGTACTAACACAGGCCGCATTCCATTCATCCGAATATCAGGACTGTTGATGTACACAGAAGGGGCCGTTAATGTAATTGTGCCACCGGCTGTGATGGGAATGGCCGCTCCGGCTGTGATAGGAATGGCTGCTGCTGCTGCCAAGTTAATGGCGGCCCCTGCTGCCACAGAAAAGACTCCCTTACAGTCAATCGGCACAACCCCTGGCGATATCACGATTGGAATGCCTACCATATTAATAAAGGGCGCGGTTAAATTCATTGGGCTCCCTGACGAAATAGACACTGGGTTTCCGGTCACATTCACAGGGCCTGGCGAAGACTGCGTAATACTTGTCGTCGACGTTTCCATAATGGGGCCGGTTGCCGTCGTATTCACCTGGCCCATCGCAGTTGTCTGTACATCGCCGATTAAATTGGTGGTTTTGATGGTGTTGTCGGCATCGCTTAGCTCTATGCTTTGTTTGCCCATCGGCGTGGTAATGGTAATTGTTTTGGCACTCTCATTCAGCTGTACTTTGTAGCCGCCCTGAGTCTCTACATACACCCCTGCTTTCGTATCTTTATCCTCTTCAACAAACTGAATCTTATGGCCCGTTCGTGTTTGAAAGGTTCTCAGGCGAACTTTGCCATCTTGCACATTTTTGCTTACTGCATTCGGCGGCGCATCTTCCCCATTCCACACCCCGCCCATAATGTAGGGCCGGTGAATGTCGCCATGCTCAAAGGCGACGAGGACTTCGTCATCAATCTCGGGCAAACAGTCAAAGCCGCGACCATCTGCTGCGCCCATACTCACGACTCTGGCCCAGTTGCTGTTGTGGTCTTCTGTTAGAGTCGGGAACTTCACCTTGACTCGGCCTAAGTCATCAGGGTCTTCGTTATCGGTGACGATGCCGACTAAAGGTGTCTGCCCTGGCCGCAGCTGGGTGGTTGGCGAAAACGCGTCTAATAGGTTGCCACCCCGCAGGCCTCGCACCGAAAATTCGGTGTCGTATACGCGCTCGGCATATACATGGCGGGTCTCTGTCACATAGTATTTGCCAGTGTAGGGCCCGAGATCCTTGAGTTCTACCTGTAGGCCTGGGCGGATGGCGGGGTTACCTTCAGCGCGAGCGTCAGCGACGACGAACTGGCCGCCTAGCTCATCGCAGAGGGCCTGAGCGATCGCATCCGCTTCCTTCGGCTTAAACACCGGCTGATCCACCACCACCATCTTCGGCGCTTCCTTCATATTTTCAAACGCCGTACTCGTTTTAGACCCCACCTGATTCGGATCTATCTCGGTCAACAAATTTTCACTCTCTGCGGTCGCCACAATCGGTCGCTTGGTTGTGTAGTCCCAGCCACGGACCTCTACCGACTGCACTTGCTCAGTACTCGTGACCCGCACATGAAAGCTACGAACATCTTTGAGCCAGGTGAGCGGGAGGCTCTGTTGTTCGGCTTTGGGCTGGCGGAAATAGAGTTTGCGATCGCGCACAAACAATTCAAACCCAATTCGCGCCGCCCGCTGGCGCAAAAAGGCCATATTGGATTGATTCTCTTGAAACAAATAGTCGTGGGGCTCGCCGCTATCATCCACGGTGTCGTTGCCCGTCTTTAAATTTACCTCTTCTGCAATTTTCTTAATCACATCGCTATCGGTCATATTCTGAAACGAGCGATTATGACGGCCTCGATGTAATCGATGGGAAAAATCATAGCCCCGTACAATAATCGGGGCCTGCGTCTGCTCCGTAAACTGGGTTTCAATCGCCGTAATCTCTCCATCTATCAGGTATTCTGGCTTCTCCTCACCGGCAATCACCTCAGATTCTAATATGCTCCGGCTAAAGCCAATCGAAATAGACTTGCCAATGGCAAATAGCTTTTGCCGCTCCCACGGTTTATCGGCAGATACGCCTGACTTATAGTCATTCCGAATCACCAGCGTAAACAAACTAGGCCGGTGCAAACTCTCTTCTACAATAATTTGCAGCACATTCTCCAAGATGTCTTTTGGGGCATCCTTGTTGTCTATTTTCAGAATGGGTAAGGCGCGGTGGCTAGTGGGCATAAATTCTATCTATTCGATGCTATGGGTTTGAGTCTATGATCTTATTTCTTGGCAAATTTTCCTCGACCATCGGCCTCTCTGTTGGCTTGCGACTTTCGATGCTGCGTCGCATCATCCGAAGGCTTTTCAGTTTCTTTTAGCGCTAGTGTTTCAATCACAGCCCTCACAGGCGTTCCATCTGGTAAAAATTTCGTTAACCGATAGCTCAGCTGTTCAATAAAACAAGAATCTAAATAGGTTCTCCCCCACAGAAACTCATATAGCGGCGGGCGCTCCCTATTGCCACTAAAGGTCACCGCCGCAATAAAATCATTGAGATGCGTCTCCATCACATCTAGACGACTTTCAAAGGTATCGAACCAGATATCTTTAATCACCAACTTTTTAGGCGGAATGTCACTAAAACTCACTCTAGGACGCCCCGAACGGGTAGAACGTGCTCCCGGATTGTCAGCGGTTTTTACCGTACTCTCAAAGGACAAATCCTTGGGGTTAAACATAAATACCAGATTTTTACTCTCCAACTGGGATTTGGATTTGAGCATGGCTTTATTCAAGTTTCCATCATTTATCGCCATTGTTTATTTTTCCTTATCTTAATCTCCATGTTTTATCTCGGTTTGCTTCACTCAGCGAGCAATCAACAAAGGCGGATCATAGTGGGCTCTCTCGTGATCGCATCGCAGCTTACTCTCAACCTGGCACTTCACAGCACTCAACAGCTGATGCAGCTCAGGTGGCCACGGCTCCTGGTGGGTTGGCAGCATCTGCCACGAGGGTAAATAGTAAGTCTTACCTAGCTCTGTTTCACGCCTTTTTGCCAGAGAGGATCTCAACTCACCATAGAGAACTTTCGCTAAAGCGTCTAGCAATTCCTCATCATCGTTTTGAGAGGCCGTTCTGTCAGGGTGCTGCATCTGAATAGACTGAGTATCTTTTGAGATGGATGTATCAGAGGCCGGTTGTGCTAGCGGACTGATTAACGTTGTTGCTGGCGTTGCTGGAAAATCTGTTGTCGCAGAAACCGGATCAGCTGATTGATCAGCCCTTGCTTCAACAGGGTCTAGGGAAAATTGTGTTTGCCAGGGTTCTTTTGCAGTCGAAAGGTTTTGGTCTGTAGGGCTTGAATCGAACCAGGGTTCTGCTTGAGTATCTAATGCTTTGGCTAAAGCGGTTGCGGCAGAAGCACGCATTATCGGGGCCTCTGATGTTGCGACTTCAGGTGATTCCTGTGGCACCTCAGAGAATCTGCGCTGAATCGAGATGGTATCTGATTCTCCTGCTGGCCCTCCTGGCTCAGGCTCATCAAAGTGGCTCTGCGCATCTATGGTGGAGGCCTCATCTATGGAAGCGTCTTCAACCAAGGCCTTAATATCACTTTCAACGCTAGGCGTGCGATTGACCCGTTCAGGTGAGGGTGCTTCTGCTAGCGGGATATGTTGTCCTAGGGGGGCAGTTGCTAGCTTTGATTGCCCTGTTTTTAGCCCATCGCTTAGCGGTGTCAGTGCCGAATAAGCAGCAGGTTCAACCGGTGACACGATTGAATCAGGCAGCGCAGGTGCTGGAGATGCTGGAGAAAAAGTATCTATACTTTCTGCGACATCGACTTTAGAGGCAGCTTTAGCAACGGTTTCAGGTTCTATAACTGAGAGATCTTTTGTCTGAATGTCACGTTCTATCGAAGACGTGACCTCAGCGATCGCATCGGGCTTCAGTGTCAGC
>ERZ1740070.865-NODE-865-length-19707-cov-6.525595_pt1 | contig 19707 bp, 14 predicted proteins | sample MGYA00581734_ERZ1740070 | MGnify/ENA primary metagenome ERZ1740070 (study PRJEB43018, sample SAMN04849744) | marine metagenome | isolation source: floating plastic debris | place: Pacific Ocean | collected 2008-09-01 | study: EMG produced TPA metagenomics assembly...
CAACCTTGCTCCTTATAAGAGTAAAGGAAATACGATTGATTCAACCCAGACCAAAACCCTAAAGGCCACCAAAACTGACCGCTCTTTCCGAATGGGGCTAGCAGAGGTTCCTTTATACGCAGTAGCCCCAGACCATAAACCGGATGACATTCTATATTTAGGTTTTGATCCGGGTTATCCATTAGACTACAATACTTTTTTTCCTACCATACTAAGTGCTGCGGCCAGAGAAATACTGCAGTTGGATATTCCTTCGGGCATGGTAGTCTATGCAGAAACTAAAACGGGTGAAGTTCTTTTGGAACTGATCAGCATTGAAAATAACAACCGAACAGCCTCTGCCGACCTTAACCTGTTTGCAGAATAAATAGATAAAGAAAATCATATGAAATATACAGACCAAGGCAAAAAAGATACACGAAGTGGATTTGGGGCAGGCATGACCGAACTAGGCAGAACCAATCCAAATGTGGTCGCGCTTTGCGCTGATTTGGTGGGTTCCCTAAAAATTGAAACGTTTATCGCTGAAAATCCGGAACGTTTTTATCAAGTGGGTATTGCTGAAGCTAACATGATGGGAATTGCAGCTGGGCTTACCATTGGGGGGAAAATTCCTTTTGCTTCTACCTTTGCCAACTTTGCCACGGGCCGTGTATATGACCAGATTCGTCAATCCATAGCATACTCCGATAAAAACGTGAAAATTTGTGCTTCTCACGCGGGTCTTACCCTTGGGGAAGATGGAGCGACACACCAAATATTGGAAGATATTGGTCTTATGAAAATGCTTCCTGGTATGACGGTAATCAATCCTTGTGATTTTAACCAAACCAAGGCGGCGACCATGGCCTTAGCGGAACTCCATGGCCCTGTATATCTTCGTTTTGGTCGACCTAAAGTGCCCAACTTTACCCCTGAAGACCAAACGTTCGAAATTGGAAAGGCATTGACCTTGCAAGAAGGTTCAGATGTGACCATCATCGCTACGGGACATTTGGTATGGCAAGCATTGTTGGCTGCCGATAGTCTGGAAAACCAAGGAATTTCCGTAGAAGTCATTAACATTCATACAATAAAGCCACTAGACGATAAAGCCATTTTGGACTCTGTTAAAAAAACAGGCTGTGTAGTCACCGCAGAAGAGCATAACTACCTAGGCGGTCTCGGCGAGAGTGTGGCGCGCGTCCTAGCCACGCACCATCCTACACCTCAAGAGTTCATCGCTACACAAGACACGTTTGGGGAAAGTGGTACCCCTGAGCAACTCATGGAAAAGTATGGATTAAACAATAAAGCTATAGAAGAAGCCGTTCTAAAAGTGCTAAAACGAAAGTGATTTTGGCAACATTTTTGCCATCATCAATCAATTAAAACGAAACACTTATGAAACGAATTCTTCTAATGGGCGCGTTCGCCCTATTCTCAACTGTAGCATTTGCACAAAGTGGAACCGGTTTTGGAATCAAAGCTGGATTGAGCTATAACAAAAACGGCGATTTGATTAGTGCCGTTGGAGATGCTGGCGAAAACATTGTTGATGGCGGCGAAGGAAAAGCCGGTTATCACGTAGGTTTTTGGGGAAAGCTCGACTTTCCGAAAATCTATCTAAGACCCGAATTGGTCTACACCAGAACCAAGAGCACCTATTCGGTAGATGGGAACAGTAACGATTACAACATTTCCAAATTGGATTTGCCCGTGCTTTTGGGTTATAAGATTATTGGGCCCTTGCATGTGTTTGCTGGACCTGCTTTTCAATACACCCTCAGTAACGACCTAGATGGACTGAATGTGGAAGACGTGGAAAACGATTTTACTGTCGGCCTTAATGTTGGCGTTGGAGTCAACCTTGGAAAACTAGGTTTGGATGTTCGCTATGAACGCGGTTTTTCAGAAAACGAAGCAGAATTCATTGGCAACAATGTTACCGATATTTCCGGGCGGGTGGACGCTAGACCTTCTCAAGTAATTTTCAGTGCATCGCTGAAGTTATAATAGAGAAAGTTTTAAAAAAAGTAACGCCCGTTAAACGGGCGTTTTTTTATTTCTAATTGTCTGGGTCCAGGTAATCAGGAGTTCCATCGTTATCACTGTCTGGATATGGAATAATAATGTTCCCATCCTCATCGGAGATTTCATCTCGAGTGGGTATTCCATCCTGGTCATCATCGGCATCCCTGAAATTTGGTAAAATAATTCCGGTAAGCAGTTCCGAATCCAAATCGGTATTATCATTGAGAAGGTTTCCATTCCCATCCAAATCTTCTAAAATGGAAGGAATACCATCATTATCTCGGTCTGTATCTTCTACAAAAAGTCCAATATCCAATTTGAACAAGAGTGGAGAATATGCGGGAATGGTTCCTGAAGGACCGCCTCCAGCAAAATACCCCATGGCAGAAGGAAAAATCACCATGCCGATACCCCTATCCGTGATATCAACCGTACCATCAGGATTATCCACGATATTCTCTGAGGTACCCGCAACAAGTTCAGAGGCTCCTTCGGCAAAGCCCCTTACCGTAAAAGGAAGCTCCAACCATGTAAAGTTTTGGTTTTCATCAAAAGAGGTTCCGTCTAACAGTTGCCCCTCATATTTTAGAAATGTAGAATCCGCTATGGTAGGTTTTGGCCCATCAGGTATGCGTTCTCTTACGCGAAGTAGGTAGTAGGCGTGCTCTACGGTTTCGTCGCCATCCAATCCCAAATCATCAGATTCCAAGTTGATGGTAAGGCGTTCCATTTGTTGGCTCAAAGGAGTCTTATCTGAGTTGTCGCCAGCAATGGTATCTATATCAATAATGAAATCAAAATCCGCGGGAGGTGATGCGAACTCTTCATAATTGTAAAAATGGGTATCCAAAAACGTCTCAATCTCAGCGCTGTCCTCTGCGATTACTTCAGATAATTCCAATGGCGGGTCGGCTTCGGGAGCAGCGTCATCATCGTTGTTGCATGCTACGAAAACCATACTAAAAATTACGCCTAACAGAATCCAATTCTTCATCAAATCATTTTTAGCCCAGCAAGATACAATTTTCCCCTATTTTTGGTCTTTCCTTAACAAAGATTTCAGCTTCTATGCGTGTGGATAAGTTTTTGTGGTGCACCCGATATTACAAAACCCGGAATATTGCCACGACAGCTGTAAAAAAAGGACATATCCGTGTCAACGATGCAGTGGTAAAGCCGTCACGCGAAGTATATCCCATGGACAAAGTGATAGTTCGCAAAAATCAGATTGACTATAGTTTGGTGGTTCTTGATATTCCAGAAAGCCGCGTTGGAGCGAAACTGGTGGACATCTACCGAAAAGACACCACCCCCAAAGAAGCTTTTACCCATCAAGAATTGGTAAAACAAGCTCAGGAACACTATCGTAAGAAAGGACTCGGACGCCCAACCAAAAAAGACCGTAGGGATATTGAGGATTATCTGGACGATTCCGAAGGAGATGTTTTGTAGTTTTACCATTGAATAGACAAACCATGGAGAACCGTATTCTGACCCGCAAACAAATCGAACATAAAATAGAGCGCATTGCTTATCAAATTTATGAGGCAAATGTTAACGAAAAAGAAATTATCGTCGCGGGTATTGATGGTGGAGGACTGAATTTTGCCAAAAAAATTGTCAAGGTATTGGACCGTATCACCGAGGCGGAAATAACGCTTTGTAAGGTGCTAATGGACAAACAAAATCCACTTGAGAGTGGCGTCAAGACCTCAATTGCGGAAAATCAATACACTGATAAATCCATCGTTTTGGTCGATGATGTACTCAACTCGGGAAGTACATTAATTTACGGGGTATACCATTTTTTAAAGACTCCCATCAAACAATTGAAAACCGCGGTGTTGGTAAACCGTAACCATAAAAAGTATCCGGTAAAAGCTGATTACAAGGGAATTTCCCTCTCCACTTCCATGCAGGAGCATGTTCGCGTGACCTTTGATACCAAAACCTACGGGGTTTATTTGGATTGAGTTTCCTGAATTTCCTCAACAATTTCTTCAACACTTTTCCCATCGCAAACAATAGTATGGGTTGCCTGCATATAATACGGCCTGCGTTCGAATAAGTGTTTTCCGATGAATTCCGGTAAATCCTCTTCCTGTAAATGCTGCACCAGTGGTCGAGATGATTTTTCATGAAATAACCTTTCAACAAGAGCATTTATGGAAAGTTGGAGGTATACGGATTGTTCGGCCATCTTTAAAACCATATCCATATTGTTGCCATAACAAGGGGTGCCTCCTCCAAGAGCGAGCACAAATCCTTCTTCCTCTTCCAAAACCGATTTTAATGCGTAATGTTCTTCTTTTCTAAAAAAGATTTCGCCCTTTTTCTCAAAAAGTTCTGGTATGGTTTGTTCGGTTCTGGCTTCGATTACGGTATCTAAGTCTAGAAAAAGTAAGTTTAACCTTGATGCCAGCTGTTTCCCCACAGTAGATTTTCCACTAGCCATATAACCCAACAACACTATTTTCATTCCAGATTTTTCAAGTATTTATAAGGCTTCAAAAATATCATTATTTGATAAGCAAATGGTATTGGAAACGTATATAAAATGGTCATTGAACCGATTAATGGTGATGGAAACCAACAATTTGTAATCAATCTCCATTTTTTCGTAATATTACCCGTTTTGAAAAAAAGGGAATGAAATTGTTGGGTTTCATAAAGCAGCTGGAAGGGGTGAACGCCCTTTCAAAACATGAACGTTTGGTACTTGGGATTATAGAAGCGATTGATGCCGGACATCTACCTGTCGGCAGTCAACTGCCCTCCATAAACATCATGGTTGATGAATTGGGTTTTGCCCGAAAAACCATCGTCAAAGCCTACGAGGAACTCAAAGACAGAGGCTTGATTGAATCCAAAAAGACCAAAGGCTACTTTATCGTTAGCAACGAGACGGGGGTATTCCTTAAAATTGCCTTGTTGATGTACTCTTTTCAACGGTTTCAGCAAGAATTCTATAATTCCCTTCGAGAAGAACTTGGAGAAAAAGTTCAAATCGATGTTTTTTTCCATCACAACAATCTGGATGTTTTCGAAACTATTTTCTTCAACATCCGTGGAAAATACGGTATGTACGTTATCGCCCCCATAGAGGACAACGCACTTAAGCCATCGCTGCGTTCGATAAGTCCTGAAAAATTAGTAGTCGTGGACCGATATCTGAACATTGGACCCGAATTCACCTATATCACCCAAGAGTTCGAGCAATGCACCTATAATAATCTGACTGGACTTTTGCCCAAAATCAAAAAATACAAAGAACTGGTGCTGTTCTTCCGAGATGACATGGACTACCCCGACGGTATATTAAAGTCTTTTCTACAATTTTCTAAAGACCATGGACTTCCGCACCGTGTAGAGCGTAAATATAAAGGCGGGGCAATCAAAAAGGGATTGCTTTATGTATTCATCAATGATGCAGACCTTTGGTTACTCCTTAAAGATTGTAGAAACTCTGATTTTAGAATTGGAAAAGACTTAGGTGTTCTATCTTTTAATGACCATATTGTGAAAGAAATCGTTTCCGGGGGTATCACAACCATCTCCACGGACTTCAATAAAATGGCGACACTCACGGCTAGCATCATACGCGACATAAAGCCAGGTAATACCGTTGTTCCCACCACACTTATTGAAAGAGACTCCCTTTAGGTAAAATTTACACCTTCCTATTTTTAACCCCTTCATTTTGACGATTAGTTAAAAAAAGGGCTTCATAATTTTTATTTAACAATATTTTTATATTTTTGAAAAGTAGCATAGACTATCATAGCATATGTAAATGAAATTAATTTAAACTAAACTTTATGAAACGAACCAACCCTAAAAAATATCTCTTTTTATGGGCTTTTTGTTTTATTGCCTCTGCAATGGCCCAAGAAATCACGGTATCGGGAACCGTTTCCGATAGTGATGGGTTACTCCCTGGAGTCAATATCATCGAAAAAGGAACCACGAACGGGACCACTACGGATTTTGACGGAAACTACAGCATCACTGTTGCCTCCGATGCCGTATTGATATTTACCTACATTGGTTATCAAACACAAGAAATTGCTGTCGCCAATCAGACGGCGCTTAACGTCACTATGGTGGTGGACGCACAAAGTCTGGACGAAGTCGTCATTGTTGGTTTTGGTTCACAAGCCAAGGTGGATGTGACCGGCGCCATTTCACAAATTAAGCAGCAAGAAATCAAACAAGTAGTCAATGCGGACCCTACCAACGCCCTACAAGGTAGACTTGCCGGGGTACAAGTTGAAAGTGGCGGTGGACAACCTGGTGCTCCCACCAATGTTATCGTTCGGGGTATCAGCTCATTGACCAATACCTTTCCGCTCTATGTCGTAGATGGTACGATTGTAGATGATATCACTTTTCTCAATCCAAAGGACATTGTTGATATTCAAGTGCTGAAAGATGCTACCTCGGCCGCTATTTACGGTACTAGGGCTGCCAATGGGGTCATTATCATCTCCACAGACAGAGGCGCTTCCAACTCTTCACCTAGAGTTAGCGTGGATATCCGTTCAGGGGTCAACACCGTGGCCAGAGAACTGGATTTCCTTAATGGACCCGAGTTTGTGGCGTTCTTGAACCAACGGAGTGTCAATGAAGGACAGCCAGCCAACATAGTTGACCCAGGAGTAAACACCGATTTTCAAGATTTGTCTTTGAATTCCGGAATCATCCAAGACTATGGTTTCAATATCTCAGGGGGCGGAGAGGATTCTTCTTATTTCTTCTCGGCCAATTATTACGATGAAGAAGGTATTGTACTCAGTACGGAGTTTCAACGTATCAATGTGCGGCTCAATAGTCGTTTCAAAAAGGGAAAATTCACCATTGAAGAGTCTTTCGCCTATAATCAGAGGGATTTAGACCAAAACAATTTTTATGGAAACAACACCTTCACCGCTCCGGTAGTGAGACAATTTGCCCCCGAACGCCTTGGAGGGTTTGAAGCCATCGATTCCAACCTATACAATGGTTCTGGAGGAACCAACAACTACGCTTTGGCAAATTTGATTAATGACGAAACCATTGAACGAAACCTTTTGGGGAACATCAATGTCCGATATGAAATCATGGAAGGCCTTACCGCAGGCTTGAACTTTGGTGTCGATTATCGGAATACCTATGGGAACTTCTTTTCGCCCACCTTCGACCTGAGTCCAACGGACCAACAGGACAACCTTAATGAATTGAACGACCTAACCGAAGTACGTGGTGAAATTCTATCAACGAATATTGAACCGACCATTAACTATAAAAATCGTTTCGGGAAACACGATATCGATGTTTTGCTTGGGGGTGCCCGTCAACAAATCGATAACAACTCTTTGGCGATACAGGCAGAAGGACTTCCTTCTAACAACATCACCAATATTGCAGGTTTCGCCGACCAAATTGTAAACTCTGGTGGAGGTCGTTTCCTTTCCAGAATCTTCTCTCTTTTCGGAAGGGTGAACTATAAATTTGACGATAAATACCTCTTCTCAGCAATTGTAAGACGGGATGCTTCCTCGCGCTTCTCTCCTGAGGATGATTTCAACAACATCGTGTTGCCGGCCTTCTCGGCAGGTTGGGTCATTAGCAACGAATCATGGTGGCCAGAAGATTCGCTGTTCAATACCCTTAAAATTAGAGGGGGTTACGGAGAATTGGCATCTCAAAATATTGGAGATTACTTGTTTCAATCCGTGTTGAACTCTTCTTCCAATGTGAGTTTTGACAACGTAACCGCAGGTGGTTTTGCCATTACCAATTTAGTAGATGAGACCATCTCCTTCGAAACTGCTGAATCCACCAGTTTTGGTGTTGATGGTGCATTACTGAACAATAATGTGACATTTTCAGCGGATTACTTTATTCGAAATAACAATAATGTCCTAGCCGCAGTATCGGTTCCTTCCACAACAGGGTCTGCAAACCCTGTAACGCAGAATGCTGCATCCATCCGGAATACAGGTTTTGAATTCCAAGCCAATTACCGGCATGATACTGGGGGAGATTTCAAATTCAACCTTGGATTCACTTTTGCTACTATAAGCAACGAGCTTACCGAGTTGCCAAATCCATTGGTGGGACCATCCATTGATGAGGAAGGGAATACCCCCAACCGTTTTGAAGTGGGTGAGCCTGTCGGCTACTTCTTTGGTTTTAGAAATGACGGATTGTATCGCAATCAAGCTGAAATTGACAACGACCCTGGTTTGGCCAATGACCCTGAGCGTAGAGCAATTCTTCAACCTGGTGATTTTAGAAGGGTCGATGTTGACGGAAATGGCATCATCAATAATGATGACCGGGTAAACCTAGGGTCGCCTGTACCCGATTTCACCTATGGTCTGATTTTTAACGGAACCTATAAAAATTGGGACTTTGGTCTTGCGTTCAACGGGGTTCAAGGCAATGAGATTTTCAATGCCACTCGCTTTACAGGTACATTCTTCTTGGATGGTAACAAGTTTGGCTACGTGCGCGATTCATTTGTTCCTGGTCAAAACGAAAATACCAATATTCCAAGGGCTTCTTTACCTAATGCCGCGGGTAACCAATTGCCTTCTGATTTTTATGTGGAAGACGGTTCCTACCTAAGACTGAGAACCTTGGAAATAGGATACAACCTTACCAATGTAATCAACTTGCCTTGGGTAAACGACACGCGTTTGTTCTTCAACATGCAGAATGTTTTCACCATCACAGATTATAGTGGTTACGACCCTGAAATTGGTTCTACCCAAGCAGGTACAGGTGGTGGTTTCTTCGGAAATCCCAATAACACTCCTCCCATTTTTGGTAGAGGTATTGATTTAAGAGCGCAGCCAAGACCTAGAGCCTTTATCATAGGGGTGCAAGCGTCTTTCTAACATATGGTTATGAATAAATGAAAATTATAAAAATGAAAGTCAAGACAAATAAATTTCTGATTGCAATACTTACCGTGGCTTTGTTGGCTCCTCTACAAAGTTGCGATGAAGAAAAGCTAGAAATCTCAAACCCTAACACGGTTTCACAGTTGGATTTTTTCAACAACGAGGCGGACTTTAGAGTAGCCGTAAACGGAATGATACACCCTATCACTGCTGTGTTCTTTTGGGGAAGGGTAGTACATACTGGACCACTTTTACGTTCCGATGCGTTCAACGTGGTTCCTTTTGCCAACAATACCACTATGTCTACTCTGCAAGGGGTTCCTGGGGTAAGCCGTTGGTCAACGGATATGTTCCCGCAATTGTACCAAACTATCTTTCGCGCCAATACCATTTTGGAAGAAGCCAATGATGAAAATCTTCCCGCAGGGAGCGCACAAGATGAAATTTTGGGACAGGCGTACTTCATGCGAGCGTTCGCACACTGGTATTTAGCTGCTTTTTGGGGTAATGTACCTTTAGTGCTCAACACGCCACAGACGCAAGAGGACTTCTTTCCGATGCCATCGAACCAAGAAGCCTTATTCAACGCTGTAGTGTCCGATTTGACCGAAGCGGCCAACCGATTACCAGCAACATGGTCTACCAGCGATTTGGGCAGACCGACCAGTGGTGCAGCATTGGCCTTTCGCGGTAAGACCCATTTGTTCCTGGGCAACTATTCGCAAGCTCAACAAGATTTACAAGCTGTTGTGAACAGTGGGGTGTATGACCTCCTTCCCGCGGAACAGTACGAGGAGAACTTCACCACTGCAAACGAGAATAATATGGAATCCGTTTTCGAATTGCAATTCTCGCCTCAAGACAACTTCGTATGGGGGTCAGATGCGCCATTGACCGGTTCACAAAGTAATTTCTATATCGATTATTCGCCTCCTACGGTAAGTTTGGACCGAGGGCATTACATCAATCCACACATTCTACAAGTTTTTGAAGATAATGGAGATACCTTCCGTCGAAACGCGACCATTGCTTTTGATTATCCAGGCGCTACTGGTTATGGAGGTCGTCCATTCTTAGAAGATTTTGCGCCCGATATTGAAGCCGCGGGTGTAGCGGGAGTAGATGCCTTATTCACCCGAAAGTACGCCATGCTCTTTGCTGGGAACCGAGAACAACTTCCAGGGTTTGGACAAACGGTAGGGGTAAACTGGAGATTGATTCGCTATTCGGATGTATTGTTAATGCTAGCAGAAGCAGAAAACGAATTGGGAAACACTGGTCCCGCAACGGATTTAGTCAACCAGGTACGCCAAAGAGCACAAATTGCTGATATTCCAGCTGGACTGAGTCAAGGCGAGATTTTTGATGCCATCGTGGACGAGCGTATCATGGAGTTGACCGGTGAAGGTCATCGCTTCCTTGACTTGGTGCGATGGGGACTCGCGGAAGAAGTTATGGGACAAGGATCGACCATCGCAGGTGGAAGACACCCCAAATCATTGGCAGGAGAATCCGCCTTTTTCACACCAAATAGGGATGAGTTACTTTGGATTCCAGTAACCGAACTGAATGCAAATCCCAATTTGAGACCAAACCCAGGGTATTAAGTTTGAGTTAGTTTTTTCAATAGAATCAAGGCCAAGCGGTTATTTTAGCTTGGCCTTTGATGTAAACGTGTGGGGTTAATGAAAAGAATCTTTTTAGGTATTGGGATAGGTTTATCCTTTGTGGCATGCAAGGATAAGCCAACCACTATTCAACGTTTCGAGTTGGTAGCGGCCTCCCATACTGGGATTCAATTTCAAAATACCATTATCGAAAACGACAGCATCAATGTCATAGATTTCCAATACTGTTACAACGGTGGAGGGGTAGGCGTTGGTGACTTCAACAACGATGGTTTGGAGGATGTTTTTTTCACCGGGAACCAGGTTCCTTGCGAATTATACTTAAACCAAGGCGACTTGAAGTTTAAAGCCGTGGGAATTGAAGCCGGAATCACCACCAACAGCTGGGTGACCGGAGTATCCATCGTGGATATAAATGCAGATGGTTTAGACGACATCTATCTCAATGTTGGGGGCTTAAACTGCTTGGATAACTGTCACAATCTCCTATACATAAACCAAGGTTTAAGAGAAGATGGAAACACGCCCAAATTTGTCGAAATGGCCAAACAATATGGACTTTCCGAACCAGGCTATGCCCAACAGACCGTGTTTTTCGATTATGACCTTGATGGGGATTTGGATGCATTTATCGCCCGAAATGGAAATGTTCGTTTCGATAAAAATTCCCCGCTTCCCAAACGATTTTATCCGGAACACCTTACGGATGTATTGCTCGAAAATATTCAACCCAAAACACTAGACCACCCCTATTTTGAAAATGTTTCAAAGTCATCCGGAATTGTCCATAAAGGCTTTGCTTTGGGATTGGGCATTTCTGACTTTAATCAAGATGGGTATCCTGATGTTTACGTGGGCAATGATTTTATAACGAATGATTTGTTATACCTCAACACTCCAAACGACAGCCTCAGCCATTTTGCAGAAGTAAGTGATGCCTATTTCAAGCATCAAACCTATAATTCAATGGGGCTCGACATTGCAGATGTCAACAATGATGGCAAACAGGATATCATGGTTTTGGACATGTTGCCGTTTCGACATGAACGACGCAAGCAAATGCAGGGGATGACCAACTACGAAAAATATGAGATGGCTGTTCAAAATGGATATCGCTCGCAATTCGTTCGCAATACCTTACAAATCCATTCGGGGAGCATCAATAGCAAAACCCTCGCCTTTCAAGAAGTAGGTTTTCAAGCTCAAGTAGCCGCTACAGATTGGAGTTGGGGACCTTTGTTTGCTGATTTTGATGGCGATGGAGACAAAGACCTCATGGAGACAAACGGGTATGGAAAGGATGTAACAGACCTTGATTTCGTGAATTTTAGTGTTCAAAACAATGTATTTGGCACAGAAGAAGCACGGGATAAACGTATCAAAGAATTGTTGCGAAATCGTCCACGGGTGATCATGCCAAACTTTTTCTATGAAAATGAGGGAGATGTAAGTTTCAAAGATGTATCTAACACCTGGGTAACGCAACCCGAATCCATATCCAATGGAGCTGCTATTGCAGATTTTGACCTAGATGGTGACTTGGACATCATTGTAAACAACATTGACCAAAAAGCATTCGTGCTAAAAAACAATGCGTCGGAGGGTCCCGAGTTCAATTATGTAAAGTTGAAGTTAGAAGGCAGCGCAAAAAACAGAAAAGGTATTGGTACTACCCTAAAAATATGGACCGATGGAAAGCATCAAATGCACTATCAATCTGTTGTTCGAGGGTACTTATCTTCAAATAGCCCAATAGCTTACTTCGGATTGGACACCCAAACCATCGATTCCATTCAAGTGTTTTGGCCTGACAGTCGGCAAAATATCTTAAAAAACATCAAGGCAAATCAAACCATAACCCTTCGCCATGCGGAAGCAACCTTACCGGATGAAGAGTTTGATAACAAACGACAACTCCTTTTCCAAGCATCGCATCAAACCCTGCCCTACCTGCACGAAGAGAATTTTTCGAATGACTTTGTGTATCAGCATTTGCTTCCCACCCAAAATTCCAAAAAAGGCCCTAGCATGGCTACCTCAGCAGATGGTTCCTTTCTTTTTATAGGCGGAAGCCATAACAAACCCGGTCAGATTTTTACGTTTTCCGATAAAGGGGAACCCCAATTGACCCAGAAACTTGATTCCATTTTTGAGGATTCCGATGCGGCTTTCTTTGATTTTGACCAAGACGGAGACCAAGATTTATATGTTGCCAGCGGAGGCAGCGAATATCCAAAAAACAACGACCACTATCAGGATAGGATTTATGAAAATCGGGAAGGCCAATTCCTGCTTGCTCCGAAGGCACTACCTGACTTCAATAACAGTACTAGTTGCGTACGTGTTCATGATTATGACAAAGACGGTGATTTGGACCTTTTTATAGGCAGTGGGATTGTTCCTAAGGAATACCCCAAATCTCCGCAAAGCCTTCTTTTGAAAAACGAACAAGGGCGTTTTACCGTCGCACAAGATTTTGGCCATTTGGGAATGGTCAAAGATGCGAAGTGGGATGATATTGACCAAGATGGTTGGGCAGACCTTGTTTTGGTCAAGGATTGGCAACCCATTGAAGTGCTCAAAAACAAAAATGGAAAACTGGTCTCCCAAAAAGCGTATTTTCTTTCCGAAGAAAAGAATGAGATAGATACTTTCGGACGCTGGAACTGTTTGGTGGCAGGCGATTTTGACAGCGATGGCGACACCGACTTCCTTTTAGGAAACCAAGGCACAAACAATTTCATCCACCCAACAGAGGAACATCCAGTTTTTCTCTACAACAAAGACTTTGACAAAAATGGAAGTATAGACCCAATTATAGGGGCCTATCAAGAAACAGAAAATGGTCTTCAACTGATGCCTTTAAACTCCCGGGATGATGTCACGAAGCAAGTCGTTTCCATCAAAAATCGCTATCTCTCTTACGAATCCTTCGGAAAAGCAGATTACCAAACCTTGCTTCAAATCAGCGACTTGGAAAAAAGTACGTACCACTGTAGTCTATCCCAGAGCATACTCCTTGAAAACTTGGGTAACTTCGATTTCGCCATTAAGCCGCTTCCCAAAAAATGTCAAACCGCTCCCGTGAATACCTTTTTGGTTGGGGATTTTAACAAAGATGGCCATTTGGATGCCTTGCTTGCGGGAAATGACTTTTATGCCGAATCCCAATATGGCCGGTATGATGCTCTAAATGGGCTTCTTTTAAAAGGAGATGGCTCTGGCAATTTCCAGGTACTGTCCTCTGATGAAAGTGGATTTTATGTACCAGGCCAGGCAAGCCATATTTTGAAAATTAAAACCAAAACAGACCAAACCTTAATTCTTGCTGGACAAAATAACGACAGTCTTAGAGTTTTTACCATCAATAACCGATAATGATTCCATCACAACATATCGCACAATTCCATCCCACGATAAAACAAAACACCAACTCAGCCGAAAGCAAATTGTTTCAGCTGTCTGAAGGCCAAGACCTTTCACTCTATCGTTTTGAAATAGCCCATGAAACAGAATTCATGCCGCAACCGATAGTCCTCGAATGGAAGTTCCCAGCCGTTGGGGTAGCAGGCGTATGGAAACCAACAGCGGACTTTGCCAAACGTATAGAAGCCGATTGGGAACTGGAAACCCATGAGTCTCGAATTTCAATAGACGCTCCGGTAATCGCATTGTTTCGTGCAAATGACGAAAACGCAATTTGTTTTTCGTGTTCAAACGCTATCAACAAAATAGAAATGAGCGCGAAATATCGAGAAGAAGACAATACGTTTTACTGTCAAATCGTGCTTTTTACAGAATGCAACTATCCCATTCGCGAGTTTGGGATTGATATTCGTATTGATTCACGAAAAATTCCTTTTTCCGAAGCGCTTCGTCAAACATCCACTTGGTGGGAAACCTATGAAAACCTCAAACCAGTTGGCGTACCTGAAATCGCAAAACAACCGCTCTACTCCACTTGGTATCAATTCCACCAAAATCTTGAAGAAGATTTGCTACTGCAAGAATGTGTCCTTGCAAAAAAAATGGGGTTCGAATCCATCATCATAGATGATGGCTGGCAAACCAAAGACAATAACCGAGGGTATGACTATACGGGGGACTGGGAGCCGGAACGCTTTGAAGACTTCGGCGCTTTGGTCAAAAAGATACAATCCCTGGGCATGAAGGTGGGGGTTTGGTATTCGGTTCCGTTTTGTGGCATCAAATCAAAGGCCTATCAAAAATTCAAAGGTAAGTTCTTGACGGAAAAGCATCGTTGGGCTCCTGTTTTTGACCCGCGCTATCCTGAGGTAAGGGAATATTTGGTCAACACCTATATCAGCGCCGTTCGCGATTGGAATCTGGATGGATTAAAACTGGATTTCATTGATGACTTTAAAAGCTATCCCGAAACTAGCTTCGATTATGATGGAAAAGATTTGTTGAGCATCAATGGCGCGGTAGACATCCTATTGACACAGATTCGAAAAGAACTTGAAAAAATCAACCCGGATATCTTTATTGAATTCCGTCAAAAATATACGGGACCCGCTATGCGAAAGTATGGGAACATGCTGCGGGCATTCGATTGTCCAGGCGATTACACCATGAACCGGGTAAGAATCGCGGACATTAAACTATTAGCTGGAAACACGGCCGTGCATGCCGACATGGTAAAATGGAGTTTTAGCGAACCTGTGGAAGACGCTGCACTACACTACATCAACACCCTATTTGGGGTTCCTCAGATATCGGTGATGCTGACGGAAGCACCTCCAGAACAACTCCAAATGATTACCTTTTATACCCAATATTGGAAAGAAAATGCGGAGTTATTGTTGAGAGGGGAATATTATCCACAGTTGCCTTTGCAAAACTATCCTATCCAGTTCGTGCAAAACATTAATAAAGCAATTTTTGGGTTACATTCAGACCAAGTGGTTTTTCTTAACAAAAACTTGGGAAAAATAGATATATTGAATGCAAAGTCAAGCCAAAAGGTAATTGTGGACGTTGCCATCAATCTGGGTCCATATGACTTCGCAATTTTTGATTGCCAAGGGGTGCTTCAAATTGAAGGTACGCTTCAGATGGATCAAGGCTGCCAGTTGTTTCATGTACCGACCAGCGGTTTGCTCCAATTAACTCAATCTAACACATAACTTATGAATACAGGTATTGGTTCCATCGACTTGACGGTCATCGGCGTTTACTTCGTGGCGGTGCTCTTAATAGGGCTTCTTGTAGCCAGAAACACCAAAACAGGCGAGGATCTTTTCCTTGGCGGGAGAACATTTGGTTGGGGCTTGATTGGTTTGTCGTTGTTCGCTTCCAATATTTCAACATCAACAATTATTGGTCTTTCAGGTGCAGCATATAGTTCAGGAATCGTGCAATCCGTATATGAATGGATGACGGGCATACCCCTGATTATCGCCGCATTGATTTTTATTCCGCTATATCTCAAATCCAAAATCACTACTATACCGGAATTTCTTGAATTACGCTACGACCGACGTTCGCGCAAGTTCTTTTCAATTGTGACCATCTTCACCAGTATTGTGGTAGACACAGCGGGCGGTTTATATGCTGGTGCCATAGTCTTAAAATCATTTTTTCCAGATTTGGTCATCTGGCAAACCACCTTGGTGCTCGCGCTTGTTGCTGGTATCTATACCGCCTTTGGCGGATTAAAAGCGGTTGTATACACTGACGCGATTCAAGCCATTATTCTGATTGTTGGTTGTTCCATTTTGAGTTACTTAATGTTCGAAAAACTAGATTTTTCATGGAATACGGTGGTTAGCAACGCACCAGATGATTTCTTATCCATTGTGCGTCCCTGGGATGACGAATCGCTACCTTGGCCAGGACTGATTATGGCCGTTCCCATACTGGGTTTCTGGTATTGGACCACTAACCAATACATTGTACAGCGCATTCTGGGTGCGAAAAACATCAATAATGCCCGTTGGGGTGTTATTTTGGCTAGTTTCCTCAAAATCGTACCCTTATTTATTATGGTTATTCCTGGCACGATGGCTATTGGTCTTTTTCCAGGTTTGGAGAACTCAGACCAAGTATTCCCAACCGCGGTCATTAACATTTTACCCGTTGGTTTGGTAGGTCTTGTTTTGGCTGGATTAATTTCCGCCATTATGAGTAGTGTGGATTCCACTTTAAACTCCGCTTCGACTTTGGTCGTAGTAGACTTCATCAAAACCAAAAACGATAACATCTCAGATGAAAAAATTGTAAAGTATGGTCGGCTCACAACCTTAATACTAATGGTCATTGCGGCGCTTTGGGCGCCTATGATTGAGAATTTTGGTGGTATATGGGCGTATTTGCAGCAGATGTTTTCCATAATTGTCCCGCCAATAGCAGTGCTGTTTTTAGTCGGTGTTTTTTATAAAAAAGGAAGTAAAGATGGCGCATTTTGGACCTTGATATTGGGAACTCTTGCCGGACTGGTGTTATTTATTATGGGTAGGTTGGACTTATGGCCTCTGCACTACACCTATAATGTTGGTATCATGACAGTGGTAAGCACTATCATTTTCATGGTGATCAGCGAAGGGTCTTCACCACCGAATGCAGAGCAAGTTGCGCGGTATACCTTTAATAAAGGACTTATCTCCGAGGGAACCCAAAACCTTCCCTGGTACCAATCATATTTGAATTGGATAGGAGTTTTGTTACTGTTGATAGGACTTTTGACCTTTATGTTCTGGTAACGGTATTAACCTTTTTCTGAATTATAAAAAGATGACGCTCCATTTGCTTTATGATTCCCAAATTAATCCTGCTGTTCAAAAATGAATTTTACTCCTGAAGTTGTCATCAAATCCCCGGGTCGTATCAATCTTATCGGGGAACATCTTGACTACAATGGTGGGCATGTGCTCCCAGCCGCCATTGATTTGACCGTTACCTTGCGCTTACGAAAAAAAAATAGCCGTAGCTGCACCATCTATTCCAAAAGCATAGACGATAGTTTTCAAGTAGACCTAGATAAACTGGAAATCAGTTCGCAAGAATGGCATAACTACTTTTTAGGAGTAATCCATTTTACGGAACAAAGATACCCTGGGCATATTTCAGGATTCGATTGCATTGTGGAAAGCAATCTCCCGATTGGTTCTGGCGTGAGTTCTTCCGCTGCGCTGGAATGCGGAATTGCCATAACCCTTAAAAACCTTTTTGACATTCCCGTAACGGATGAAGAGATAATATATATCGCCAGAGATGCGGAGCACCATTTTGTCGGGACAAAATGTGGCATTATGGACCAGTTCGCCGTGGTTCGAGGCAAAAAGGAAAAACTGATTCAACTGAATTGCCATGATTTATCGTTCGACTACGTCCCAGCAGCATTATTACCTTACGCCATCGTTTTATTGAACACAAATGTCTCACATAATCTTGCGACAAGTGAATACAATCTACGACGACAAGAATGCGAAGCAGCACTTGAAATTGTCCGTAAAAGATATCCAGTGTATGAAGCATTGGCCCACATTCCAAAAAAAATAGTTCAGGAGCACGAAAAAGAAATGACACCCAAAATGTTTCAAAGGGCTGAATATATAATTGAAGAAAACCAAAGGACACTGCAAGCAAGCTTTGCACTAGCCCAGCATAACCTCCCAGATTTTGGAGCGCTGCTTTTCGCATCCCATAAAGGCTTGAGTGAAAAATATGAAGTAAGCTGTCCAGAACTTGATTTTTTGGTAACGCAAGCCCATCACCATCCCAACGTTATCGGCGCACGCATGATGGGAGGCGGCTTTGGAGGTTGTACCATTAATCTGGTACATAAAGACCATATGGACTCCTTTATTGAACATACGGCCTTAGCGTATCAAAAAAAGTTTCAAATTGAACTGACGCCCCATACCGTTAAAATTGGTGATGGGGTGCAACGCATACTATAGCACTATGTCCAGATTTTTATCCGAAAAAGCCCATAGAAGGTTTAATATTTTGACCGGTGAATGGATTTTGGTATCGCCTCATCGTACCAAGCGCCCCTGGCAGGGAAAAACTGAAAACCTAACCACCTTGGAAGGTGTGGAATACGACCCAAGTTGTTATCTCTGTCCTACCAATTTGCGGGCCAATGGAGAAAGGAATCCAGATTACAAAAGCACTTACGTTTTCGACAATGATTTTGGCGCCATCCTTATGGAAGAAAAAGAAGCCCCTTTCGAATCGGGGTTGTTGAAAGCGGAACCTGAAATTGGTATATGCAGAGTAGTTTGCTTTTCTCCCAAACACAACTTGACCCTTCCCTTGATGCACTTGAATGATATTGTAAGAGTCATTCAACTCTGGAAAGAGGAGTACGAGCAATTGGGAAATCACCCAGAAATCAATCATGTTCAAATTTTTGAGAACAAAGGTGAAATCATGGGATGCAGTAACCCGCACCCACACGGACAAATTTGGGCCCAATCTTCAATTCCCGAAGAACCTAGAAAAAAAGGTGTTCAACAAAAAAACTATTATCTGAAACACGGTAAAACCTTACTCCAAGCTTATCTCGAGCAAGAATTGGAAGCGCAACAGCGCATTGTATCCTCTAATTCCTATTTCGTAGCGCTTGTACCCTTTTGGGCTACTTGGCCTTATGAGGTGTTAATCATCCCTAGAAAGGCGCATCAAAACATCAAATCTCTAAGCTCGGAAGAGGAACATGCCTTTGCGGAAATGATTCAACAGGTTACCGTGCGGTACGACAACCTCTTTGAGACTTCTTTCCCCTACTCCTCTGGAATACACCAATCCCCGACCGATGGCAACGACCACCCTGAATGGCATTTTCATATGGCCTTCTACCCTCCGTTGTTGCGTTCCGCAACGGTAAAGAAATTCATGGTAGGGTACGAAATGTTTGCTAATCCACAACGTGATATCACAGCGGAACAGGCAGCCAAAACCTTATCGGATTTACCTGATATACACTATTCCATGGGACAGGAAGACTTATGAAATTCCATCCATTAAAAAACACATGGTAAAATCATTTTTTTGACCCTAAAAAATCTAAATTTCAGCTTGCGAAATAAATAATAGAACTTATATTTGCACCCGCTTACGGTGATAAGCAGTTTTGACCTGATAGCTCAGTTGGTAGAGCATCTCCCTTTTAAGGAGAGGGTCCTGGGTTCGAGCCCCAGTCAGGTCAC
>ERZ1740070.866-NODE-866-length-19702-cov-5.200998_pt1 | contig 19702 bp, 15 predicted proteins | sample MGYA00581734_ERZ1740070 | MGnify/ENA primary metagenome ERZ1740070 (study PRJEB43018, sample SAMN04849744) | marine metagenome | isolation source: floating plastic debris | place: Pacific Ocean | collected 2008-09-01 | study: EMG produced TPA metagenomics assembly...
GGGTACCGCCCCCGGGTCCGATCCGCTTATTACGAGCGCGTTTATGCCCATAGTTCCCGAGGGAACACACCCGATATAGGCAATGTCGCGGGGTTTGCAAAGTCAGGTTTTGCCGCGCGCCAGCCAGAGTGTGCCAAGGCCCGATGCCAAAATGACCAAAAGCCCCAAAAGCACGAACATGTCCGGCCAGTCGCCAAACACATAATACCCGGTCGCGGTGGCCGCGATCAGCTGGGTGTAAATCAAAGGGGCAATCAAGGCCGCATCGGCCTGTCGGTTCGCCATCACCAAAAGGTAATTGCCAATCGCACTGCCCAAGGCACTGCCTGTCACAAGAGCAATCGAGGTCGCATCGAAGCTGGGCCAAGGTGCTGTGGCGCCAAACGGCAACAGAACCACAGCACCGATGATCAATTGCGAGACAAGCAACAGCCGTGGACGGTAGATCGGTGCGACCACGCGTGTGGAGGCCAGGTAAATCCCATAGGACACGCCCGCCGCCAACGCCCAACCGATACCCGGCGTGAAGCCAAAACCGGGTTTGACCACCAAGAGCACACCGGCAAAGCCCATGAGCAACAAAGCCGCCCGTGCGCGCGAGGCCCGTTCCCCCAAGAATAGGACCGCGAGCATGAACGATACGACCGGCCCGATGAAGAATGCGCCGAACACGCTGGCCATAGGTTCGGTTTTCAACCCGGTGAGGATGCAGCTGATCCCCACCGCCAGGATGATCGCGCGCCCAATCACACGCCAGTCGGTGAATATGCGCAATTCGGCCCGGGTCAATCCGGCCAGCGGCAGCATCAAGACGGCTGCAATGGCAAACCGTGTCCAGGCCACGAAAATGGGCTCGACCCCGGCAGAGGTGAGCAGTTTGCCTGCCGTATCCCCAAGCACGATGAAAGACACCGCGACAAAGACAAGACCGGCCAGACGCATAAGGGCATGGGTGTTCATGACCGCGTCTATGGGCGGCGGATGCGCAAAAGAAAAGCGGCGCTGACAAGGTCAACGCCGCTTTCTCATGTTTTGTGAGCGGTTACTCTGCGGGTTGCCCGCCTGACACCGGCGCATCGGCCTTGTCGCGGATGCTGTCGCGCCAGAGTGCCTTGCCCAGAGCCACCGCCATCAAGACCATGACGAAGGTAAAGGGCAGGGCCCCCACGATCATCGCGTCCTGAAGCGGCGCGAGCGCATCCGCATTGTCGGGGTCAAGCGCGCCGGCCACCAGAAGGCTGCCGATCACACCGGTGAGGATCAGACCCCAGATAATGCGGTGCTTGACGCCGGTTTCCTGGCTGCCCCCGGACATGATCGTGTTCATCACAAGGATGCCCGAATCTGCCGACGTGACCAGGAAGGTCATGATCAAGATCACGCACATGATCACCACCGCCCCGATGAGCCAGCTTGGTACGATCATTTCCAGCGCCACAAAGAGCTTGTTGGTATTCGATGCCCCGATGATCGCCCCTTCGGCCACACCGTTGAGTTCCGCATGCACCGCCGTGCCGCCGAGGATTGTCAGCCAGGCAAAGCAGACCAGCGCCGGCGCAATCACACAGCCCAGGATGAACTCCCGCACCGTGCGTCCTTTGGAAATGCGCGCCAGGAACAGGCCCACGAAAGGTGAGAAGGCAATCCACCAGGCCCAGTAGAACGTGGTCCAACCGGCCTGCCAGCCCCAAAGACGGCCTTGCGTGCCGGTCTCATAGGCCGCAGCCAGAACGGACGGATCCAAGGCGGCCGCGTCCCCTTCGAGGCCGGAAACAAAGCCGTCATAGCTGCCCCAGGCATTGGTGGCACCGCTGTAGAGGCTGCCAGCCGCCGCTTTCGCCTCTTCTGGCAGGGCGGCGGTGAACTCAGCTTGGCTCATAGGGCTATAGGCCTCAAAGCTCAGCGGGATGAAGTTGAGGATGTAGTCCACAAACGCGCTGCCATAGGTCGACAGCGAGAAGAGGAACGACCCAAACACGATGAAGGTGAGCAGCAACAAGCAGGACAAAACCTGATAGAGGTTCGCCAGATACTTCATGCCGCGGCCCACACCGGAGACCGCCGAGAGGATCGACATGCCCATGATGATCGCCAAAGCCGTGATCAGACCAACAGTTGAGGGGGTGGGCACAGCGCCGTCATCAGAGAAATTCATCAACCAATCCATGCCGGTCACGTTGTAGACGCCATCGACAAACTGGCTGACGCCATAGCCGATGGTCACCGCAACGCCCAGGATCGTGGCCACTACGCCCAGCACATCCACGATATGGCCCAAAAAGCCGTTGACCAACTTGCCAAAGAGCGGGGTCAGCGCGGAGCGGATCGTCAGCGGCATGTCACGGGTATAGGCGTAGTAGGCCAGGCTGAGCCCCGTCACCACATAGATCGCCCAAGCGTGAAACCCGAAATGCAGCAGCGAATAGCGGAAGGCCGATTGCACCGCCTCTTCGGTGTTGGGCGCGGCATCCTGTGCCACGATCACGGGGTTTGATTCCTATAGGCCCATAGGCTCTGCCGTGGCGATCACCATCAGGCCCACACCGAGGCCCGCACCAAACATCATGGCGAACCACGAAAAGGTCGAAAACTCAGTTTGCGTGTCCGGCCCGCCCAGTTTGCGTTTGCCCGAGGGCAGAATGGCAACCAAAAAGCAGAAGAAGGCAAAGAAGCCCACGGCGATGATGTAGAAGGTGTTGAAGCCTTGCAGCGTCGCCCAATTCCACCCGTCCAGCGTGGCGGTGGCACTCACCGGGAAGATGATTGCCCAGAGCACCAAAGCGACCATTGTGACCTTGGAGATCAAGGCAATAGGCAGGCTGTAGCCCTCGTAAAAGCCCGAGGGCTGTTTTTCAATTTCTAGGTCCGTAAACGGAGGTTTTATACTCATTTGACTTGTCCCTGTTGATTATGTTTTTGAGAGAAACTCGAAAACCAGCGACGTAAATTGAGCGCTCGCCAGCACACGTTTTGATTGTCCTCCCGCGCCCGAAAAGCTTCACACACTTCAGGTTACATGCAGAAACATTTCCGTCATCAGCCGGTCAGATTGCGACCAATTTCAGAAACCCTGCGTGCAAAAGTGACAAATGTAACGAACTCGCGACTCACTTAGGCTCGCGGTTCGTGCGTCTTGTTCTGAGTTGAAAAATGCTGTTCTCATGAGAACTGAACGATAAACGCGGACCTTTCTCTCATGACATCCTCCCTCGATATCGATTTTGTACGCGCTCAATTTCCGGCCTTTTCACAGCCCGCTTTGCAGGGTCAGGCCTTCTTTGAGAATGCGGGCGGGTCTTACACGTGCCGTCAGGTGATCGACCGGCTCACCCGCTATTACACGGAACGCAAAGTGCAGCCCTACGCGCCCTATTCCGCCAGCACGGCGGCAGGCGATGAAATGGATGAGGCGCGCGCGCGCATCTCCGAGATGCTCGGCGTGGATGAAGATGAGCTGAGCTTTGGACCGTCCACCACGCAAAACGCCTATGTGCTGTCCCAAGCCTTCCGCGATTGGCTGGGCGAGGGGGACGCCATCATTGTCACCGATCAGGAGCCTGAGGCCAATTCCGGCCCGTGGCGGCGCTTGGCCGAGGCCGGCATTGAGGTGCGCGAATGGCGGATCGACCGCGACACCGGGCTGCTCAATCTCGATGATCTGCACGATCTGCTGGATGACCGGGTGCGGTTGGTGTGTTTTCCCCATTGCTCCAACATTGTAGGCGCGGTCAATCCGGTGATCGAGGTGACGGCCGCCGCCCACGCCGCCGGGGCTTTCGTATGCGTGGACGGGGTCAGCTATGCCCCCCACGGGTTTCCCAATGTCGGGCGGCTCGGTGCGGATATCTATCTTTTTTCGGCCTACAAAACCTACGGCCCGCACCAAGGTATCATGGTGGTGCGCCGCGCTTTGGCAGAGCTTTTGCCCAACCAGGGCCATTGGTTCAATGCGCACAGCCTGCCCAAGAAATTCACGCCTGCCGGGCCGGATCACGCGCAAGTGGCGGCCTGTGCGGGCATGGCGGATTACGTGGACGCACTGGCCGATCATCACGGGGTCACCGGCACGCTCAAGGAACGCGCGATGGTGGTCCACGATATGATCCGCACGCGAGAGACGCAGCTTTTGCAGCCCTTGCTGGATTACCTCTCAGATAAGAACTCGGTCACGCTGCTGGGTCCCAAGGAAGCGGTTGTCAAAGCGCCCACGGTTGCCATCGATCTGCCCGGGCCGGGTGAGGATGCCGCCGCCGCGCTGTCCCAACACGGCATCATGACCGGCGGGGGTGATTTCTATGGTGCGCGACCGCTGCAATCCATGGGGGTCGACCTCAAAAAAGGGGTGCTGCGGCTGTCATTTGTGCACTACACATCGCAAGCTGAGATGGATCAGTTGATGACCGCTCTGGACGCCGTGCTCTGACCCGCTACATCGCTCTTCTAGAGTGATGTGGTGAGGCGGTACATGAGCGAGAAGACCCCCGCAATCTTATGGTTGCGCCGTGACTTACGGTTAAGCGACCATCCCGCGCTGATGGCGGCGATGGACGCGGGCGGGCCGGTGATCCCGGTCTTTATCCGTGATGATTTGGTCGACGGGCTGGGGGCTGCGCCAAAATGGCGGTTGGGCCTTGGGATTGAGGCCTTTGCCAAACGCTTGCAGGACGCGGGCAGCCAGCTGATTTTGCGATCAGGCCCCGCCATTGATGCGCTCCGACAGCTGATCGACGAAACCGGTGCAACCTCTGTCCATTGGCACCGCGCCTATGACCCCGACAGCATTGCGCGTGATACGGCTGTGAAAACCGCGTTGAAAGAGGCGGGTGTTGAGGCGCAGAGCCATGCCGGGCATCTCCTTTTTGAACCCTGGACCGTGCAAACCGGGTCGGGCGGGTTCTACAAAGTTTATTCGCCGATGTGGAAATCGGTGCGCGGCAATGAGGTGGCAGAGCCTTTGCGCGCACCCTCCAGCGTGCCCGCGCCCGACACCTGGCCAAACAGTGAAAAGCTGGAAGACTGGGGCTTGGGTAAGGCCATGAACCGGGGCGCAGAGGTCTGTCTGCCCTATCAACGCGTGGGCGAGGATGCAGCGCGCGACCGGCTGCATCGCTTCACCTCCGAGATCATCGGGGGCTACGACACGCAGCGCGATTTTCCCAGTGTGGATGGCACGTCCGGCCTGTCGGAAAACCTGGCACTTGGTGAGATTTCCCCGCGAACCTGTTGGCATGCCGGGCAACGTGCGCTGGCAGAAGGCAAGGCCGGGGCGGAGACATGGCTCAAGGAATTGGTCTGGCGCGAGTTTGCCTATCACCTGGTCTATCACACGCCGCATATCACCACTGAAAGCTGGCGCGAGGGGTGGGAGAAATTCCCCTGGAATGAACAGGAGACCAGTGACGTTGTGGCCTGGAAGCAAGGCCGCACCGGGATCGCCTTCGTCGATGCCGCCATGCGCGAGATGTATGTGACAGGCCGCATGCACAACCGCGCGCGCATGATCGTGGGCAGCTACCTGACCAAGCATATGATGACCCATTGGCGCATTGGGCAGAAATGGTTTGAGGAGTGCCTCACCGATTGGGATCCCGCCTCAAATGCAATGGGTTGGCAATGGGTGGCGGGCTCCGGGCCTGATGCCACGCCCTATTTCCGTGTTTTCAACCCAGACACGCAGCTGGATAAATTTGATCGCGATGGCGCCTACCGCCGCGCATGGATGGCCGAAGGGTATGGCAGCCCGACCAAATCCGCATTGGCGTTTTATGACGCGATCCCGCGCGCTTGGGGCCTGTCGCCGTCGGACCCTGTGCCGGATCCAATTGTTGGACTGTCAGAAGGTCGTCAACGCGCGCTTGATGCGTATTCGAACCGGGATTTCTGATGCGGATGAGCGAAACAGAGCGCGTTTGTCAGGCACCGGCGTGGCGATCCAAGCCTTGGGCAGAAGCACTTTATCGTAACGTCCCGTTGAACCCGCGAACGATGCTCTGCAACCCCAATTTCGCCATGCCCTGGGTGGGGCCTGGTGACCGCGCGTCGTCATTGGCTTCTCGAACCGATGGCGTATCCAATGACGACCCTACGGCCTTGATCCCCCGCCAAGCACTTCAGAAAATCACTAGACGCCATGCCCCAAAGCCGCCAAACTCTTGAAATGACACAAGGAAGCTCAATGATCCTGACCGATACCGCGGGCCAAAAGAACTTGCCGCTCTACTTCAAAACCTGCTTTGGCATCGCCAAGCATATCGAAAGCGGCAGCATCGAAGTGGTGCTTCCTGATGGCCGTACGTTCATGGCCACCGGCGCAGCCCCTGGACCCCATGCCAAGATCGTTGTGCATGACACTGACATCTTCGCCCGTATGGTGCGTGAGGGGTATCTGGGCTTTTGCGATGCCTATCTCGAAGGGGGCTGGTCCACGCCGGATCTGCAGGCCTTCATGGACCTGGTGAATGACCGCAATGACGACATGTACAATGGCTATCCCGGTCAAACCATCATTCAGATGATTGAGAAAATCCGCTTTTGGTTCAAGAACAACTCCAAAGCGCAGGCCAAAAAGAATATCAGCTATCACTATGACCTGGGGAATGACTTTTATTCCCTCTGGCTCGACGACACGATGACCTATTCCAGCGGCATCTTTGAAACCGGTCAGGAGAGCCTTGAAGCCGCGCAACGCGCCAAATATGCCTCCATGGTCGATGAAATGGGGGTCAAGCCCGGCGATCACGTGCTGGAAATCGGCTGTGGCTGGGGCGGGTTTGCGGAATATGCCGCGAAAGAGCGCGGTTTGCGCGTGACAGGCTTAACCATCAGTCAAGAACAGTTCAACTATGCGCAGGAACGCATTGAAAAGGCGGGACTTTCTGATCTGGTAGACTTCAAGTTGCAGGACTACCGTGATGAGACCGGACACTACGATGGCATCGCGTCGATCGAGATGTTCGAGGCGGTGGGCGAAAAATACTGGCCGGCCTATTTCAGCACCGTCCATGACCGCCTGCGCCCCGGGGCCAAGGCCACGCTCCAGGTCATCCTTGTGCCGGATCGTAACTTTAACGCGTATCGAAAAAGCGTTGATTTCATTCAGAAATACATATTTCCAGGCGGGATGTTGATCAGCCCCTCCGCGATCCGTGACCAAGCGGAAAGTGCCGGCCTTTTGATCCACCGCTCCGTGGAATTTGGCCAAAGCTACAGCCAGACACTGCGCCGCTGGCATGAAACCTTCAACGCCAAATGGGATCAGGTCGCGACCATGGGCTTTGACGACCGCTTTCGCCGGATGTGGAATTTTTACCTCACCTCCTGCGCGGGTGCCTTTGCCGGTGGAAATTGTGACGTCACTCAGATAACGATTGCGAAACCCATCTGAGGAGCGGTGATGCGCCCAACCGAGAGCATGCCCACAGCCGGACGGCTTGTCGCGGCGATCTTATTGGGGGCATTGGCCTATTACGCAGCAAGCCTTGTGATCCTGCTTTGGCCTCAAGACTACAATTTCGGGTGGTTCAAGGAATTCAGCGCGCTTGTGGGCGTCGTCATGGGCTGGCGTGTGATTGGCAAACGGCTGGGCCGGGGCAAGATGGCCGGGGTCGGTGCGGGCATCACCGGGTTGGGGGCGATGCTGTTTTGGCTCTTTCTGCTGCTGTCGTTTAACGAAATGATCGGGCGGTCGCTTGATCTGCGCTATGACGGCCCGTTTGAGGCGATCAACGGCATGTTTGAGATCTCATATGAATGGTGGCAGAACATCAAACACCCCCGGCTGTGGATCCTGCTGGTTGGCGGCGCGATGGTCATCGGGTTCGTCTCAGAATTGTTCAGCCCCAAAGTGAAATAGGGCATGAGCCGGGTCTTCTTGATGGGACCGTTGGCATGGACACCGCTGCGTGAGGCGATGTTTGGGCCGGGTCTTGATGTCAAACCTGTCACGCTCAGAAATGTAGCCCACGGCCCGGCCAGCGCCTTTCCTTTCCCGCATATCGAAGACGGTGCCCGTGCGACCGGAGTGGCGGTCGATCTTGAGGAGGCGCACCAGTTCGACGCGCTCAGCTTTTTTGCCGCAGCTCTTGGCGCGCATCCGGTGCCCAAACACGGCCTGATCGACGGCGAACGCGTCTCGGGCATTCTCTTTCTGGCGGATGGGTCCAGTGATGCGCCGTCCTTGGCGCCTGAGGACTGGATACGGGATTGGGGGGATCTGGCGCTGATCGCGGCGCGCGAACTCATGGGATATCACGGGCGCGTCCCTGCCGCAGAGTTGCGTTGGCGCATGCCGATGATCCTGTCGCGCGCGGTGGCTGTTCGTGCGGCCAAAGAGGCGACTTTGCCCACCCACCGCAGTCACACCTCGCGGGACACGGTCACGTGCCACGATGTGGAGACCGCCCATGAAGGGTTCTTTCTGACCAGAACCTACACCATTCAGCACCCTCGGTTCGATGGCACGATGAGCGACCCTTTGCGCCGGGAGGTGTTTGTCGCCGCCGACGCCGTGATCGTGCTTCCTTATGATCCGGTCCGCGACAGGGTGCTGTTCGTCGAACAGTTCCGCATGGGTCCCTATGGGCGCGGTGACCCATACCCATGGGTATTGGAACCGGTCGCGGGTCGTGTTGATGCCGGTGAAACCACTGAGGCGGCGGCGCGCCGCGAATGTGAAGAGGAGGCCGGGCTCACCCTCCGACATCTGGAACATGTCACAACGCATTACTGCTCCCCCGGGGCATCGACGGAGGTCTATCACTGCTATCTGGCTTTGACGGATTTGCCGGACACCGCATCAGGGCAGGGTGGTCTTGCATCTGAGGCCGAAGACATTCGCACCCATGTTCTGTCTTTTGAGGACGCGATGGGTCTTTTGACCTCAAAAGAGGCCAATATCGGCCCGATGATCCTACTGCTTTTGTGGCTGGAAAGAGAACGTTCCAGATTGCGCTCTCTTGCTTGAGGTCTGCCTGCACTGGTCCTACAACGGAAGGCAGCACTCAAGAGGGGACCTCGCCCATGCGCGTTGTTGACGATCTGGCCCAAGCCGTTGGAAACACACCACTCATTCGCCTGCGCAAAGCCTCTGAGGAGACGGGGTGCGAGATCTATGGCAAAGCCGAATTCATGAATCCGGGCCAGTCGGTCAAAGACCGTGCAGCACTTTTTATCATTCGTGATGCCATCGCCAAAGGGCAGCTGCGCCCGGGTGGCACAATCGTGGAAGGCACGGCGGGCAACACAGGGATCGGGCTTGCGCTCGTGGGGGCATCCATGGGGTTCAAAACCGTGATTGTCATCCCTGAGACGCAAAGCCAGGAAAAGAAAGACATGATCCGGCTGGCGGGCGCGGAACTGGTCGAGGTGCCGGCGGTGCCTTACGCCAACCCCAACAATTACGTGAAGTATTCCGGCCGTCTGGCCGAGGAAATGGCGCGGCACAACAACAATGGAGCGATCTGGGCCAACCAGTTTGACAATGTCGCGAACCGTCAGGCCCATATCGACATGACCGGACCCGAGATTTGGGAACAAACCGGTGGCAAAGTCGATGGCTTTGTCTGTGCGGTGGGCTCTGGCGGCACGCTGGCGGGTGTCGGTGCAGCGCTCCAACCCAAAGGCGTGAAGGTCGCCCTCGCCGATCCCATGGGCTCGGGCATGTTCACATTGTTTCGCGATGGCAAGGCGGCGGCAGAAGGGTCCTCGATCACCGAAGGCATCGGACAAGGGCGCATCACCGCCAATCTCGAAGGCTTCACGCCCGACATGATGTACCAGATCCCCGATCATGAGGCGCTGCCCATCGTATTTGATCTGTTGCAGCACGAAGGTCATTGCCTTGGCGGGTCCTCGGGCATCAATGTGGGCGGCGCAATCCGCATGGCGCGTGAAATGGGGCCGGGCCACACAATTGTGACGATCCTATGTGACTATGGCACGCGCTATCAGTCCAAGCTGTTCAATTCTGAATTTCTCAAGGAAAGGGGCCTTCCGGTGCCTGATTGGCTCGACCAAGAGCCAATGGGCGTGCCGCAGGTGTTTGTCGAATGATCCGCGCCTTATTCTTTGTCTGGCTTTGTTTTGCGCCGCTGGCCCTCACATCCGTTTACGTGGCCGCGCCGCAACCTGCATTTGCCCAGGAAAGCATTCAATTCACCGATGAAGATCGCGAGATTTGGGAACGACTGGCCACCCGAGCAGAAGAAGCTGTGGCCAACGCACGGGCCTCAACACCTGCTTTTGAGTCCCTGCGTGCAGATCTCGTGCGGTGGCGTGGGTTCTTTCTGGACGCGCAGGAGGCCAATTCACGCTCCATTGCCACAGTGGAACGGCAGATCGATGCTCTTGGCCCGGTCCCAGAGGATGGGGCGGAAAGCGAAAGCGTGGCGCTGGAGCGCGAAACCCTCGGTCAACAATTGGCAGACCTTCAGGCACCCGTGCGCGCGGCCCAGGTCGCCTATAGCCGGGCTGATGGGCTGATCAGCGCGATCGATGCGATCATTCGCGACCGCCAAGCCGAAGAATTGCTGGAATTTGGCCCGTCGCCGCTCAACCCCGCCAATTGGCTGCCCGCGCTCAAGGTTCTGACGCTGTCGGGCGAGCATCTGCGGGGCGAGTTTGCGATTGCGTGGTCCAGTGAAATTCAAAAGCAAAAAACCAAAGAATCCCTGCCGCTGATTTTGTTCCTTGCTGCGGCGGGATTTGTTTTGGTCATCCGAGGGCGGCGTTGGAGCCGGATCATGTCCGCCCGCGTGCTGGGTGAAGAGCCCGGCGCAGGACGCTGGATTGCCGGGTTCATCCTGTCGATGGGGTCACTGGCGCTGCCGCTTTTGGGCATTCATTTGCTGGTGCGGGCGCTCTACGCGACGGGTCTGGTCGGGCTGCGCACGGATCAGGCTTTGCAATTGGTGCTGCCGGCGGCGTTCATCTGGCTCTTTGCCCGCTGGCTGGCCATGCGCATTTTCCCGGCCAAGGAGGCGCGCTCGCTTCCGCTCAATCTGACAGAGAGCCAGCGTCAGGCGGGGCGTTGGTTTGGGTCCACGCTGGGCCTTGTGGTGGGCATCCATTTCCTGCTTCAACGGTTCTCCAGCGCAGGTGGCTGGCCGGAACCCGCAACCGTGACGTTGCTTTTCCCACTGCTTTTGATCGCGTCGCTCATGCTGTTGCGCATTGCGCAGCTTCTTAGGGCCCATTGCCTCAATGAAGCGGCCAAGGATGAGGAAGAAACTTATCGCACGCGGCTCACGCGCATTCTGGTGTTGGGCCTTTTGGTTTTGTCTGTGGCCTCACCGATCTTGGCGGCGATCGGATACTTCAAGCTGTCGCAATTCGCTCTCTTCCCGGCGTTGATGTCGCTCCAGCTTTTGGCGGCGCTTGTGATCCTGCAGCGGGTGGTGGTTGAGGTTTACGTGCTGATCACCGGCAACCGCGAAGGCGCGGGCGAAAGCCTCATCCCGATCCTGATCGGCTTTACCATGGTGCTCTTGTCGATGCCGATCCTGGCGTTGATCTGGGGCGCACGGGTGACCGAACTGACCGAGGTTTGGAGCCGGCTGATCAACGGATTCGACATTGGCGGCCTGCGTCTGTCCCCAACTGTGTTTTTCACTTTCGCGATTGTCTTTGTCATCGGCTACACCGCGACACGGCTCTTGCAGGGCGCTTTGCGCAACACTGTTCTGCCCAAAACCCGGATTGATCCCGGCGGTCAGGTGGCGATCGTTTCGGGCCTTGGATATGTGGGTATTTTCCTGGCGGCCGTGGTGGCCATCACCAGTGCCGGGATTGACCTCAGCTCCATCGCCATTGTCGCAGGCGCGCTGTCCGTGGGCATCGGCTTTGGCCTGCAAAACATCGTTTCCAACTTTGTTTCTGGCATCATTTTGTTGATCGAACGACCGATTTCCATTGGCGATTGGATCGAAGTGGGCGGCGTGCATGGGACGGTGCGCAAGATCTCTGTGCGCTCCACGGTGATTGAGACCTTTGATCGCTCGGACGTGATCGTGCCCAACTCTGACTTTGTCAGCGGAAGGGTCACGAACTACACCCATGGCAACACTGTGGGGCGTGTCATCGTGCCGGTGGGGGTCGCCTATGGCAATGACACCCGCAAAGTTGAAAAGATCCTGATGGAGGTGGCGCGCGACCACCCGATGGTGTTGCTGTCGACCCCGCCTTTCATCGCGTTTCAAGGCTTTGGTGCGGACAGCCTGGATTTCGAAATTCGGGCGATCTTGCGGGATGTGAACTACGTGCTTTCGGCGCGTTCAGACATGAACCATGAGATTGCCCGCCGGTTCGAAGAAGAAGGCATCGAAATTCCGTTTGCCCAGCGTGACATTTGGATTCGCAATCCAGAGGCCCTGACAGGCCCTGGTGTGGACGGGTCCGCCGCCCCGTCAGAGAACCCCAAAAATGAGCAGGCCCATTTGACGGAAGGCGACTTCGACGCGCCAGATGGGGATGGTGACGGGGATGGGGATGGAAGATGACCGTCCTGCTGTTCCACCAAACCCCCTATGCCCGTGAGGCGCAGGCCCGGGTCACCGGCCACACCTCGGAAGGTGCCATATTGGTGGACCGGTCGATCTTTTACGCCACCGGCGGGGGACAGCCCGGAGACAGCGGGCGTATCACGTGGGACGGTGGCACGGTGAGCATTGCCACAGCCGTGAAGGCGGAGGCCGATCAGATCGCGCTTGTCCCGTCTGAGCCTGTCACCTTGCCGCCTGAGGGCACGGAACTGCACCAATCGCTCGATTGGGCGCGTCGGTTTTCTCACATGCGGGTGCACACAGCCCTTCACCTGCTGTCGGTCATGATCCCGCTTGGGGTCACGGGTGGGTCCATATCAGAGGGACGCGGACGGCTGGATTTTGACATGCCGGAGGCGCCAGAGGACAAACCTGCGCTTGAGGCCGCCCTCAACGCGTTGATCGCACGCGATTTGCCGGTGACAGAAAGCTGGATTTCAGAGGCAGAGCTCGACGCCAATCCGGGCCTTGTGAAAACCATGTCGGTGCAACCGCCTCGCGGGGCAGGGCGCATTCGCCTCATTCGCATTGGCGACGGGGACGCACAGATAGACCTGCAACCCTGTGGCGGAACGCATGTGGCCCGCACCGGTGAGATTGGCCCTGTGCGCCTGGGCAAGATCGAAAAGAAGGGCCGCCAGAACCGGCGCGTTTATCTGCATCTTGAGCCTCAAGAAACCCCTTGAACTGCAAGGCGCACGGACGCTACAAGGTGCCGCACGGAGAGGTGGCCGAGTGGTCGAAGGCGCACGCCTGGAAAGTGTGTAGGCGGGAAACCGTCTCCAGGGTTCGAATCCCTGTCTCTCCGCCATTAAAGGGGTTTCGCGCAGCGAAACACCAAAACCATCAAGGCAACAGAGCTGAGCGGCGGTCGTTTCGCAGAAACGATGAGAGCGGTTTGGGTTCAGGTTGCCTCGCATAGTGTCCGCCACCCAAGAAAACCTGTTCACGCTACGCCTTGAGCATCTCCAGCCGCTCTGCATAGCACGCCTCTTGGTAGCGATCGAGCGCTGAGGCCAGGTTTTCCAACGTGGGCGCGCCCACATCCGTAAGTCCGGCCATCTCCACAAACGCATCGAACTGGTCCAATGCGATCTGTGTCAGCCCCTCCATGGTGGTGACCGGATCGGCGCGGTTTTCCTCAAGATCGGCAAAGGATCTGCCCAGCCGCGCCTCCATCCATGCCACATCCTCGGCAATTCGCGCCATCAAAGGGGCCAGCATGTCATCGGAAAAGACAAGTTTGCCCTCGCCCAATCGCGACAGCCGATCAATGAACCAATTGTTGCCCGTCTCCGCCCCAACGAAGCCGGATCTAAGACCTGTTCCATAGTGACGTTGCACATAAAGCAGGGCCGTCGCCTCCAGGCTCATGCTTTCGTTGGAGCGGATGATCTCTGTCTCAGACGGGGGCGTGATCCCAATTGTGCTGGCAAAGTCCTTGACCACGTCGCCACCCGTCATCCGGTCGCGATGGAACTCTCTGAAGGTCACGTTGTCCCGTCCGAAATAGCGGTCAATCTTTTCAAAACGCTTTTGATAGTTCGGGCGCAGGCCCTTGCGCTCCATGTCAATGACCATGCCGCCGCGCAGGTTTTGTTGAAACGCGCTTTGGACAAAGCTCTTGGGGTGGCGGGCGTATCCGACCGCGCGCACGTCTTCGCTGAGCCCGGCAAAAAATGCCTGCATTGCCCGGGTGGCGTGCTCAAACTTGGGGGCAGAACTGTCTTCGGCGGAAAAGATCACCGTTTTTCCCTGCGCCTGACGCACCTGTCGGCGAACCCGATCCAGCCATTGAGCCCGGAGTTGAGGAAGTTCAGTCAGATAGGCCGCGCCGCGGTTTCGGAAGACGTGGTATTGGTCCTGTTTTTGCGGATCTTCGAACAGCAAAACAAAAAGTGGGGAATGATTGCCATTCGTCCAATCGACATAGGCGACCTCGGGGTCGGTACTGCGAAAAAACGTGTCCTGAATAGAGCTGGTGCCGGTCTTATGCATGCCCACATGCACCACCACGCGCGGCGGTCCGGCAGATTGAAACCGTTTCAGAAACGACAACACGCGGCGTCAGTCCTTTTGCAAACTGTCAACGATGCGTTCGAGCTGTTTCAGCCGTTGTGCCTGATGAAAGGTGATGTCGATCAAATAGTCGATCACCCGGCGCTGCACGTCCGCCTCATCGGCAATGGTGGTGCCAATCATCGGATCACTTGGGGGGCGAGAGGCCTCACCAGACAGGAAATCCAGACCGGTGCGATCCCGGATATCGGCGAACACGGCCGCATTTTCCGCGATGACATCTTCTGTTTCGCTGTGATCAAAACACAGCTCCGTAAACGCCCTCAGCGACGACACCGGCTTGTCGGACCCGTTGCGCACAATGCGGTTGAACCGGTCGGGTAGGGTGGGCTGATGGATGCGGTTGTTGAACATCGCCCGCAGCACCGTGTCCGCCATCTCCGCACGCTCCAAAGCCCGGGTCGGCGGCGGCGTCAGCGTGATGCCAATCGCTTGCGAAAAATCTGCGACAACGTCTTCGTCGACGCGCGCCTCGCGCACCTGCGTCATCTCACCAAAGTGATCCAGCCAATAGGTGATGCTTTCGTAAAAGGCGATCAAGCGGCGTGCGCTTTTGCCAAAGGGCTGCACCTTGCCTTTGTTGGTTTTGTGCCGCAGCGCCCATTGCGTGTGGGCGGATGGCAACCACGTGCGCGGATCGCGCAAGTAAGCCAGAAAGCGCAGTTCCACCCCAAGCTCTTGCAGCCTGTGCAGAAACGGTTCCAAACGCGCCCCGTTGTGAAACAGGCTCTCATTCGAAATCAGGATCGTCTCAGCGCCAGCATCCTCATTGAGCTGCGTCAGGCGCGTGTGAAACATCTCTGCACAGCGCGCCATATCCTCGGGCGCTTGGGTGATAAAACCCCCAAAGCCTGCCAGCCCCTCAAACTTTGGATCGATTGCGTCAAACCACATGCCAAGGTAGTGGGCCTTGTGCGCGGCCAGCGCCGCGGCATTCTGTGCCAAAGCGTGTTGAATGGATGTCGTGCCGGTCTTGCCCATGCCGATATGAAAAATGACCCGCATCGCCTACGTCCTTTGCTGATCGGTTTTTTCAAGGAACACGGTCGACAACCCCGCCATGGCAGAGGCCGCAGGCCACAAACGCTCAATGAGGTGGAACACGGTGCCGTCGCTGGGCAAAGGCTCATTGGGCCAAGGATAGCCCGGATCAAACAGGCCATTCATCTGGTCCACCACCGCGCCTTTGGTCCAGAACATATTGCCCACCGGAAAGAGCAGCAGATGCTCAGGCGCGGGGCCCGGCAGTTTCGACGCGATCGTCGGCAAAAGACGGCGTGACCCAGCCCAATCGCACCAATAGGGATCAAAAGGCGCCACAAGGCCGGTCGTCTGATCTCGCATATGGTCGAGCGCGGATGAAACACGGCTCCGGTCCCCCAGCAAAATGGCCATCAGGAACGCATGCCACACCTCTCCGGAATGGGACGTGCCCACCGATTTCTTTTGGTGCACGTGACACCAGATGTCGCGTGCGTCTGCTTGACCGTCGGCGAAAAGCTGCATGAACGGCAGGATATCACGGCCTTTGTTGGGCACCACCCGCGTGCGCGCTTTGATGCCGGCATGCTCTGCCATGTCCGAAATCCGCGCGGCTTTTTCGTCATTGTCGGTGGTGACGACGATATCGCGGGCCTCTTTCAGCGCTTTGTACTGCGCAAAATCATGGGCCAGATTGTCAATGTAATGGGCATGCATGTGGATGGAGAAATCAAGCCCGCCCGCGTCGCCCAGATGTGCAAAGCGTTCAATGCGGGATGCGGCGTGCATCCAGTTGTCAGAGGCCGCCAGGGTTGTCTGCGCCTCCTCCATGGATTTCCAGACAAAACTGCGCCCATAGGACCAAAGCTTTTGGCGTTCCTTGATCCGGGCCTCCTGATCCGCCACGTCCGGTGAGAACATGACAGCGACATCATAGTCACCCATCTGCGTGATCGGGGCGGGGCGGCCCGCAAGCTTGTCTTGCAGCGCGGTCGTGATGGATTGAAAGATGTCACCCTGCGGCTTCGCATCAGAAAACTCTGCCGCGCTCGGCTGCTTCAAGGGCACGGACAAAAGCGCAGTAGAGGCCGCAGCAATGTCACCATACGGCACCGTCTCGATCAGGTCATGGTTCAGGTAGACCGGATCGTCAAACCCGCTGGCATGCTTATAGATCACGGCGCGGCCGCCAAATTTCACCGCGTCAAAAATCACGTTCGGTAGGGGATCCAGCCGCGAACACAGGTAAAACGCATCGGCCGCCTTGCAGATATCAAGGTAATGATCCCCGGCAGGCAGGAAGAACAGGTTTCCGTCGCTTGTATTAGCCTTGGCCTCGCGCAGATGTTTGTCGAGCCAGACACCGAAATGGATGTCCTCATGATCTTGCCCGTCGCCCACCCAGACAAACAGAGTGTCCGGGTCTTGTTGGCGTGCCATCTGCGCGGTGAGGACAAACAAATCCGTGCCTTTGCGCCAATGGGCATAACCCGCGCCGTAGATGATACGCCGCTGACTGCAATCAACGCCCAAAAGCTGCGACAGCCGGGCCCGCGCCGTCATTTGATCCTCTTGCGAGACCGATCCGATCTGAAGCTCAGCTTGCGGCAGGATCATGCTGTCGGCCGCTTCATCAAAGGACATGCTGCGAAAGATATCGCGCCAACTGTCGCGCACGATCTGGGAGGAGAACACCAAAAGATCTGAAAACAGCGCCAGAAAGATCATTTTTGACGGCGGCTGCGTGTAATCGGCAAATTCATGCAGATAGGTGGCAAAAGGCACATCGCGCCGCACCAGCGCCTTGGCAAAGGGATAGGTCTCCACCGAGTTCAGGATGGCGAAATCCACAGTCTCAATGTCAATGAGGGAGCAATATTCCAGGTCCCCGTCCAGATTGGGGCTGACAAACACACCCACGGTCGTGTCCAGAAACGGTTTGAGCAACACCCCGGGCCGGAGCGCAAGACCCACGACAATGTGCGTCAAAGACGCCTTACGCGCCAAGGTCAGTCCGACAATCGGCGCGCCCGTCTTGGTCAGGTCATGGGTGCAGATCAGGCAAGTGGGCTTTGCCGGGTCAAAGGCCACGGCGCCTTTATGCTGATTTTCCAACACGTCGCGCAGGGAATGGCGCCCCTCCGCCATGCCCGATTGCACAAAATGGCGCAGCCCCGCCACACCGGAGCGGGCAATGTCAGGATAGGCGGTGAAATAGTGGTCTTGCGAAAAGCTTGAGATCTCGCGATCAATCGGCTCACCGAGAGAGATCAGCTCGAAGACTAGCTCATGGGCATCTTCGACCCCGTCATCGATAGCCCGACGCAAGCGCGGATCGGTCACCAATTCGGTCACTGCCCGGTCGATATTGGGAATGCGCGAGGTGAGCATCTGATAGGCATTGCCGCCGCGTTTGCCCACCATCACCGTCTTTTCGAGCGTCTTGATCAGCCATGGCCGACCCGCAAAAAAATCAGGGTAGTAATTTGCGCAAAACACCGGGTCATAGCGGAAATTTGGCCGCGATTTTAGGATATCCGTCCCCGCGAGCATGTCCCGCCAAATCTCATCAGCCGTCATGAGATGGTCTCACTGACAAAGGGTGAGAGGGGCGCACGCAATAGAGGGGCGTCTTGGTAAACCGTTGCGAAAAACAAAGCTCTGTCCGGGCCTTTCACCAATAATCCGCATATCCCGAAGCGCGTCGCCAATCTGCCCCAAGTGCTGCCTGCGCATGCGTGCCCCACCACGCGGTTTCACTCGACTTACAGTTGATGCCGATGCGAGGCAAGCCACCCTTGAAAGGCGTGGACGGATTTGTTTAAAGGCCACATCAGCGCACCAAGCGCCTCCGACGAGGGAAATCGCATGAAATTACTGGTAACCGGGGGTGCGGGGTTCATTGGCTCCGCTGTCGTGCGGGCCGCGATTGGCAAAGGTCACGAGGTGGTCAATGTGGATGCGCTGACCTATGCCGCGTGTCTGGAAAACGTGGCCACGGTCGCCGACCATCCGGGCTATGCGTTCGAACATGTCGATATTCGGGATCGGGCCGCGCTGGATCGGGTGTTTGCCGCGCATCAGCCCACTGCCGTGATGCATCTGGCCGCCGAAAGCCACGTGGACCGTTCCATCGACGCGCCAGGGGACTTCATTGAGACCAATGTCACCGGCACCTACAACCTGCTTGAGGCGGCGCGCAGCCATTGGCAAGCCACCGGACGCTCAGAAGATTTCCGCTTTCACCACATTTCCACCGACGAAGTGTTCGGCACGCTGGGCGATGAAGGGTTGTTTACCGAAGACACGCCATATGCGCCCAACTCACCCTATTCTGCCTCCAAAGCCGCCAGTGACCATCTGGTGCGCGCTTGGGGTGAAACCTTTGGTCTGCCGGTGGTGCTGACCAATTGCTCCAACAATTACGGGCCGTATCACTTCCCGGAAAAACTGGTGCCTGTGGTGATCCTCAAGGCGCTGGCAGGAGAGCCGATCCCGGTCTACGGGCAGGGCCTGAATGTGCGCGACTGGCTCTACGTCGAAGACCACGCCGAGGCGCTTTTGACCGTTCTGCAAAAGGGCGAATTGGGGCGCAGCTACAATATTGGTGGCAACAATGAGGCCAAGAATATCGATCTGGTGCACATGATTTGTGATCTGCTTGATCAAAAGCGTCCCGGTGCCACGTCCTATCGCGATCAGATCACCTTTGTTGCCGACCGTCCCGGCCATGACCTGCGCTACGCCATTGATGCCACGCGGATCGCTGCGGAACTCGGGTGGCAACCGTCGGTTACGCTTGAGCAGGGTTTGGAGAAGACCGTGCAGTGGTATCTCGATAATGAGGCCTGGTGGCGCCCGCTCCAGAACCGTCACGGCGTCGGTGAACGGCTGGGAAAAACCGCGTGAAGGTTCTCGTTTTTGGACAAAGCGGCCAGGTTGGGCGCGCTTTGCAGCTCTGTGCCGGTGCGGCAGAGATTGAAAGCCTTGATCGCACGCGCGCTGATTTCACGGATCCTGCGTCCTGCGCGGTCCATGTGACCACAACCGATGCGGAAGACGGAAGAGCCACGTCTGAACTCCAGTCACCCGTCCCGATCTCGTAT
>ERZ1740070.870-NODE-870-length-19677-cov-28.264499_pt1 | contig 19677 bp, 17 predicted proteins | sample MGYA00581734_ERZ1740070 | MGnify/ENA primary metagenome ERZ1740070 (study PRJEB43018, sample SAMN04849744) | marine metagenome | isolation source: floating plastic debris | place: Pacific Ocean | collected 2008-09-01 | study: EMG produced TPA metagenomics...
AAGACGATAAGAAAGATCACCATCTGCAGCACATCCGTGCGCAAGGCCGCGTTGAGCCCACCCCAAGCCGAATAGGCAAGACCGAGGATCGCGACCAGGATGATGGCAGCCTCTTTGGCCACGCCGACCTCGGGCAGGGCGGCCGCAAAGATCAGACCGACCACCAAAAGGTTTGAAAACACCTCAGACAAGAGCCTGAGCGCGATGACCGTATTGTAGGTGATGTGGCCGGTTTTGCCGAAAGAGGCGCCGAGCCAATCCTGCGCGGAGCCCGCGCCGCCCGCGCGCAGACGGTCAACAATGGCTGCGCCCGTCAGAAAGGATCCGTAATAGGCCGCATAGGCCAGCACGCCCCAGATCCCGTAAAAATACCCAAGAATGGCCGAGTTCATGAGAGAGCGTGCAAAGATCCACGTTGTCACCTGGCTCAGAACCAAAACGATGAGGCCGGGCGCCTCTCCCGACGCGTTGCGACCGGTAAAAAAGCCCTCAACTGATGCGCGTCGCGGCGCAACGAGCAGACTGGCCAGAACGACGAGCCCGAAAATGACGATGATGGCTGTGGCTTGCATGGGATCTCTCTATAACCAGGTAACCTCGCGCGGCTTTTTGGGGGCCGCCTTTCGGATACGCCAGAGGAGAGTTGGGATGTCCCGAAAACGTGATGAGCGTCAGCGCGCGCACCACTGCTTTACGCGCGTTAAAATGCGGGTGCAGGCGTCCTCTGCGGTTTCCTGAGGCCAAAGCCCCAAAGAGCCGTGCACCTGTTCGATGCTCTCGATCAGCTCAAACATGGGATCGTTTTGCGCCATCTCGCGGATCGGCTCTATTGGCATGCGGCGGTCTGATGGATTGTGAAGCGCAAAGACGCGCAACTGGCCGGGGGCATAAAGTGACGGCCAGGCGCATGTTCCGGAATAGGATAAAATGCCCGCAGGCTCCGGCCGCCGCAACCCGATATGGGGTGCCACAACGGCGGCGTTAAAGGCCAAACCCGCGCCTGTGCTTGCGCCGGCCAGCACCGTGCGGCCGGTCAGACCGACCTCTTTGCCCTTCCCGTCTGCCCAGGTCAGCAGGGCACAGAGATCTTGCGTGGCGGCCATGGCTGGCAGTGTCGACAGATCCGCGTGAACGCTTTTGTCCCGTTTGCCTTCGATGCGTGCCAGCCTCTCTATGAGGGTGTTCGGCACATCGGCCCTGGTGGCGTTCACCCGCACTTTTGGGACGGCCAATGCCACGCCATGGCGGGTGAGGAAATCGGCCAAAACCTTGGTACCCACTGTCTTGGTCGCGCTGTTTGACAGGATATCCGGCCCCAGCCACACCAAGAGTGGTGCTGGCCGTGCCTCAGACGGCGGCAGGAAAAGATCCACGCCGAGCGGCACCACATGCCCCTCCAAAGACGGCTGCGCGTAGACAAGGCCGTCTATCTGCTGCGTGCCAGATTTTGTATCTAGGGGGGCATGGGTCATGACGCTCTCTGGCGCGATTACATTGTGGTGTTCGTTGCGCCACCATCCAAAAGGATGTTTTGCCCGACGATAAAGCCAGCATGTTGCGAGCACAGGAATGCGCAGGCGGCGCCAAACTCCTGCCGGGTGCCATATCGGCCTGCTGGGATCGTCGTGCACCGGTCGATCTTGGCTTGCTCTGGTGTGATGCCTTGCGCGTTGGCCGCGCCCTGATCCAACGACTCCGCCCGGTCCGTGGCGTGTATCCCGGGCTGTAAATTGTTGATGATAACGCCTTTGCCAGCCACCTGCCGCGACGTGCCCGCCACATAGCCTGTCAAACCCGCGCGCGCCGAATTGGACAGACCCAGCACGGGAACCGGCGATTTCACGGACACGGACGTGATGTTCACAACACGGCCCCAACCCCGATCCATCATGCCCGGCAACGTGGCTTTCATCAGCGCAATCGGCGTCAGCATGTTTGCATCAAGCGCTTTGATAAAATCATTCCGGTCCCAATCGTGCCACATGCCCGGGGGCGGGCCACCGGCATTGTTGACCAGGATATCCAGATCTCCTGCGGCTTCCAGCAGCTCTGCTTGGCCTGCCTCTGTCGTGACATCCGTGGCCACGGTTGTGACGTTAACGCTGTATCTGGCACGTATCGCCTCGGCCGAGGCCTCTAACGCGTCTGACCCGCGCGCATTCATGACCAGGGACACGCCTGCCTCAGCCAACGCCTCTGCACAGCCAAGCCCCAACCCTTTGGACGACGCGCATACCAGCGCGCGTTTACCATTTATTCCCAAATCCATGCGAAGTTCCCCTTCCACGTGCACGGGCCAATGACGGACCATGCAGATATCTTGCCGCCCCAGTCGTCCGCCGATGGGTCCATTTTCCAAGGCAGCGTTGCGCTGCGTACCGCCAACAGCACCAATTGAGGTCTTGATCCAACAGGTATCATCAGTTTTGTCGTCAATGCCAGTGAAACAAAAGCCAGTAAAACGGACCCGAATTGACTATAATCTGCCACAAACTGCGTATATGTTCGATGATTGAGGTCGAATGCCGGTTGAGTTGTTATGAGTGTTGCATGAGCCAGATATGAAGCGTTTATCCAATGCACCCTCTGAAACAGTCAGCCATGCTGACACCAAGCCTGCCATGACGCCCGAGGCGATCCTTAATGCGGGTGTCACGCCAGCGCATTCAATCCCGGTGTTTGAAAGCAAGGATATTGAGGTCGTGAACGGCGCCAACATGGGCGATCCTCTGTCCTTTGCTGCAGAGCTTGATCTGGATGACACCTACGAGCTCAACCCGTCGGCCCGGACCCACCGTCTCTCCGTGGAAACGACGAAAGACGGTGAATTGATCGTCGGGTCCGACACGGACGTGGGCAATCCCGGTGGTGCGCTGCACCTTGACTGCTGCCTTACGATGATGGAGGCCACGGGCCTGACCACTGAGTTGATCGTGCTGGTCGAAGTCGACGCTGATGGCAACGTCGCCAATGTGTTCGGTTTGCCTCTGGCACATATGTCAGCGAAAACGGGATACGTGCTTGTCGGAATTGATCGTGAACGTGCAAGACGGAAGTTTGCAGAGGTGGCCTGTGTGTCGTTTTCGCGCGGAACACAAATCACCATGGCCTCCGGCATTCAAAAAGCAATCGAAGACCTGAGTGTTGGAGATATGGTTTTGACGCGGGACGATGGACCGCAGGCCATTCGCTGGATCGGGCAGTCCACCGTGCGGGCCGTTGGCGATTTCGCCCCCATTCGGATCAAGGCGGGCGCATTGCACAACCAAAATGACCTGATCGTCAGCCCCGACCACAGGTTGTTCATCTATCAACGCGTTGACGCCCTTGGCGCTGGGCGAAAAGAAGTTCTGGTGCGCGCGCGACATCTGATCAACGGGGACACGGTCATGCGTCAAATGGGTGGCTTTGTCGATTATTTCCAACTGCTGTTTGATCGCCATCACATCATTTTCGCAGAAGGCATATCCGCGGAGACGTTCCTTATAGACACGCGCACCCGTGATGCTTTGCCGCGAGAGCTCAAGGACGCTTTGACACAAACGCTGCCGGGGCATGAAAACCGTCGGCACATGGATTTCGAGGTAAATGAATCGCTGCTCGATCATCCAGACGCGGCAGAACTTTTGCGACGCGCCTCATCGCGTTGACCATACTATAGCTTCAGGGTCTGCTCGGCCCTTGGCATGCTTGTCTTGCGATTTGTCTATGTTTTTTCTGATCACCCGCGTGTTTTTGGCAATCAGACCAGTGTCAAAAGACGCTGGATCAAGCGATGCTGTTCCCCTTTGACATCTTTCCGTGTGGTGGAAAACGCTACGATCGCGCGCAATCTACGCAAAGCGTCGCGGCCGGGTCGAGGGCCAGTCTCTTGGGGTTGATGCCGTCTCCACAACTGTCGCAATAGCCGAATTCTCCTTCGTCCAAACGTGCCAGCGCGGCGTTCAAACGCGTCCGTTCGGCGTGTCGTCGCGCACCGCTGGCTTTGGCCATGGCCTGATTTTGGAGCGCATCCATCCGACTGAGACGACCCACGGCCTGTTGATCCAATTCCACCGTGCGTTGCCCGGCTTCGCCCAATCCATCTTCTGCGGTCAGATCGGCAAGCCGCGCAAGGATCACTCGGCGCATGTCGTCCAGCTCAGCCTCATTCATGATCGTGATGTCCCCTATCACGCCTTTGCAATTTACCAATAATGCCTATCTGCTATAATCCACGTCGATACGGCAGGAGTTTACCATGGCCAAGATGCGCACTCATATCAAGGAACTGGACCCGGTATGGGAACAGATCAAACGCGAAGCGCAAGACACGTTGACCGATGAGCCGCTTTTGGGCGGCGTTGTGCATTCCTCAATCCTGCACCATCGTTCGTTGGAATCAGCGCTGGCGTATCGTGTCTCGATGAAGCTCACATCCAATGAGTTGTCCGAGCAGATTTTGAGAGAGATTTGCGACATGGCCTATCGCGAAGATCCGGATGTGGGGATTTCATCGCGTGCAGATATCGTGGCTGTCTATGATCGCGATCCGGCCTGCGACCGGTACATCCTGCCATTGCTCTATTTCAAAGGGTTTCAGGCGGTCCAGGCCTATCGTGTGGCCCATTGGCTGTGGAAAAATGGGCGGCGCGACATGGCGCGGTTTTTGCAGATGCGATCCTCTGAAGTGTTTGGCGTGGACATTCATCCCGCCGCGCGCATCGGCAAGGGCATCATGATCGACCACGCGCATTCCATCGTCATCGGCGAAACGGCTGTTGTCGGCGACAATGTCTCGATGCTGCATTCGGTGACACTGGGTGGAACCGGCAAGGAAGAAGAAGATCGCCACCCGAAGATCGGTGACGGTGTTCTGATTGGCGCAGGTGCCAAGGTCCTGGGCAACATCAAGGTCGGGTCGTGCAGCCGGATTGCTGCAGGCTCCGTCGTGCTCCAGGAAGTGCCGCCGTGCAAGACCGTGGCCGGGGTCCCTGCGAGGATCGTGGGCGAGGCTGGATGCGATCATCCGTCCGTGGCGATGGATCAGCTTTTGGGCGTACGGTAAACAACGCTCACGCGCTTTTAAGGCGTCGCGCGACGATCCTAAGCGGAGCGACTCAGATCAATCGAGATACCGGTTGAACCCAGTGCGCCGGATTTGCGGCCCATTGGTGTCGCCGCGCGTCGATGTCGACGTGCTGGCACGCGTCGTCGAGCTTGCACTGCTTGCGGGCTGGACACCTCTTTGCAAACCGCTTTGGGTGCCCACTGTTCTGAACGGGCGACCTTCTTTCAAGGCGCGTTTGTATGCAAAAACCTGGTCGCGATCTGTCCAATCATACCGGGTGTCGTTGGCGGCAATTTCCCAAAAGAGAGTGCCGCCTTGCCGCCACGGATCAAGAACGATGGCCCGATACATTGGATCGCCGCGACGCCCCAGCATGGTCGTCGAATGTTCCAGTCGCAGATTGTTGTGGTTGGCAATGGCGCGGTGGATCTGCAGCGTCCGAAACCGCTCACGCATCAAACGCGCGTCAATGTCGTGCGCCCAGTGCCAGCAGAGACCACGCGGCGCGATCCCCATGTTCACCTTGGTGTTGTGCGCCAGCGCCGACCCGGTAATCTGGTACTCGATTTTGAGCTGATCAACATAGGTATAAACCGCGCGCGCGGCACGGGCCGCTTCATTCGGATCGACATCCGGGCCAAGATCGATGAAGCCCTGTGTCAGCTCTGCGATGTCCTGAGCGTTGCGTTGTGCGGAGGCCTCGTAGAACGCCTGATCAAACACAACTGGTGTGGTCGTGGACCTTGTGGACAGGTTTGGCGCCAGGTCAGAAGAGGGTTCAAATAGCTCAGAAGCGCGAGCCGTCGCGGGCGCAAAAAACGATGCGACAAGACCCATTGAAATGGCGCGACGGGTGATCAATGTCATTTTCAAATTCCCCAGATACTATTTTTGCACCGTATTCTTCTGCCGCGGGTCTGTCGATTGATAACAGGCCAAAACGAGCGCAGGGTTGCCCCTGCGCATCAGTTTTTTGCTCACTTTTTTGTCATGATTTCGGTTGTGTCGCGGGGTCAGGCCAGCATTGAGAGCGGATTCTCAAGGTTATCCACTATGTGCTTGAGCAATTCGGCCCCCAAGGCACCATCAATCACGCGGTGATCGACCGACATTGTGACAGACATGACTGTCGCGACAGCCAGTTCCCCGTCCGCGTTGACCACCGGCTTTTTCACGCCTGCTCCGACCGCCAGGATGCCGCCATGGGGCGGGTTGATCACGGCGTCAAAATTATCAATGCCGAACATGCCGAGGTTTGAGATGGCAAACGTACCGCCTTGATATTCTTGCGGGGCAAGCTTGCGGTCTCTGGCGCGCGCGGCGAGATCTTTCATTTCCGTCGACAGCGCAGAGATGGATTTGCTGTCTGCATCTCTCAAAACAGGGGTGAAGAGGCCGCCTTCCACGGCGACGGCGACAGCGACATCGGAGGGTTTTAACTGCAAGACGCGATCGCCAGCCCAAACGGCGTTGCAGGCGGGCACAGCTTGCAGCGCGTTCGCACAGGCTTTGATCACGAAGTCATTGACGCTGAGCTTGATGCCGCGGGTTTGGAGCTGTTTGTTGATCTCAGACCGGAATTTGAGCAGCGCGTCGAGTTTGATGTCGCGCCGCAGATAGAAATGCGGGATCGTTTGCTTTGCTTCCGTGAGACGGGCCGCGATTGTTTTGCGCATGCCGTCGAGCGAGACCTCTTCGTAGTCGCGGTCCTGGTACATGGCGACGACTGCGTCGGTTGAGGGGCCACTTGCCACAGCTGGCGCAGCGGCCGATGGCGCGTCTTGTGCCGGTTTGGCGGCCTCGTCGCTCCCTTGCGGGCGCGCCTCGGACTGTTCCACATCTGCCTTCACAATGCGGCCATGGGGGCCGGAGCCTGTGACTTGGCTGAGATCGAGGCCCTTTTGCGCAGCAATGCGCCGTGCGAGTGGGGAGGCGAAGATGCGCTGGCCGTCGCTGTGTGCCGGGGCCGCTGGCGCGGGGCTTTCGGTGGCCGCTGGCGCGGCGGGTTCTGGTGGCGCCGCTGACGCGGCGGGGGCTGGGGCCACTGCGGGTTGGGCCGCCACATCATCTGCGCTTTCGCCGTCTTCCAACAGGAGGGCAATGGGCGTGTTGACCTTTACGGCCTCGGTGCCCTCGGCCACGATGAGTTTTCCAATCACGCCTTCATCCACGGCCTCAAATTCCATGGTGGCTTTGTCAGTTTCAATTTCCGCCAACAGATCGCCAGAAGCCACTTCGTCGCCTTCCTTGACGAGCCACTTTGCCAGTGTGCCTTCTTCCATCGTGGGAGACAGAGCGGGCATGAGAATTTCGAGTGCCATGTCGCGTGCTCCTTACCGGTAGGTGACTTGATGAACCGCGTCGAGCACCTCTTGGGTCGAGGTGAGCGCCAGTTTCTCGAGGTTGGCTGCATAGGGCATGGGCACATCCTTTCCCGTACAATTGATCACGGGCGCGTCCAGCCAATCAAAGGCGCGTTGCATCAAGATCGCGCTGATGTGGTTTCCGATGGACGCCACAGGCCAGCCTTCCTCGACGGTGACACAGCGGTTGGTCTTCATCACGGAGGCGATGACCGTGTCGTAGTCGATGGGGCGAAGGGTGCGCAGGTCGATCACCTCGGCAGAGACGCCGTCGGCGGCCAGTGCCTCGGCGGCTTCCAGCGCGTAGGTCATGCCGATGCCGAAGCTGACAATGGTGACATCCGAGCCTTCTCGCGCGATGCGGGCTTTGCCGAAGGGAATGGTGAAATCCTCTAGCACGGGCACGTCGAAGGTTTTGCCGTAGAGGATCTCGTTCTCCAGGAAGATCACCGGGTTGGGATCGCGGATCGCGGTTTTGAGAAGACCTTTGGCATCGGCGGCAGAGTAGGGTTGCACCACTTTGAGGCCCGGCACGTGGGCATACCATGCCGCATAGTCTTGAGAGTGCTGCGCTGCGACGCGCGCGGCGGCGCCGTTGGGCCCTCGGAAGACAATCGGGCTGCCCATCTGTCCGCCGGACATGTAAAGCGTTTTGGCGGCAGAGTTAATAATCTGATCAATGGCTTGCATGGCGAAGTTAAACGTCATGAATTCGACAATGGGTTTCAGGCCACCCCAGGCAGCACCCACTCCGATACCGGCAAATCCGTGTTCCGTGATGGGCGTGTCGACCACGCGTTTGGCACCGAACTCATCGAGCAGGCCTTGCGTGATTTTATAGGCCCCCTGATATTCGGCGACTTCTTCGCCCATAATGAAAACCGTATCATCCCCGCGCATTTCTTCGGCCATTGCCGAGTTCAGCGCCTCTCGCACGGTCATGGTTTTCATCTCTGTGCCGTCTGGCCAATCCGGGCTTGTGTCCGCAACAGGATCCGCCGGCGCAGGCGTTGCAGGCGCAGATGCGGGCGCTTCGGCAATAGCGGGGGCAGGAGCCTCGGCCTCGGCGGGTGCGGACGTGACATCATCAGCGCTCTCGCCGTCCTCCAGGAGCAGGGCGATGGGCGTGTTGACCTTCACCGCCTCGGTGCCTTCGGCGACGAGGATCTTGCCGATCACACCTTCATCCACGGCCTCAAATTCCATCGTTGCTTTGTCGGTTTCGATCTCGGCCATGATGTCGCCTGAGGCCACTGTATCACCTTCTTTGACCAGCCATTTTGCCAGCGTGCCTTCTTCCATTGTCGGCGAAAGCGCAGGCATAAGAATATCGATTGCCATCGTTGGGTTCTCCTCCTTACGCGGGCGCCGCTTGTTTCATTTCTGTGGCGTAGATATCTGTCCAGAGCTCTTCTATCGCGGGCTCTGGGCTTTCTTTTGCAAAGTCTGCCGCTGCGTTGACCCGGGCCTTGATCTCTTTGTCGATGGCCTTGAGGTCGTCTTCTGCTGCATGCTTACCTGCAAGGAGTAGATCACGCACATGTTCGATCGCGTCTTTTTCTTCGCGGACTTTCTGAACCTCTTCGCGCGTGCGGTACTTGGCCGGGTCAGACATCGAATGCCCGCGATAGCGATAGGTTTTCACCTCAAGGATATAGGGGCCTTTGCCCGAGCGGCAGTGCGCGACTGCTTTTTCGCCTGCTTCCTTGACCGCCAACACGTCCATTCCATCGACCGCTTCGCCTGGAATGCCAAAGGCGGCCCCGCGCGTGTAGATGTCGGGGGTTGAGGTGGACCGCGCCATCGACGTGCCCATAGCGTACTGGTTGTTTTCGATGACGAAAATTACTGGAAGGTGCCACAGGGCGGCCATGTTGAAGGTCTCATAGACCTGGCCCTGGTTTGCCGCGCCATCACCGAAATATGTGAAGGTCACCCGGCCATTGTCGAGATACTTATCTGCAAAGGCGAGACCCGCACCAAGAGGCACATTGGCGCCAACGATGCCGTGGCCGCCATAGAAGTGCTTTTCCGTGCTGAACATGTGCATGGAGCCACCCTTGCCTCCGGAAAGGCCGCCTTCGCGCCCAGTCAATTCGGCCATGACACCGCCGGGTTCCATCCCGCAGGCCAGCATGTGGCCGTGATCGCGGTAAGTGGTGACGCGCTTGTCGCCTTCCTCGGCTGCGGCTTCCAGGCCGACAACAACGGCCTCTTGACCGATGTAGAGGTGGCAGAAGCCGCCGATGAGGCCCATCCCGTAAAGTTGCCCGGCCTTTTCTTCGAATCGCCGGATCAGCAACATGTCTTTGTAAAATGCTGTCAGCTCATCGGCCGAAACATTTGGTTTTGCGGTCTTTTTTCGGGTGGCCATGCGCGGCGTTCTCCTCCGCCAGATATATAGTTTAACGTTAAACTAATTTGTATCACAGTTTGAGGGGCGCTGGCGAGAGGGAATTTTCCGTGCATGTCTCACCGTGATATTCGACAGAAACTGGGTTTTGTGGCAAGACTGTTGGTCAAAACGTGTCCAGATGCCAGCAAAGACCCAAGGAGGTCCAGCCATGCTGATCAAAGACCGGCTTGCCGCCCAACCCAAAGCTCCACCCTCCACTGTGACCGAAGATCAGATGGTCTCAGACGCCGTGACCATCATGGCGGAACGGAATTATGGCGCGATGATCGTGGTGGACGGCGACAACAAAGTGACAGGCATTCTGACCGAACGAGACGTTGTAAAGCGCATCGTGGGGGCCGGGAAGTCTGCCGAGGGCATGAAGGTTGCCGACATCATGACGCGTGATCCGTCGGTGGCGCGTGAAGACGACGAGATCGAAACCTGGATGAAAACCATGAGCCAGAAGCGATTCCGCCGGATCCCGGTGGTTGGCGACGATGACCGGCTGCTGGCTATTCTTACCCAGACAGACCTCATCGCCTATGCCTGGCCGGTGCTCTTGTCGCAAACCAAGGAACTGGCCCTGCGGGAGTCGCGGCGGACGTTCTACGCCCTCCTCATAGGGGGCGGGCTTTTGGTCTATGCGGTCGCGATGGTGATATTGGCGAAAGTTCTGCTGTAGAGGTCTGCGGCCGTCGGGTCCTTGGAGCTTTTAGCGGATGACGATTTCATCTGCCCGGATCATACCGAGCAGATCGCGCGCTTGCTGATCCAGCAAGTCGAGGTCGAGATAGGTGTCAGACAAGCGTTTGGTCAGGTTTTCCATCTCATCAACTTGCGCCTGAAGAACGGCCAGACGGGCGGCGAGCACGTCTTCTTGGGCTTCGATCTCTGCACGTTGAAAGAGGCCGTAGTCGCCCTGAACCGCCGCAAACGTGAAATAGCCGCCGACGAGAAACGCGATCAGGACAAATAGGGCTGCACCCAGACCGGGTCGATTGTTGCTGTTCATCTTGGGTTCATCCGCCTCATTGTGCCGTCTCTTACCGGACGATCTTTTATAGAATTGCACAGGTGATTCGATTTGTGAATCCCCCTTTTGCAATCAATTGGTTGCGCGGTAAGTTTGCAGCAAAGGAGCCGCATTGATGCCACATCTTCCGCCGCGCATGGATTTGCCGACGCACAGCGTAGAAAATCAACCTGATGCCCGCGGGGACATTGATCTTTTTGCAGATGACCCAGCGTTGCAGGCCTATGTGCCCGCGTTCGGTGCCGATCTGGCGCATCTTGGCGGGTTCGGGGCTGATCTGGGCCGAGAGGAGATGCGTCATGCGGGCAAAGAGGCCAACCGTCATCCCCCGGAACTTGTCTGTTTTGACGCCGGAGGGCGACGGTTGGATGAGGTGCGGTTTCATCCGGCCTATCATCGTTTTTTGCAAACAGGGCTGGGCGCGGGATACGCGGCCATTCCTTGGGAAGGCCGTCAGGGCGGGCATGCGACCCATGCCGCGATGGTGTATCTTGCAAGCCAGGTAGAGCCGGGCACGTGCTGTCCAATGACGATGACCTATGCGGCGGTGCCTGCACTCAAGGCCGCGCCTGCGCTCTTTGACGCCTGGGTGCCCAAGCTGACAGCGCGCATGTATGACGGGGCGGCAAAACCCTTGTCTGCAAAGACCAGCGCGACGATTGGCATGGCCATGACGGAAAAGCAGGGTGGCTCGGACGTGCGGGCCAATACGACGCGTGCGGTCGCGGAGGGCGATGCGTATCGGCTTTACGGGCACAAGTGGTTTTGTTCGGCGCCCATGTCAGATGGGTTTTTGACCCTGGCGCAGGCACGGGGAGGATTGACATGTTTTTTAGTGCCGCGCTGGCTCGAGGAGGGTCGCAACGGGATCCAGGTTCAGCGCCTGAAGGACAAGCTTGGCAATCGGTCGAACGCATCATCTGAGATCGAATATGTCGGCGCGTTTGCGTGGCGCGTGGGAGACGAAGGGGAGGGGGTGCGCACGATCATTGAGATGGTGCATCACACGCGGCTTGATACGGCCATGGCGCCCGCAGGCTTGATGCGCGCGGCCTTGCGCGAAGCGTGGTATTGGGCCCAGCACCGCACGACATTTCAGAAGCGTTTGGCCGATCAGCCGCTGATGCAGACCGTGCTAGCGGATCTGGCGCTCGATTGGGAGGGCGCGCTGGCCCTCGGCCTTCGCGTGGCGTGCAGTTTTGACAGCAAAAGGCTGGAGGAGCGCGCCTTTGCGCGCATCAGTGTCGCTTTGGCAAAGTATCTCAGCAACAAGCTGTGCCCGGGCGTGGTTGTGGAGGCGATGGAGTGCCTCGGCGGTATGGGGTATGTCGAGGATACGCCCCTGCCAATGCTCTATCGCGAGGCCCCGCTCAATGGCATCTGGGAAGGGTCTGGCAATGTGATCTGCCTCGATATCCTGCGGACGCTGCGCGCGTCGCCCGAGGCCGGGGAAGTGCTGGCGGCTGAGTTTGCCAAAGTGGCTGGGCAGGATCGGGGATTTGATCAGGCTTTGACCGAGCATATGGCGCGGTTCCCGAAACTACCGGATGAGCGTGAGGCGCGATGGTTTGCCGAGAGCCTTGCAACGCTTCTTACTGGAGCGACGCTTTTGCAGCATGCTCCTAGCCCGGTGTCAGAGGCGTATGTGGCCACCCGTCTGCGGCGCGCACGCGGGCGGATGGCCGGAGCGATTGCAGATGTGCCGACCGGGGAGATTTTGGCGCGGCTTGGGCCGTAGGGGCAGCTCGCCCCTCCCTCCGGTCGGGTCTCGCGTCAGGCGGGGAGGTGGATGGAGAATTCCGCGCGGAGGGCCTGATCTAGCTCTGGATCAAACCTTGCTGCAGAGCGCGTGGCGAGGATCTCTTCTTTGCGCGCGATGGCGGCTTTATTGAGATCCGGTTTGCCCTTCTCGACCCACTCCTTGGGCGACATCCGCTCCCCTGTCGTGGGATAGACGTAATCGCTTTCCATCCGCGCCAGCGTTTGATCGGTGCCCAGATAGTGGCCAGGACCGCCCAAACAGACCTGCTTCACCTGATCTATGGCCAGCGTTTCCTCGGTGACCTCAATGCCGCGGACGCAACGCTGCGCGTGACCGATGAGATCGTCGCCCAGGATCAGCGACTCGTGGCAGAAGCCCAGCAGGGACGCGTGCATGCCAGCAGCCTCATAGACCATGTTGAGCCCCGAAAGCCCCGCCATCACGTTGGAGCACATCTGCTCCCACCCGGCCTGCATGTCGGGCAGTTTGGCATCTGTGATGCCGCCGACGGCTCCGCCGGGCAGGCCGTAATAGCGGTGCATTTGCGCGCAACCTGCGCTCAGCAACGCCTGTTCACCCGAGCCGCCTGTCATAGCCCCGGTGCGCAGATCAAGGCCGAAGGGCCACGTGCCGAAGACCGCAGGATGGCCTGGCGCAATCGCATTGACATAGACAAGGCCGCCCAGACATTCGGCGGTCGCCTGTGCGATGGCGCCCGCGATGGTCGAGGGCGTCGTCGCACCCGCCATGCCCGCAGACAGCAGCAGGACAGGCATGCCGCCTTTGATGCATTTCTCCATAACCTCGCAGGACTCGGTCGCGAATTTCATGGGAGGTACAACGAAGCAATTGGAGTTGCTCATGAAAGGCCGGGCGCGCCATTCGTCTTCACCCCCCGCGATCATGCGCAGCATTTTCAAGGCATCGTCGACGAACTCAGGGTCTGAAAACGACGTCCCGATATGCTTGGTTGTCCCAGACGTGCAGGCGTAGATCGTGTTGAGATCCATTTCTTTGTTGTCGAGGATATCACGCGCCACCATAGGGCGTTGGCAGAAATGGATGTTGTCCAGAACATCGCAAATCCGCGCGGCATCGTGCAGATCTTGCAGCGTGCTGTCGCGGTAGTTGCGGCCGTCGACATCAACCATATTCACGGCCGCGCCAGCCGTGCCGTAGTGCACCCGGCTGCCTGAGAGGTCGAGATCCATCTTGCCGTCTCTGCTTGGCAGCGTGACAGACCGGTTTGCCGTCTTAAGTGCGGCCTCAACCACTTCGCGGGGAATGCGAATGCGGCCATCGTCCCCTAGCGTCGCACCTGCGCCGACCAAGTATTCAACGCCCGTGGGCGGCGCATCAGCAAGGCCCACTTCTTCAAGAAGCTGCAAAGCAGTTTGATGAATGCGCTCTATATCGTCCTTTGAGAGGATGTTCAAAGCTGTGGATTCCATACCGGGGCGTATGGAGCGTAGTGCCTCAGGCGTCGGTGCTGCACGGCTTGCGCGACGCGCAGCGCGGCCTCCGGAACGACGGGTCATGGGTTTGTTCATACGGTGTGTCCTTCAGATGAGATTGAATTTCAAAGTTGAAACACAGATCTCAGGGACGCCCCCGCGCTGCACGACCGCGCACGGCGCCGATCGTGTAGATAATCAATGCGATCTTGCATGTGGCTGTCATCGCATACTCCCTTGTAGCCAGAGCACTATATCTGATTCGTGTGATTTGGCTGTCTTAATAGCGACTGAGGAGAATCCACTGTCTGGCGCTGTGGTCAGATGCGACTTTCATTCCTATATGGCGGACGATAACAGCTATGATCTGATGCCCCGTCGCTACGCAGATATCTACCCGTCCTTGCCCCTCATCAACAGTGAGGCCATGGAGCATGTGTCCGCCGCATCGCTGATGTCACTGCGGTACTTTCAGGCGGACCCGGATACCATGCCAGAGGAGGTCTTTGCGGAACACCACGTTCTGCTCAACCTCAATCCAAACCCGCACCGCGTGCAAAACTGGCGGGATGGAGAGCTGCGCGATTTCACGTACCATTTGCACGAGATTATAGTGACACCTGCCGGGATGCGGTCAGGATGGCGTTGGTTTGCGAAATCGGACGTCATCGTGGTTACTCTTGATCCGCAAAAGGTCGCGGCTTTCGCACAACGCGAACTTGGGCTGATCCTCGACCGTCAACAGCTGGTGGATCTGCCGCAATTCACGGATCCGGATCTGTGTCAGGCCGGGGTCATGCTGCGCGATGCTCTGGAGAGCGATGATCTTTCCTCTGGCGTGATGTTTGAAGCGATGAGCCGGGTCTTTCTGGTCAAGCTCTTGCAGAAATACGGCAAACAGCGCGCGGAAGAGCTGGCCCTGTCGGCGCGGTTCACATCAGATCATTTTCACCGCGTGCTGGCCTACATTCGCGCCAATCTCGATCAGACAATCACCGTTGATGATCTTGCCCGGGAGGTCGCGATGAGCCCGTCGCATTTCGGGCGTGTCTTCAGGGAAACGCTGGGTGAGACGCCGATGCAGTATGTACTGGCTTACCGGATCGAACAGGCGGTCGACATGATGGCGGAGAAGTCTACGCCCTTAGGTGAGATCGCCTTGGCCTGCGGGTTTGCAGATCAGGCGCATTTTTCGCGCAGCTTCAAGCAGATTATCGGCCAGACACCGCGGGCATTTCGAGGGGCATAAGCCGACTCAAGCGGGATCTTTCAAAACTCAAGCGGTCTGGTTCAAGTGTTCTGCGGCAGGCTGGCGTATCTCTGACGTCATCCGGGCAACACGCCCAAACCTCTTGAACAGGAGACCGAAAGATGACGCAGTTCACAATCAGCACCGCCGCCGCTCTCATGGCCGCCACATCCGCGTTTGCGCAGGTCGAAACCCGCACAGTGCAGTTCGAAAATGAGGGCGCGATGCTCTCGGGCACGCTGTATCTGCCAGAGGGCCATGACGGATCGGCTTTGCCGACAGTGGTTGTCACGGGCGCCTGGACATCGGTGGAAGAGCAGATGCCTTCCGTTTATGCCCGCGAAATGGTCGAGCGGGGGTTTGCGGCGTTCACTTTCGATTTTCGGGGGTGGGGCAAATCGGGTGATCTGCCAAAGGCCGTGCGATTTGTCGAAAGCCCGGCGGCCAAGACCTCTGACATCCGCGCCGCCTTTGACTATGTGCGCACGCTGCCAGAGGTAGATCCTGCCCGCCTGAACGGCCTGGGGATCTGCGCGTCTGCTGGCTACATGGTCGATGCCGTGGCCGGGAATGCGCAGGTGGACCGGATCGGCCTCGTCGCGCCGTGGCTGCAGAATGCAGCGCTTGTCGAGGCGGTGTACGGGGGGCCAGAAGGGGTGAACGGTCTTATCTCTCTCTCCCGCAGTGCCGAGGCAGAAGGCGGGCAGATCATTCCCGCGGCCGGACCGGAAGGCGCCGAGGGGGTGCTTATGCCAATCGGTGGCTATTACTTTGAGGCAGATCGGGGCGCCGTGCCGGCCTATGACAATAAATGGAACAATGCAGGCTGGGAGGGCTGGCTGACCTATCACCCGGCCAATCATGCAGAGCGTCTCACACAGCCCCTGGCGATTGTGCATTCCGAGGCGGCTGCCATCCCCCAAGGGGTACGTGACTTTCTGGCCGGCTTCACCGGAGAGGCCACGCTCAAGATGCTTGAGGATGTCACGCAGTTTGATTTCTACGACAATCCAGAAGATGTGACGCGGGCCGCCGATGCCATGGCCGCGCACTTCTCCCAGTGAACCGTAAAAGACGCAGAAAGGACATATCCATGAACCGCATCCTGCAAATTCTCGCTGTCGCAACCGCCCTCGCAACATCGGCCGTCGCGTCTGAGCCGTTGCCGCCGGCCGGCGATCCAACCGAGGCACAGATCCGCACCTTAGTGTCCTCTATCCCGCTGGCCGTGGATCGGGCCGCCTATGATCTGGCAGAAGCCGCCTTCGCCCCGGAGATCGTCATTGATTACACATCCCTTTGGGGCGGGGAGCCCACCACAATGACACCATCTGCTCTGATGGACGCATGGCGCGGGATTGTACCGGGTTTCGATGCCACGTGGCATGAGCTTGGTCCCGTGACTGTCACAGTTGAGGGCGACACCGCCGAGGCGTCTGCCTTCGTCGATGGCCGTCATTGGATCGGAGAAGAGCTATGGCGCCCCGTGGGTATGTATCACTGGGATGTGGTGCGCATTGAGGGTGCGTGGCGCGTAACGCGGATGAAGTTTGACATGACCGAGGAACATGGCAACCGCGCTCTGGCAGCCAAAGCTATGGAGCGCGCAAAGTAAAACGAACACAAAAGCTTACGCGCCCTAGCTCATTTCCTGAGGCGCGTTTACGCCGTGAGTTCGGTGGCCAGCTCGATGATGCTGCCAATAGCCCCGACAAGGTTGTCATCATCCACTGTCAGGGCCACCCTCACATGTCCGGCCGCTGCTTTGCCAAAGCTCTCGCCCGGCATGACGGCCACGTGATACTCATCCAAAAGCCGCAGGGCGAAATCTTCTCCGCTCAGTCCCGTTTCTCTGAGATCCAGCATCACATACATCGCGCCGTCGGGAGAAGCGGCGCGAATGCCGTTCATGCCCTCGACCATATCCATCACCAGATCGCGGCGGCGATGAAAGGGCTCGGCGACCTCGGCCTCGAATGCGTCCCCCTTGTTTAGGGCATAAAAAGCGGCCTCCTGCACGAAACCCGCAACCCCGTAGGTCGTGTGCGTCGACAGATTGCCGATATGCGCGATGGCCTCTTCTGACCCGATGATCCAGCCGATGCGGCTGCCCGTCATGGCATGGCTTTTCGACATCGATCCAATCACCAGCGTACGATCTGCCATCTCGGGCAGGGTGCGCGCGCTGATATGTTCACCGTTCCAGACTTGGGTGTCGTAAACCTCATCAGAGATCAGCCACATGTCGTGATCCTGGACCACGCGGGCGATCCCATTCATCGTCTCACGCGTGTACACAACCCCGGTTGGGTTGTTCGGCGAGTTGATCAGAAGGCTTGCCGCGCCTTTGGACGCCTCGAAGGCCAGATCTTTCGGATCGGGCATAAACCCGTTTTCAGGCCGCGCTGCGACGGGCACGGCCACGGCGCCCACGCCTCGGATCGTGCCGGGGTAGGTGGCGTAGTAAGGATCAATAAAGAGCGCGCGATCGCCGTCATCGCAGGCGGCGGCATGGGTCGCAAAAAGCCCCGCCTGTCCGCCCGGCACGACCAGCACATTATCAGGTGTTGTGGGCACACCGGTGCGGTCTGTGACACGCTTTGCAATGGTTTCACGCAAGTTGCGCCGCCCGCGAAGGTTGGGATATCCGGTATGGCCCGCCAAGGTCGCGGCATGCATCGCGTCGAGAATGCTGCGATCGGTTTTGATGTCGTGCTCCCCAATGGTCAGATGCGTGACATCCTCGCCCGCCTCCGTCATGGCATTGGCCTTGTAGTACACATCCCAGCCGTCTGAGCCACCCCCGGTCAGACCGGTGATCCTGCGCGACATGTCCATGACGCTCTCCACTGTTTGAAAAGACGCATTTGCGCCGTTGACCCCAGATGGCCCAGCAACCTAGCAGAAGTCAAACAGATTGCGCGTGTGGGAGGGCTTGACCTGAGCAGGGCGCGTGCTTATTCAACTCGTATGACCACACGGATCGCACATATCTGTTGTTTCTCCTGCTGACATCGTCACGCGGGCCGGTCTTTTATTTCTCAAATACAGAGCGACCTGCGCTTCTTTTCCTTCGCGCGTGTGAGGACGCCCATGACCGAAATTTTCCTGCATAACACTGCAACACGACACAAAGATCGTTTTGAACCAATCGACCCGGATAACGTGCGCATGTATGTGTGCGGACCGACCGTCTATGATCGGGCCCATCTGGGCAACGCACGACCCGTGGTTGTGTTTGACATGATCAATCGGCTGCTGCGGCACGTGTATGGTGAGGATCACGTCACCTATGCGCGCAACTTCACGGATGTCGATGACAAGATCAATGCGCGCGCTGCAGAGACGGGCCGTGACATTTCAGATATCACCGAGCAGACCACGCAGTGGTTTCTCGATGATATGGCGGAGCTTGGCACGTTGGTTCCGGATAAAATGCCGCGCGCCACGCATTACATCGCCGAGATGATCGTGATGATCGAAACGCTGATCGAAATGGGCCACGCCTATGAGGCCGAAAAACACGTGCTTTTCTCGGTCGACAGTTGGAAGGAAAACTACGGCAAGCTTTCCGGCCGCTCTGTCGAAGACATGATCGCCGGCGCACGCGTGGAAGTGGCGCCTTACAAGAAAAACCCAATGGATTTCGTGCTTTGGAAGCCGTCGACCCCTGACATTCCAGGGTGGGACAGCCCTTGGGGACGAGGGAGGCCGGGCTGGCACATCGAATGCTCGGCCATGTCGCACGCCCTTTTGGGAGAGAGCTTTGATATTCATGGTGGCGGCAATGACCTGATCTTTCCGCACCATGAAAATGAAATCGCTCAAAGCCGTTGCGCCCATCCTGACGGGGATTTCGCCCATTACTGGTTGCACAACGAGATGCTGCAGGTGGAAGGCAAGAAAATGTCCAAGTCTTTGGGCAACTTCTTCACCGTCCGCGACCTGCTTGACCAAGGCATTCCTGGTGAGGTGATCCGGTTTGTCTTTCTCTCAACGCATTACCGCAAGCCGATGGATTGGACGGCCAAAAAGGCCGCTGACGCTGAAAAGACGCTACGCAAGTGGTACGCGCAAGTGGAAGGTGCCGAAACAAGTGCGCCGGACCCGCGTGTTATCAGTGCGTTAGCTGATGATCTTAACACGCCGGGCGCGCTTGCCATTTGCCATGAGATGTCAGGCGAGGGCGATGCAAACGGTCTCCGATCAGCGATGGTTTTCCTTGGTCTCCTTGGGGATCAGGTTCCGGGTTGGGCAGGGACGCCTGACTTTGATTTCGGCACGCTTGCTGCCAAGTTCACTGAGATACGCGCAACGGCCATGGCGACCAAAGACTTCGGTCCTGTTGATGCGATGAAATCCGCCCTT
>ERZ1740070.871-NODE-871-length-19654-cov-4.271851_pt1 | contig 19654 bp, 10 predicted proteins | sample MGYA00581734_ERZ1740070 | MGnify/ENA primary metagenome ERZ1740070 (study PRJEB43018, sample SAMN04849744) | marine metagenome | isolation source: floating plastic debris | place: Pacific Ocean | collected 2008-09-01 | study: EMG produced TPA metagenomics assembly...
TGTTCGTAGGGCATGGCGTTGTCATGATGTACACCGCTTACATGCTGAGCGCCGTCACCCGTCGCAGCCAGATGGATGCGCAGACGGACTATATCGCGACCGCCAAGCGCGATCCCATTGACCCAAGCATTTCCCTGCGCCTGCGCTATGCCTATTGGTGTGGTGTATTCTTGCCGCTCCTCTTTATGCTGATGGGGTTCTGGTTCCAATATGGACTGTACGATTTTCGGTTCTGGACGATTGTCGCGGCTGGAATTGGGTTTGGCTTTCTTTGTTATTTCGTCGCCCGCGCATGCCATGAAGGCGTGGCGCGCCGACGGGCGGTCTTTAATCAGTTGCGCACCAAGCCTGGCTGGAAACAGAAGCTGCAATATACCGGATTCAGTTTTCTGCATTTCTGCTTCGCGCCAGAACACCGAACGGCACAATCCGCGATCGTTGGATTGATGTTCTCGCTCATTATCCTGACGGTTGGCGCCAGTTACTTCGAGTGGGCTCAATATCCCGGTGGAGCCTGGATGTTCTTTACCTGCTTCATTTTCCTGCATCTGGTGTTCCGCTATTTCAAGGACCGGGTCGTGCGGCTGCACCAGGGGCACACGGCGCGGTACATTATCATCGATCCGCTCGCCGAACTGGTCTTTCGATGTGCGCGCGTCGTGGGCCTCATTGTGATCCCCCTCGTATTCTGGTTTCCACCGATCGTGGCCTTTCTCGGTCCGCTTGGGGTGGGTCTGTTCGGAACCCTCTGGGCAACGTTGTTCTTTTCAGGCCTGGTCGAAAGCTCAGCGCGGCATGCGCGGGCGTATCACGGCAACATCCCGCCCGACACTTCCAAACGCTCCTGGATACATCGGCTATGGGATGAGTTTCAGTCCATGCGCCGGGCCTATTCCCTGAAATCCTGGTTCTTTCTTCTGCTAATTGGTTTGCTTTTCATCGAGCTTTTGGTGTCCTCACTGTAAGTTCTGGTGTTCGAACCTCGTTTTACGGCCGACATGTTGATTTTTCTGCTGCTGTTCGGTGTGTTCGTCTTGCGCAAGCGCATCTGGTCGAACCGTCTGGAGTTTCGCGCCGCCGTCAATCAATTGCCATCTGCGTCGGTGTTGGCGCCCATCCTGCTGCTGGGGCTGGGCGAAGCGCACCATATTCATCGGCTGGCGGTTACCGATTCGGATTCCGAGTTTCAGGCGCAGGATATTGATGTCCACGCCGCACAGTGGCTTGCGTCAAGGAAGAGCGCGGCGTCGGCGGAAGATCTCCCCATTCCAGCCATCATTGTTCTGGCTGAGGGCGGAGGCATTCGCGCCGGCGCGCATGCGGGTTATTATCTGTCACGCCTCGATACGGCATTGCTGGAACACTGCCAAAATGCGACTCTCCCTGACCGCTTGTGTACGCAAAATTCCAATACGCGGCTGCTCGATCATGTCTACTCGATCAATGGCGTTTCGGGCGGCGCGGTCGGGTCGGCGGTCTATCTCGCGGCGGTAAAAGAAGAACTCACAAATGATCTAACCGCCGGTCAACGACATCATATTATTGATGAGACGCTGAAATCGGATTTCTTGTCGCCGCTCTTTGCGGGTCTATTCGGCAGTGATGTTCTGACCACAATCTTGCCCGCGCAGATTTCGGACCGTGTCGTTGGCTTGTTCGACCGGACGGATACAGATGCTGTCGGTGAGGCCTATGAACGCGGCATATATGACCGGGCCGACTTCTTTGAGAGCCGCCTGGCGATTGTGTTTGATCGTGCGTTGAATGGACCTTATCCCCCAGAGGCCATGGCCGGGCCCAAATCCGACATTGCTACCAAGACGACGTGCCGCGCCGCCGAATCGCGACGTGGCAGACGGACGATGGACCAGACGCTGGAGAGTATCTCAAGCTGCGCCGTACGCGGTTCGATTAATCGCGGTGCATCCATTGGCGGTTCGGAGGACCCTGGGCCGATGGTATTCTTCTCGACCTTTTACGAAACCGGCGGCTATCAGATGGCCACGTCAAATGTTGATGTGTTCGCTGGTCAGTCGGGCGGCGTGGCCGCCAGTTGCGGCAGCGTGCCCATCGTACAACAAATGATCGATCGTGTAGAACCTGAAGTGGGACAGGCGGCTGGCGCTTGCCCGAAACGGTCACAAACCCTCCCCATATCGACAGCAGCGCATTTATCCGCGCGGTTTCCGGTTTCAAATCCAACCGGCGTGATTGAGACTCGGTACGAGAACGGACGATGGAAACGCCACTATTTTGTCGATGGCGGGTATATGGACAATTCCGGTGCATTGACTGCCATTCAATCCGTCGAAGCATTGAGACGTCAGGCACGCGATGCTGAAGTTCAGGTCAATGTGATTGTCTTGCATCTGTACGCGCTGACCATTCCCTCTGAAGACGCCGACCAGAACCCACGCGGACAAAGAGCGACAAAACAGAATGAATTTGCCAGTATCCCATCCGCGGTCTTGAAGGCGCGTGGCGCTGCTAGTCGAGCGCCGATACGATTGTTGTGCAACAGCCTGATCGATTTCTCAAATGGCAAACTCGGACCGGAAACTTGCGACAAGATCTTCGATCGGCGGATTGTCACGCGCGATGAGGCGCCGCGCTTTTCGACAGAGACCTACGAGGCTCTGAAAGAGGGCAACGCGCCGCGTTGTCCCGTCGATCCGTCACGCAATAAGGCGATTGTTCTCAATATTGCAGATAACCATGGCGATGACCGAGCCGATTTGGAGACAAGTGAGGGCGATGTCCAACCGACGGATCATTCAGACATACCGGCTGATGAGGCTGCTGACAAAAAAGAGCGCAATCCCATCGGGGCGGCTGCCTGGATTCCTGTCCCATTGGAAGTTGCGGGCAGCGATCGTCAAACCAATGCGATCACCGCCTTGCTGGGATGGTCCTTGCTTGAGGAAACGACGATCGACATGAACGCCGTCATGGAGGGTACGGCCGCGATAACTCTGGGTGAGATTGTCGGGCTGGTATCAGATCCGGATGACAATGCGCCTGGAGAGTCGCGGGATGGTCGCACCGTTTGTGAGCGGGAATAACACTGTTCGATCCTTAGCCTTGTTTGACGCGAATACCGTCCGCACACGATCTAATTGTCATCAAACCGCAGCGAATCCGTCACCAAACGGTAGCTAAAATGTCATCGAATTGTATCGCACTCAGCGCATCAGCCCGCCATCTTCATGGAGGGTTTTATGAATCGTTTTTTCACCGGAACAGCGCTGAGCGCGCTCGTCTTTTCGGCGACAGCCATGGGTGTGGACGCCCAGGTCCTGAGCGGCAAGGTTACGGACACGACGGGAACCGCACCTTTGCAAGGGGCAATTGTTTCAATTGTCGGCACCAATCGTTCGGCTAGCACGGATCGATTCGGGGAATATCGCATCGCCAACCTTCCGGCGGGAAATTATACTGTGAACGTCTCATATATTGGCGCGGAAGAGGTTTCTTCGACCGTTATGGTCCCGGCAACGGGAACAACGCTCGACTTCGCGCTCGGTGGGGAGGTTCGATATCTCGACAATATTCTCGTAGTTGGCTCCGCAGCTGCACAGGCGGGTGCGATCAATCAAAAACGGGCCTCAGATAGTATCATTTCGGTCGTTGATTCGGATGGACTGGGCAATTTTCCGGATACAACCGTTGCTGATTCGCTTCAGCGTGTTCCGGGACTGTCCGTTGTTACGGACCAGGGCGAAGGGCGCTATGTGTCCATTCGGGGAATCAACACGGATCTGATCGCCGCCTCGATCAATGGCGTCCGCACGCCATCTCCGGAAGATCGCCGCGGTGTTCTGCTGGATGGCGTACCATCCGATCTGCTCGATACGATCGAAGTGCAGAAGTCGCTGACGCCAGATGTCGATGCGGACAGTCTTGGCGGGATCATCAATTTGAAAACGATCTCGGCGTTTGACCGTGACGGTCAATTTGTTCGCGCGAAGATTGAAGGCCGTTGGAATGAGATCACGGAAGAGATTTCACCAAAGGCGACGCTGACCTATTCGAACGTCTTCAATGAAGTATTCGGAGTCGCGCTATCCGTAAATTATCAGGACTTGCGGATCGAAGCGCATAATAACGAGATTGGCGAATTTGGCATCGACGATACGACCGGTCTGTTCAGCCCGAATGATGATTTTGAAAACCGCTGGTACGATCTGAGCCGTGAACGCCTGGGACTGGTGGCAAACTTCGACTGGCGCGTGAACCAAAACACCGATCTGTATCTGCGAACCCTTTTCAATGAATACAAGGATGACGAAGTCCGGAACAAGTTTGAACTCCGCAGCTTCGATGATTTCGAAGACGATGATGTCGTCACCCCAACCAGCACAAGCTTCGCGCTGGAGGAAATCGATGCAGAAGTTCGCTTGCGTGAGGAAGTTCGCACAATCCAGACCTACGCACTCGGGGGCGAAACCGATTGGAATGCATGGACGTTCGATTATGAGGTGTCCTACGCCTATGCGGAAGAAGATGACAGCAACAATCACGATGTCACCTTTCGATCCGAAAACTTGCAGGACATCGTCCCTGAAATCGTGACGCTCGACTATAGCTCTGCCGAAACACCGAGGCTGATCGCAAGTGATGCATTTCTTGCGGAAGTCTATAATCCGGCCAATTATTTCCTCGATACTTTTGAGCGAGAGTTCACGACGAATGAGGATACCGAAACCAGCGCGAAGTTTAACGTCGCCAGGGAGAGTTTCATCGGCGACGTTCCAGTCACCTGGAAAGCTGGTGTGAAGCTTCGTGACCGTGAAAAAATTCGTGACGTCAACCTGACCTTTGAAGAAAACGGGGATCTCAACCTTGCGGATTTCGTTGGCGGTGACTTCGTCGAAGGCTGGCGGCTGAATGTCGCTCAGCCGCTTTGGCCCGATCCCAACTTGACCGCCAGTTTGCGAGGATCTTTCTCTGCAGATCAATTGGTTGAGGATGATGCCGCCATCGACAGCGCAATAGAGGACTATACGATCGAGGAGCAGATTCTCGCGGGCTACGTCCTCGGTAATTTCGAGTTTGGTGCAACCACCGTGGTCGCTGGTGTTCGGGTTGAGCAGACAGATGTCGATCTGACCGGCCAGTTTCTGGACGAGAGCAATACAACCGGCTTCGATTTCGGCACGTTCGCCACACGCAACGTCTCGGACGATTATACCAACGTCCTCCCGAGCGTGAACATCAAGCATGAATTCAACGACAAGCTGGTTGGACGCGCGGCCTATTATGCCTCTCTGGTGCGTCCGGGGTTTGACGAAATGGCGCCATTCGCCGTGTTGAATGATGATCGCGACGAGGTCGAGTTAGGCAATCCAAACTTGGATCCGCTCGAGGCCGACAATTTCGACATCTCGATAGAGTATTACCCGACCGAGCTTTCGGTTTTATCCTTTGGCCTGTTCTACAAGGATATCGAAAACGCGATTTACGGCGTTGAGTTCGATGTCGCGGACGTGCCGGACAGTGTCGATCTTTCCTTCTTGCCAAACACTCTGCTGGACGGTGACGCGACGAATGACGAGATCGCTGATGTGATCACCTTCATCAACGTGCCCAGCACAGAACTGATTGGCGCGGAGTTCAACTATGTTCAGAATCTCGAAGACCTGAACCCATCGCTGGAAGGGTTCCTGGTCTCCGCCAATCTGACGCTGACGGATTCAGAGAGCACATTGCCAAATGGCCGTGAGGTGCGGTTCCTGAATCAGTCGGATACCGTTTGGAACGTTGCTTTGGGCTATGACAAAGGCCCCTGGGATTTGAGGATCTCCGCAAACTTCCGTGGCAACAGTCTGGATGAACTCTTTGATACGGATCCAGGTGATGAGGTGCTCGACCGCACGATTGATGATCGTACTCTCGTGGAGGCCTCCGCCAAGTATAAGGTCAATGACCATCTTCAAATCTATCTTGAAGGCAAGAACCTGACGGACGAACCGGAATATTACTATTTCGGCAATGAGAACCGATTGATGCAGTATGACGAATTCGGCACCAGCTGGATTCTCGGCGCGCGCTATACGTTCTAGATTAGTGCTTGCGATGACACATGAATGACCGAGGCGACTCAAACAATCTCGGTCACTCTTTCCGAAACATCCGAAGGCCCGATAATGATCCGCTCTCTTTTTATACCCGCTATCGCATTAAGCCTTTTCGCATGTGCGACGGCTCCCGAAATTCTGCCATTTGATGTTCAGCCGATTCCGGCGGTGCTTGAAACCGCGCCCATGGTCGGAATTGGTGATCGCGCCGATGATCCGGCGATCTGGGTTACGGATAGTGAAGACCAACCTTCGCTCATCCTGGGCACGAACAAGGATGAAGGCTTGCATGTCTATAATCTGGCTGGCGAGGAGATTCAGTTTCTGGACGTGGGGGCGATCAACAATATTGATCTTCGCGGCCGGTATGGTGTGGCCAGCAATGATGAGCGAAATACGCTGAGCTGGTTCGTCGTCACGCGCACGCCTGAGGCGCCCTTGCTGCACATCGGCGACACAGCCGTTGAGACGATTGAGCCTTATGGCGTGTGCCTGGGCCGGGACGATAACGGATTGGTGGCGGCGGTCACGTACAAGACCGGACAGGTCGAATTCTGGCGCGCGGATCAGCGCAAAGATGCCGATATCGCCGCAAAACTCGAAAGGTCCATTACCTTGCCGTCGCAACTCGAGGGGTGCGCTTTCGATGAGTCACAGGGCCTGATCTTCATCGGTGAGGAAGCTTTCGGTCTGTGGGCGTTTGCGTATGCGGATGCATCCGCTGAACCCTATATCGTGGATCGCATTGAAGATGCGAACGGTTTGGTCGCCGACGTCGAGGGCGTAAGCGTCTATTGGGCGCCTGATGGTGGCTTTCTGATTGCCTCGGCGCAAGAGGCAGATCGTTTTGTCGTTTATGATCGCCTGCCACCACATGCGCCGCGCGGCATTTTTTCGGTCGTGAAAAGCTCAGACGGAGCGATTGATGCGGTAAGTCATACAGATGGTCTGGACGTGGTTTCGGCCGCATTGCCAGGGTATCCGGGCGGGTTGCTCGTGGTGCAGGATGACGGCAATCCGCAGAGCGGCGTCGACCAGAATTTCAAACTGGTTGATTGGTCTGATGTAGTGAACGCCCTTGATCTGACCGAATAGTGGGGCGCACCAGGGAGCGCTTGCCCGCGTCTCAATGTGCTCATTTGTGGCGCCACACTCATTACGAGCGATCTGTTTAGGTTAATCGCGACAGACCGCGTTATTCGCGAGCAGTTCTGGGAAAATATCGATCAGTTTTTGCTCCAGGAGACGTAAATGCTGCGCGCGAACTTGAAAAAAGAGGCGGCTGCGCGGTGTTTCTCTGAAACAAAAAAAGCCTTTGGAGCGCCGCAAGCGTCGCATGACACCTGAATCCATTAACTCTCCACTGAACGTGCTGGTGGTCAATGCTGACAGCGGATCGCTTGCGCTTATGCAACAAACACTGGATGATAAATATGTCTTTCAGGGGGTCAACAATGATGCGAATGGCGAGCTGCCGGTCGCATTTCTTCAAGCGAGTGATATCCTTTTGATTCGACGGGAAACCGTGGATCTGCCTTATCTCGAACAAGTCAAACAGATGATCGAGGCCGCCAAAATGCCGGTCATGATCTTTGTTGATGATGACCCGGATCGCCTCGCTCCAGTTGCCATCCGTTACGGCATAACGTCTTTCATTGTCGCCGGGTTCGAAATTCATCGTGTGCCGACCCTGATCGAAGTGACCGTCGAGCGGTTCAAGTTGCATGATGCCTTGCGCAGCGAACTGATGAAATCGCAAGAAGAGCTCGCCGCGCGTAAAGTGATTGAGCGGGCGAAAGGGTTGCTAATGGATCGCAAGCAGCTCAATGAGCAGGAAGCTTATAGATCTCTGCGTGAACTTGCGATGCGCCAGTCCAAGCCCATTCGGGAAGTGGCCGAGACGCTCCTCCTGTATTCTGACATCTTGCCCTAAGGGCAGTTATGGCGTGCATTGCTCAACTCTTAACCTCCGTTCGAAATTGCTGCTCATTCTGCGAGCAAGGAACATGAATTTTTAGTTGGGGTTTGACGCGATCTATCGCCGAATGAAAACTTCGAAAAAGTTATATTCAAGTTCAATGGCGAACTTGAGCCATCGCCGCGCAAAGACGCGTGGTCGCATAGACGATTATGTCTTCGGACGGGTGCAAAGGCGTGCCTTCCACACACCTTAATTGGGGCCTTCAAACGGTTGCCACGCTGGCGCCGAACTTGATCGTTTGAGCTGTCCCTTCTCAACACATTGACTCTCGGCCCGACCACCTCCGCGTCGGCGCCCAAAAGGGATATAGCAAGATGAAAACATCGCTACGTACACACTTACTCGCCTGTGCAGCGCTTTCTACCGGTTTAATGACACTTCCGTCTGCGTTCGCGCAGGACGCTGATGCGGACGATGATACCGCCGTTCAGGAAACCATTATCGTGACCGGTGCTCGCGGCGCGCCGCGATCCGTCACTGATTCTCCGGTTCCGATTGATGTCTTCGGGTCAGAAGATATCGAAGCGGTTTCGTTCACGGACACCAATGACATTCTCCGGACTCTGGTTCCGTCATACAGCCTGTCGCGCCAACCGATTTCGGACGGTGCAAGCTTCATCCGCCCCGCGACTCTGCGTGGTCTGCCGACCGACAAGACATTGGTTCTGGTGAACTCGAAGCGGCGCCATCGTGCGGCGCTGGTTTCGATTGGTGGATCCGGCACGCAAGGGCCTGACATTGCGACGATACCATCTACCGCTATTGGAACTGTCGAAGTGCTTCGTGACGGTGCTGCGGCGCAGTATGGTTCTGACGCCATTGCGGGTGTGATCAACTTCATCCTTAAAGAGAATGCGGAAGGTATCACCCTGACCGGCCAAACAGGTCAGTATTATGAAGGCGATGGCACCGAATATCTGATCGCCGGCAATATTGGTTTGCCATTGGGTGATTCCGGATTCTTGAGCATTTCAGGCGAATATTACGATGCCGAAGCCACCGTTCGAGCCAATCAATATTGCGAAAGCTTTGCTTGTGCCGACGTCAATGATCCGCGGTTTGCGGGCGCCCAGGGCGGCAGCTTTGACACATCGATTGCTGGCTATACCGAGGCCTCATATATTGCGGGCCTGCCGGACGCTAACATTGGTGACGGCGATGTCGTCCAGCCCTGGGGTGCACCGAATGTCGAGCGCCTGGCATTGTTCTATAATGCCGGCATCGACCTCACGGACAGCATCTCGCTCTACAGCTTCGGTAACTACACGACTTCTGAAAGCGATGGCAGCTTCTTCTATCGCTTCCCGGGCAATGGCACGATCGAGAATTTGAGACTCGAGGATGGTTCGGTTAATTCACCGCTCTTCCTGTTCACGGGCGGTATCACACCTCGATTCTTCGGCGAGATTGAAGACTTGTCTTTCCTCGGCGGGATCAAGGGCGAAATGGAGAGTGGCTTTACCTGGGATCTCTCCGGGCGCTACGGCTCAAACGAGATTCAGTACACGCTGATGAATACGATCAACCCATCTTTGGGACCGGATACACCAACCAGTTTCCGCCCCGGTGATCTGATCAACGAAGAGACTCAGCTGCAGGCCGATTTCAGCTACGGATTTGAGGCCGGAACGGCGTCACCTGTCCTGGTCGCGTTTGGCGCCAGTTATCTCGACGAATCCTACGAAATTGTCGGTGGTGACGCCGCCTCTTTCGCCAATGGCCCGTTCTCGTCTCAGGACCCATTTGGGTTCTGTACCGATGAAGATGACGTTGCTATGCGTACTGCGACGGCTGCTGGTACAGCGGTTATTATGGGTGGCTCGACATTGGATTGTACGGATGCCGGAGATCCGGTTTATCGCACGGTCGGCGTCGGTTCCAACGGTTTCCCGGGTTATGGTCCGGATTCGACGGGTACTCTGACACGTGATTCATTCGGCGTTTATGTCGATGTCAGCACAGACATTACAGATCAGCTCTTCGTTCAGGGCGCGATCCGATATGAGGATTATTCCGACTTCGGTGAAGAGACCGTATGGAAACTTGCAGCCCAGTATGACTTCAATGAGATGTTCTCCGTACGGGGTTCTGTCGGAACAGGTTTCCGCGCACCAACGCCGGGTCAGTTGGGCACAACCAATGTTTCCACACGCCTGCCAAATGGTGTGCCCGTGGCAACCGGACTGTTCCCGACGAGCAACCCTGCTGCGATCGCACTTGGGGCCGAACCGCTGGGACCAGAAAAATCTGACAATATCGCCTTTGGTTTCCTCGGCAGCGTGGGTGATTTTACCTACACGGTCGACTTCTATCAGATCGATCTTGAGGATCGCGTGAATGCGGTGTCGACCATCACAATCATCAATGACATCGATTTCCCGGCTTTGAATGACGGCAATCCAGCTCCAGCTGGAAATGAATATGCGTCCGTGCTTGATGCGGCCGGTGTTCCCAACGCCAACACGATTGGTGGCGTCAACTTCTTCCAGAACGCGTTTGATACGACCACTAAAGGGGTCGATGTTGTCCTGACCTATTCTCAGGATTGGGGTGCCAATGGATCGACCAACTTCTCTGGTGCGTTCAACTGGAATGAAACAGAGTTTGATGGCGACGTATCCAGCCTGTTCAACGCTGAAAGCCAATACGACTTCGAAAACTTCCCGCTCAAATGGCGGGCTAACCTCTCAGCAACCCATGAGATCGGGAAGTTTTCGTTCTTTGCGCGCGCCAATATCTTCGGACCGTATGAGAACTCAGACAGTGGCGGTGCCAATGGCAACATTCAGGACTTCGGTGAAGAAGTGCTCGTTGATCTGGAAGGCTCTTACGACGTCACGGATGCGATCACGGTATCGCTCGGTGCCCGCAACATTTTCGATGGGTATCCGGATGAAGCCGATCCGGCGATTGGTGACTCCTGTTGTGGTCGGATCTACCTGACTGCCAGTGAAGTCGACTGGCAAGGTGGCTTCTATTACCTTCGGGCTGTCGCCAAGTTCTAATTTTTGAGCAGTTGGAGAATTTTCCAACAAAATTCGGAGGGCAGAATTGATCTGCCCTCCGACCTCCCAGAAGTCTGATAATTAGCTCAAATAGAACGGAAACATTTATGCCGGGATTAGAAGGCGAAGGCCTACAAATGCTGCAGCTTATCGGTGTATTGATGGCAGCAGGTCTCGTGGCTGGCTTTGTAGCCGGCCTTTTTGGTATTGGCGGCGGCTTCGTCGTTGTGCCTGCCTTATTGCTCGTCTTCACTGTCTTCGGTGTGGATAGTGAGGTCTTGACCCATGTCGCGATCGGTACGTCTCTCGCGACGATTATCGTCACCTCATCCAGATCCGTCCACGCTCATAATAAAAAGGGGGCGGTCGATTTTACGATCATCAAGGATTGGGCGCCGTGGTTGGTTGTCGGTGTGGCGGGTGGCTTGTATCTGGCCCAATTCATGGATGGTCGATCCCTGAAATGGATTTTCTCGATCGGCGTCTTCTTGATGGGACTACACTTCATTTCGCCGGTCTTGCGCGACGTGAAACTGTCGGAAGAGATGCCTCGCGGGCTCACGCGCGCTGGACTGGCCTCTTTTCTGGGCGGATTTTCCGCCTTGCTCGGAATTGGGGGCGGAACCATCGCCGTGTTGACCATGACTATGTGCGGCCGTCCGATTCATCAGGCGGTTGCAACCGCAGCCGGCTTCGGTGTCATTATCGCGGTACCAGGGGCGATTGGATTCGCAGCTCTGGGGCTCGGTGAAGAGGCCCTACCGCTCGGCTCATTCGGCTATGTCAATATCATCGCCGTGGCCGCCATTACGGCCATGACCTTCATTACCGCACCACTTGGTGCAAAAGCGGCGCATGCCCTGAATGCGCCTTCTCTCAAACGTGTGTTCGGGGTCTATCTCGTTGCGACGTCTGCGATCGTATTATGGAATTCATTTTCATGATAAACAGACGACAATTTCGAACTTATTCTCACACGCCAACGGAAGTTATCAAGGAGGATCTAACGCTATGACTCTCAATCTAACGCGACGCCTAATGCTCACGGGAGCGATGGGCTCATCTATTGCCGGCGCGGCGGCCTGCGTCAGTTCGGTCGGCGCCGTAACGCCGGCAGCTGCAGAGGCGGAAGGTGCCTTTCCAGTGAAGGCCGGAATCGACCCTTATTTGCTGGGGCCCAAGGACGGCGTAGCCTTGCTTTCGCGCAACGAGAATCCTTACGGTCCATCTCAGTCCGCCCGTGACATGATCGAGTATGCTGCTACGAAAGGCGCATATTACACCTCGCGTGAAGCGCAGATCCTGCTCACCGAAATGATCGCCGAGAAGAATGGCGTGGCGCCGGAACAGGTCGTCGTGACCACGGGGTCGGGCGAAGTGCTAAGCGCGATCGCCCTGATCTATGGTCCGAAAGGTCCAATTGTTGCGCCGCGTCTGTTCTGGGACACCACGGCTCTGTATGCTGTTAATCTCGGTATGGCGAAGATTGACCGTGTCCCGTTGGCCGCCGATATGAGCATTGATCTGCCGGCGACGGAAGCCAAGGTCACGGACTCAACCGGCTTGGTGCAATTGTGCAATCCGAACAATCCTACTGGCCTGGTTTCCGATGCAGCGACCTTACAGGCAGCGGTCAAGCGCATGGCTGCGAAGACGACCGTCCTGATTGACGAAGCCTATATCGAACTGTCTGATGATCCGGACGCGAATTCCTGTGTCCCGCTGATCAATGCCGGGCATGATGTGATTGTCACGCGGACATTCTCGAAAATTTACGGCATGGCGGGCGTTCGGGTCGGCTACTCCATTTCATCCGCTGAAACGGCGGAGAAAATTCGCGCCACCGCGATGTCATGGTCGCCAAGTCTTTCGATCGCGGCGGCGATTGGCTGCTACAATGACGAGGCCTTCCTGACCAAATCCAGATCGAAAATTCAAGAAGCCCGCGAAATGGTCAATATGACAGTGGATACGCTCGGGCTGACACGTTTGCCGTCGCAGACGAATTTCGTCTATTTTAAATCTGGTCAGGAAGCGAATGATGTCCAGAAAGCCATGGCCGAGCGCAAGATTTCAGTGCGCGGTCAGTATATGGATTATAATGAATGGACCAGGGTCTCAATGGGCAAGATTGCCGATGTCGAGCGGTTCTGCAAAGCCCTGCCGGAAGTGTTAGGCGCTTGATAAATCCTCTGCCAGTTACACTTGGCTAAAAATAGAACGCTGAGGGTATGGGCAAAAAGACACTTCTAATTGGTGCGGCAATCTCATTTGCCGCACTTACAAAACTTCCCGTTCTGGCGCAGTCGCCGGAGCGGGACTTTGCGACTTATACGCCTTCGGTTGCGCCGACGCGGATTGCGCTTTCGGATGCGCCGAAGATAGACGGAGTTCTCGACGACCGGGTCTGGCAGTCCGCAACCCGGATTTCGGAGTTCTATCAAGTCGACCCAACAATCGATACGCCGCCGGTGGAGACATGGGTGTATCTCGCATTCTCCGAGGACGCGCTCTACGTTGGTGTGCATGCGTTTGACGATGAACCAGAAAACATCCGCGCCACGATCATGCAGCGCGATGGCGATGTCTGGCGCGATGACATGATCCGTTTCTATATCGACCCGTTCGATACTGGGATATCCGGCTTCGGATTTGATGTGAATTCCCTCGGCGCGCGTCTCGACCGTCTGATCCAGCCGAATCGCCGCCCAATCGACGAATGGGACACGATTTGGGGCGCTGCCGGCCAGCGTACCGAAGATGGCTGGACCGCAGAAGTCGAAATTCCATTTCGATCGATCAATTTCGACCCGGATGCAGACGGTTGGGGGCTGATGCTGACACGTGAGCGATCGCACAAGAATGAGGAGTATCGCTGGGCCGCCATCGATCAATCCTTGCAGGCTTTTTCATTTGATCGGGCCGGGCGAATGACCGGTATTGAAGATGTGAACCGGGGCAGCGGTCTCGAACTCAACCTGCAATCTGCGGCGATCGCGACACGCGATTGGATCAGGCCCAGGGCGGATGATTTCGAACTCGAACCCAGTGGAACGCTTCGCTATCAGTTCACGCCCGGGCTGACGGGATTGGTGACCGTCAATACCGACTTTTCCGATACGCCGCTAGACAATCGCGAAATCAATACGGGGCGGTTCTCCCTTTTCTTCCCCGAGACGCGGGATTTCTTTCTTCAAGACACGGCCTTCTTTGAGTTTGGGGGTAATGCGTTTGCGCAGTCCCCAAATGGACGTCCGTTTTTCTCCCGGCGGATCGGGATCGTGAATGGTCAGAACGTGTCGATCGATGGCGGTTTAAAACTGAGTGGCGAGTTTAGTGGGTTTGAAATTGGCGCATTGTCGACGTTGACCGGCGAAGCCGACGGCATTGCCGCGCAGAATCTTTCCGTTGCTCGCGTCACGCGCGATGTCTTCGGACATTCCAGGATCGGCATTATTGGAACGTCGGGTGACCCGACGGGTAACACAGACAATTCGCTTCTCGGGATTGATTATCTGTATCAGGATCCGTCATTTCTTGGCGGCGGCCGCCTTGATATGGACCTGTATTATCAGCGCACGTTTTCGGACCTGTTCGGAGAAGATGACAGTTTTGGCGCGCGCGTGGATTACCCCAATGACAAGTGGCGCTGGACGCTGGAATACCGGCAAATCGGAGAGGATTTCCGACCCGCGCTCGGCTTTGTAAACCGCGCCAATTCAAAAACGTATGAAGGCAATTGGCATCGTCGATTCCGACAATCAAGCGGACCATTGCGCTGGTGGCAGGTCAGCACTGGGCATGCGCGGGTCACGACGCTCGACGGTGATCTGGAAACGCGCGAAGACGAAGTTGCTTTTACCGTTGAGACAGCAGGGACGGACGAGATTTCGCTGACGCTTTTCGATGTTGAGGAAAGGGTGTTCGAGCCATTCACCTTGCCAAATGAACTTGTCGTCCCGGCTGGCAATTACAACAATGACGGCGCCGCCTTGAATGCCAGATCCTCGCGCACGCGGCCCTATGGCGCGGAGCTGACGCTCGAGGTCCAGGACTTTTTCGGGGGTGAGTCCGAAACGATTGAGCTGGAACTTCTGGCGCGTCCAAGCCGGTTCCTCGACCTGAAAGCAAACTATTCACGTGAAGATATCTCTGTGCCGGCAGGCGAGGTGACCGTCGAAGTCGGATCGCTCGATGCTGTCGTCAATCTCAGTCCGCGACTCTCTATCTCGACCCAGACTCAATATGATAATTTGTCAGAGAGTCTGTCCTTCTTCGGGCGTATGCGCTGGGAGCTTCGGCCACAGACGGAGCTGTTCCTTTCCTTCGCGCATGGGGCATTGATCGAAGGTAGCGATTTTGGTCGGAATTTCAGATCGATCCAAAGTCGTTCTGTCATTCGACTGGGCAATACACTTCGCTTTTAGGCGACGGATGAGAGCGGTGTCTGCAACGCCACGAGGCAGTCCTCCAGCGGCATCGGTTTGTGGAACAGATAGCCCTGGATTAAATGACAGCCGACATTCTCAATTTTCGACAACTGGCCTTCGGTTTCAACACCCTCTGCCACGACTTCGGCGCCGAGCGCGTGCGCCAATTGGACACTGGATCGAAAGACACCGGCATATTTCGGATTTTCTTCCACATGACCGACGATCGACTTATCGATCTTGAGACGTTCAATCGGCAGCTCGGCCAATCGTTGGATGTTCGAATAACCAACCCCGTAATCATCCAGCGCAATGCGAATTCCAGCCCGGTTGAGCGCTTCCAGATTGTCGCGCGCGACAGTTATCCGGGTCAGGCGCTCTGTCTCGGTCACTTCAATCCAGACTTGTTGCGGCAGGACGCCGAAGCGGATGACCTGAGCGATCAGCCGTTCAGCAAAACCATCGCTCGCAAGATCTAAGGGTGAGATATTTAGCGATATCGTTTCGACGAGACCTTGTGCGAGCACCGGAGCAATTTGCTTGAGTGCGAGATCGCGAATGGTCCGATCGACTTCCTCTCCAATCCCGGATTCGCGCGCGATGGCTAGAAACTCCATCGGATTGACATGGCCGAGCGTGTCATGTTTCCAGCGAGCGAGGGCTTCGACGCACTGAACCTTGCGTGTCTCAGCAGCCACAATCGGTTGAAAGACGACGGCCAGATTCTGCTCATACTCGCGCGACATCAGAGCCGCCTGAATCGTGCGATGCCGACGTACAGTGTCATCGATCCGATTGTTGTAAATCGACAAACTGCCCCGGCCACGACGTTTCGCATATAGCAGTGACGCGGATGCATTCCGACGCAAGTCACCGAGATTTTCGGCATCAATCGGATAACGGGATACGCCAACCGTGCCGGAAACCTGGATCACATGACCCTTATAATTGATCGGGTGATAGATGAAGTCTCTGGCCTCGTTGATATCGGTTGAGATCTGGCTGTGAGACTCTGACAGGTCCCAATGCTTGCTATCGACCAGCACGGCAAACTCATCGCCGCCGACGCGCGCAGCAGATAACAGGTTGGGCAGTTTTGAAACACGGAACCCCACCCGCCGCAAAACTGCGTCGCCAGTAATATGACCGTAGCGATCATTGATTCCCTTGAAGTCATCGAGATCAAACAGGATCAGGGATAGGGCACTGTCTTCCGCGGAGCGGCTTTCCATGGCGGCGAGAATATCCTTGTCGAACCCCGCACGATTTCTAAGCCGGGTCAGGGAGTCTGTCTCTGCCGTCTCTCTCAGGTCATCCAGGGCTTCGTTTACGGCGCGATGAGCCGGCACAAAGATGAAAAGCGCCTCCAACAGGATCACCATTGCCGCAACGAACAGGGTTATTTCCTGGAGTTGTTGGGCCCAGTGAGCCTGTCTTTGGACGCGCTGCTTGAACGCGACCACCGCTTCATCAAGACGATCCAGCACTTCGCCGGACCCTTTGAGCTCCAATTCCTGGAACAGAGCGCCTGGATAAGCGGTGTTCGGGATTTCCCGGGCGATCGCGATGTAATTTGTAACCATCTCATCGGTGGAGGGCGTCCGTGATAGATAGAGGTGACCGAGGCTCGCCTCCTTGGCGGCATCGGCCATAAGCGTGGCGTGCGTGGTCTCAAATTCGTCCAGCGTCGTGGAGAGGCGTTCAGCGGAGTCCGCATCGATGCCAGCTGCGACGCTTCGGGCGTGGAGAATGATCTGCTGGGACAGCATGAGCTGTTTGCTGCTCAAGTCGATGATCTCAGCGTCCTGTTTGGCTTTCTGGATCGCGTGCGACTCAATCAGGTGGCTCGCCAAAAGAAAGGCAAGGATAATGCAGAGCGCCGCACTATAGCGCTTCCACAAATGTCCTGGATCTTGGGTCAGGCGAAACAGCACAACACTCTCTCCGTATCCTGATCAGATTTACCACTCAAAGTAGAAAGCCTGATAAAATACAAAGGTGTGACTTGGCGCATATTCGAAACGCGCCATTAAGATATGGAGACGCGTGTGGTTGCCTGCCTTACTTCACGTCCTGTCCGTTTTGGCCCAAAGGCGGAAGCGGTTCTGGCGTCAGAGCTGGTATGGGCTCGGCTTCGATCTTATCCAGCAGATAGGACAGAGCGCGATCCAGTTGCGCATCCTCACCATTGAAACTGGCACGCGGAGGATTAACCACCTCAATGTCAGGTGAGACGCCGCGACCCTCGATCAACCACCGGCCATCCGCACCATATTGTGCATATTCCGCAACACGGGCCTGGCCCCCATCGCTGAGCCGATTGCGATCCGATAGCCAGATGCCGGCGCCCGCTGTACGCGTGCCAATGGTCGGGCCGAGCTCCAGGGTTTTTACGCCCGCGGCAAAAGTCTCGCCATCGGAATAGGTGCCCTCATTGATCAAAACCGCCAAATGTCCACGGAACGTTTGCTGCATATTTGTATAGGCGTCGCCATGTGCAGGGTTGCGCCAGTATGCCCAGGCCTTGCGCAAAAGCGTGCTGAGTATGATGCTGTCAACGTTGCCGCCGCTATTGCCGCGAACGTCGATGATCAAGCCATCCTTGTCGAAATGCTCGAAGAAATCTCGGGCGAAGCTGGCCGCATCTGAAGCCCCCATGGCACGCAGATGCAGATAACCCACATTGCCGCCCGACCGCTCCAAGGCGCGCGCGCGATTGCGCTCAACCCAATCATGATAGTGCAGTGGTTGGGTTCGCCAGCGCGATCGCGGTTCGACAATCTGAAGTACGGTTTCGCGTCCGCGAACCAATTCAAGTAGGACTTCCTGGTCCGCCTTCATCATCAGCGCGCTGGCAAGGTCTGCCGCGCTGCGCACCGGCGCGCCATCTATGGACTGAATTATGTCGCCTACCCGGACATCAATGCCGGGCTGCTGAAGCGGTGACAGCGTCGCAGGCCGGTCCGGTTCACCGCGATAAATGCGGGTGACCTCCATTCCGTTTGATCGTGCGACATAGGTCGCGCCAAGAAAACTCGGCGCGCCGCTTTCCGCATCCTCGGGCGCGTCACCGCTGCGGATCTGGCTGTGCAGGATGCCGAGCTCCGCTGCCATCTGTTTCAGCAAATCATCCACTTCGGTGCGATGACCGAGGCGGTCGCGCATCGGGACATAGCGTGATCTCACAGCTTCCCAATCGACAGCGCGCAAATTTGGATCATAGGCGAAATCGCGATGCAGGCGCCAGGCATCCGCCACCAATTGGCGCCACTCCTGTTGTGGGTTGATTCGGAGGGTCCAATCACTCAGTCGCAGAGTCTGGCTGCTGGCATCGGATGGAAAATCCTTGTCGGACGGTACGATCAGGAATCTGGCATCAGACCCATAACCGGTTTGCACAAATAGCTTGCTACCATCAGCGGAGAGTTCGAACCGTTGCACATTGGGGGCGAACTCCGACAGGGATGGATCATCCGACGTGAAGGCGACGCGCTGCAAGGACGACGAGTCCCCGAAACTATAGACGAACAGATGCTTCCCGCTTGCGGCGAGCGCGCTGAAATCGCCCGATCCGATTGGGACCTGGAACAGTCTGTCTGCGAGGCCTTCGAACGCGATTTCTTCTTCGGTCTCGGTTTCTTCCGTTTCATCCTCACCGTTGGAATCGTCTACCGGCTCAGCAAGTTCGCTTTCCGGGTGGAAGGGGAAGGCCGCCTCCTCATCAAGTTGAACGGCGAAGATTTGACCACGCTCCCGGAAGGCCGGCCCCATATTCCGGTCTCCCCAGGGCGAGCCCGGGCTTGCGGCGAAGTTTCTGTCCGAGATGAAATAGAGCCAGCTGCCATCCGAAGAGAAAGCCGGGGCAAAGGATTCAAATTTTCCCGTCGTGGCGACAGTGCGGCGTTTGGATTGCGTATCATAGATTGCCACACGTCTCATGTTGCGAGCATCATAGAATGTGTAGGCAATATAGCGCCCGCCATTTGACCAGGTGATGTCCTCGAATGGGGCATCGAACGAACTGGTCGACGTATCAATCCTCTCAACCGCGCCAGAGCTGGGGACAAGGCTCAATAAGCGTCCGCGTTTATCGGCATAAACCACCGTATCTGCGTGCGGTGACGGCGCGCGCCACCAGATGTGCGCCGGTGCGTTGTCTGT
>ERZ1740070.872-NODE-872-length-19630-cov-5.889706_pt1 | contig 19630 bp, 14 predicted proteins | sample MGYA00581734_ERZ1740070 | MGnify/ENA primary metagenome ERZ1740070 (study PRJEB43018, sample SAMN04849744) | marine metagenome | isolation source: floating plastic debris | place: Pacific Ocean | collected 2008-09-01 | study: EMG produced TPA metagenomics assembly...
AGGCGATGGATGCCGTCCTAGCTACGTTGTAAGCGTTGTGTCACCCCGTCAGGTTCTGGACTTAGGATAGAAACTTTCAGCAGTCCTGATAGATATTGTCTGTCTTAATTTTTCCGGAATCATATATTCCTTAGATTGAAGGTACTGTTAGACCTATTGAAATGTAAGACTCCAATGAAAAGTTATGCAAGGATTTAACCTCAGTAGCTTCTATAGGCTCCTAAGTGCGTTTTTTTTGTTGTTTTTATGTTATTCATGTGGCATGCAGGACCCAGATAGCAGCGATGCAACACAAAGTACTTGTCCAGATCAACCTTTACTTCCTTTGAAGGAGAAAGCTATTGAAAAAATATTGTTGACAGAAGAAACTATTGTTTCTGGTCGAGTAAGAGCGTCAGAAAATATTGGTTATCAATTTCAAGCTAAGGAAGGTCAGAAAATACTACTTAAGTCTAAGCAAGATATTTGCATCTGGGTATATACACCTAAATCAACTTTGTTAGATAATTCAATAGTTCCTGAAGATGGCTCTTATTTAATACAAGTTTCCACACTAAAAGGAGTTAAAACCTTTGAGTTGAAAATTGGTCTGGAATCTCTGGAAAACATCTCTAGCAAGACTAAAAAAAGTGAAAAAGAATCTGATCTAAACAAAATAAACAGTTCAGGAGAAGAAATATCCGATTCAAATGATAACAATACTAAAGAAGAACAATATAGTGATAATAATCAAAGTACTTTTGACGCAAAGGCTGTATATAATGGCATCAATCAAGGAGATGTATTTTTCACTAGTAAAAATGGCGATAATTTTGTTGGCAAAATTACTAAATCTGAAATTAGAGAAAGACAAAGCCTTAAGGAAAGTGGAGTCGCGGCAAGTATTAGCTGGAATGATGGTGTAGTGTCTTCAATCTTACTTATGGAGGATTTTAAGGTTCGTGTTTGGGAAGAAGGTATTGAGTATAGCGGTTCCTGGTATTGGAATACGGAGAATAATTTATTAAATGTCAGAATGGACAAAGGCTCTAAGTATCAGTTTGGTAAGTAACATGAATTTATTAATAGCTAAAGTCCTAGCCATTAAACGTTAGATAACACCCTTCAGTTATTTACTTTTGATAGATTTTATATTAAATTCGCTAAATTTCTATCAATGTTAGTCGATACCCCTGAGAGATATCATCACACCAAATCTTTAGAATTTTATTAATGCTGTAGCTGGTATCCTCATTTTCTATAAAATTACGATAGAAATTTTCAAAACGAGTTTTCTCATGATTGTTAAAGTCAGAAAAAAAATCATTAGGATGATTTTCATAATATTCATCTAGATAGATTATGTGATCTTTAAGTTTTTTGTTATTACCTATAGTAGATAGGGAGAGTTTATAAGGGATACCGTCACTTGCATTTTTATCAGTTGCACTCAGATCCACATACTCATACGATTTAGAGTTGTTCTTCGTCCAATCTACAGTTTTATCGAAAGGAATAAGAACCAGCCGGTCATTTGGTAAGATTTTTGATTCTTCAAATGTCAAGTGAGTAGCCAATACTTCACCAGTTCTTACTAACCCAAATCTATAAGAAGCATTTTGCAAACCTAGAGACATTACAGCTCCTTGTAAAGCATCATCTAAGCATAAATCTAGCGGTACAGTTTTATTTTTCGAAATATTGCTATCGTAGCTTTCGAATATAACTTTTATTTCGCTCATTTTGATAAATTACAATCTAATGTCGCATCAAAAGTGCATCTGATTAGTAGATTTATTTCTATTATTCATCATCTGCATCTATAATTTCTGGAAGGATATTATCGTCATTATTAGAAGTACCAGAATCAGAATCAAACAAGATACTGGGTTGCTCATCAGACAGAGTAACCTTTGTATCTATTAAATCTTGTTTCTCTTTTGATGAGAACTGTCCAACCGATTGATTACCAGTGAAAGCGAGTCCAGTTTCAACGCCCATATTTCCTAGAGTCTCAAGCAAGTTATCAGATTCAGTGGGCGCTAGTTGAGACTGAGCTACGCCTTGCAAAGCATCTTTTGCACCTTCAAGAGAAGGAAGATTAATTTCTTCTACTAGTTTCTCTATTTCCTTATCCAAGTAATCTAAGTCATCCGCAAACGATTCTGGGTCAGGTTTTGTAATTAACTGAGCACGCTTATCACGGAGTTTCTTTAATTCGACTAGTTTTGCCTTGTTATCGGATGCCTGTAATTCTCTTTGTGTCGAGCGTGTCTGCTTACGGCTTCCCAAGGATTCTAAAACACCATGTATGTTATCTTCATCTAGTAGATATTGCGCTTCACGTGATTGTGCCAAAAGCTTATTTCTACGTTCTTCCTCTTTAGTAGGTAATCGTCTTATATTTTGGACAATGATTTCTAGACCATATTGTAAGCGCACACTCTCCCTTGCCCATTGATTTATGGCTGTCTTTAGACCATCCATTTCCTTAGGGCTCAGTGCAGAAGCAAGTCTTCCACCAATACGTGACAACGGATCTTGAATACCACTTTCAATTGACTGGCGAATTTTTTCAACTCCTGAGAGTTCTTCTTCAATATTCCTAATACGTTTTTCCAAATCTTTCAACTCAGCAGCATCATCTAAATCACTTGATTTTACGAGCCGAGTAAATAAATCTTTGAGGCGATTACGCTCTTGGCGTTTCTGCTCTTGAGCACTACGTAAGGATTCCATACGTTCCTGGAAGACATACCAGCTAGTGGGGTCTACTCCACGAACTTGAAACTCAGCATAGAATCTAATAGGTTCTTCCCCTGATACGTTGACGCCGAACTCAAATTGGCCAATTTTTCCTCTTAATTCTCGAAATCTTTCAATAATCTCAGTATTTAGCTGTCGAGAGACTACGCTAATTACTTTTGCCCCAAATTTGTTCTGGAGCATTTTGGTGATCCTCTCTTCTAATTCCTTATTAACAGGGAGCCCAATTGATTTACCATTTTCATTTACAGCAGCTCTATAAAAGTGCATGTAATACTGTGCAGGCTCAACTCCATTTAAATACTCTCGAACAGTAGCATCTACAGATTTTCGAATTTTCGCTTTAATACTGCTTACATCTTTGTACTGAACTAAGTACTCTTCAATAGTCTGAAAATTTTCAATTTTTGCAGTGATAGCAACATTGAGCCTGACTTCAACATTAGCATCATTAGTTAAATAATTCTGATCTTCAATCTCAATGGAGAAATCTCGCTTTAACTCCAAATGCTTTAAATCAGGGACAGAAACTAATTGTTCTACAGAGAAGCCGATTTCTTTAGCGACTTTCTCCATCTCAACTTTTATAGTAGTCGAAACATCTTCGAAATTAGTTAATACCTCAATATAACGTCGTCTCAAAAGCTCTGGCTTGACAATCTTCTCTAATTTATTTTCAACCCATATGTGTAAAGGGGATTTGTCAGTATCACTATCAGCCAAGCTGTCAGGCACCATTTTCCTGAAAACAGAAAGATTATTCCTGTCAGGAAGCATCTGTACAGTATTATCTACAGTAATTTTTTCTGAATAACCGTATATCTCACATTCAATTGGACAATTGATCTCAATAATTTCCTGTGGTACAGAGGGAATGCTACTTGCTTCTAAGAGCAAGAAATTAACAGTCCGACCATAATTAGATAGTTTATGGTTCAGATGAACAACCAATTTATCTCGAACAGATGTCTTAAGCTCATAACAAAACTGGTTGAGAGTAATTGATGTTTGAATATAATCTTCAATTAGCTTCTTGACTAGATTGCCTATAGGAAACTCCTGACTAGGCTGTGAGCGTAATACTGCATTAACAATATTTTTGCTATCTACTCCAAGCTTAATATGAAAGCCTAGCGTCAGTTCATCATCATAATCTTTAACATGTACAGGAATTTCATACAATTTTTGTGAGCTACCATATTCAAAGGTAGTCAAAGAACTTCGTTTATCAAGCTGAAGTCTTAATTCAAGATTGAGACCTGTTTCAGATAATGACCGCTGCAGCAAAAAGCTTTTCAGTTCATCAACTTTGTTTGCATATTCGTCGATAAATCCATCAGCAGTTTCTTTGTCAATATACCTGGCTGTCCAAACCTCAATCCGCTTATTAATCTCTGTAGTTAAAGAACTAAAGGTAGAAAATGCCTGAGTTACTCTATCTTTATTTTGCAGACTATAGCCAGCTTTATAAGTTACTTTAATGTCTATCAATCTACCAGAAGAAATACCTCGAATAGGTATGATACATTCACCCTGTGCAAGATTTGAAATGTCTCTTGATTCCAGTAGAATATACTCAACTGGATTACGATCTAGTTCAATTCTTGTATCTAGTAGAAGATTTAATTCTAGCCTAGCTTTCGCTTCTATACGTTGCTTTAAGGTAATTAACTCAGAATCATATTCGTCTATAAATTTGGCCGGTTGACTACTGACATATTCAGTAACCCATTCTTTGATTCTTGCATCTAAGGCATCTGAAACAGAAGAATATCCTTCTAGTGCTTTTATAACTTTATCGCGATTACTAATATCTCTAAATCTTGCCGAGTAAGTAATATTAATACCTATTTCTCTATCATTTTCAACATCTTTTACAGCTACAAAAAGGTTATCTCGTTCTGCTAAAGCCTCTAAAGCATTTGCATTAGAAATCAGATAATAGGCATCGGTTTTATCAGTTGATATACGAATTTCAAGTCTTAAGCCAATATCTTCAGCTTCTCTCTGTAACTCACGTTTCAACCAATTTATTCTACTAACAAAGTTATCAATGAACTCACTAGAAGAATCACGAGTTAACTGAGCTATCCAACGCTCAATTCTTCTATTTAAGTTTAATCCTGGTGGTACATCACTGCATAACCCCAAAACAAGCTGCTCCTCATTACCAGATTCGCAACTTGCTCGGTAGTCAATCAAAAGACCAATTTTTCGATTTGATTCAAAATCTTCGATGCTGACTGATAGCCCTTTGTAGTTAGCATATGCAGAGGTAGAAATACGGTAAAGCTCTATATTTCCACCACTGAAAAGAGACCAAGGCTTTTTATCTAAGATTGTCTTATCTTTTTTGTTAAAAATAACTATCTTTTCTGATTTTGAAGATAACTTAGGTATCGAGTCTACTTTTCGAATAACTGGTCCCAATATATTAATTAGATTCATTAGACTCTCCTGCTAGATAATAAAAAATGATTAAGCTTCTAACTGTTTAAGGGCACGCATTTCTTTTTTCACCTGTTTTAATAATGTACGTCGAGCTGAAAACTCTTTTCTACGAATAGTATTGCCTTCTTTATCAAAGTGATCGGCTACATCAATGAATTCATCAAGTAGGTCAGTCCAGTATTCTGAAATTTGACTAAACTGCTCTCTATCCGCTACTAAATAGATTTGCTTGCACAATATAGAAGTAATAATCTCTATTGGTTGTTTGGAGATAGCGTTATTATTGAGTCCACTTTAAATTGATAGCCACTCAGCTATAATAAATCCTCTTATGTGCAACTCATTTTTTTCATACTCAATTTTCTCTGATATATCGTGTTCTTTGGAATTTACTTTCGTTTGATGAAGAATCCACCTTGCAAGTAAATTGAGTTTACTCAAATATTCTGTGTCGTTAATAGTAATAGCTTTTGAATTTATTGGCTCTCTATATAAAGCTCTGAAAAGTGGATATCGAGAAGGCCACTTTCCATAACTTTCAGTCTCTATATTTTGAATTGTGACTTTACAATATTCTATAAATATTGTTGACGCAATCTTCTGCGAAAGACTGCATTGTTCTAAATCAAGTTTTTCTTCAGGTAGCCAACCATATAAAACATCAAGTAAATCATAAATATATTTATACGAGTCTTTTGTATAGAGTAAACCGCACAATATATATATAGTTCCATTTATATAAACATCACTTTTATGATCAATATGATCAAGTTTGTTTTTAAGCCATTCCAATAACCTGGTTGCAGAATTAGCAATATCATATGTTACCTGATAGGAGAAATGTCTATGCAATAATCGATAAACCATATCAAATGCATAATCTGGTATTTCTCCAAGAAGTTGATTTAAAAAATCTATAAGGATATCATCTGCACGATTAGGTGGAAGACTGATTTGAACTCTATAGATTAATTCCGAAATTCGACTAAAGTAGAGTTCTTCATTAAAGCTAGATAGAGTCTGAGCATTTTTTGTTATGCCAAATAGCCACTCAGAACCTTGGTCTTGTAGTATTGCTGACTCGGTCAAAATTGCTATTGACTTCTTAGCAACTGATACAGATTTATGACATAGCAAAGTTTCAACTTTTTTAAGCTGGCGATTGGTGTAGAATGGCTGATTATCTTCAAAATAGTCCTTTAATGATCGCCTTAAGGTTGGTTTTGTAAAATCTATGACTCGCCGACCATCTCTCAGAAAAGCTTGCAGATGACAAGATTCAAAGTATGAGCTGACATCATTAGCTTTCTTCTCCCACCTTGATAGCAAACTGACTTCTTCTCTTCTAGTCTGAGGAAGTATTTCAGTCTTACTTTTTTCCTCGTCTTCTTGTTTGCCCTCCTCTGAATTTGGATTAGATCCAAAAGAGTTTCTTACTTCTATAACTACCTCTCCAATTTGATTTTTCAAGAGTGCCATAGTAACTTCTTTGAAATCTTTTGGTGATAATTCGTCAAAGTAAGTAGCTACGTACAATATAGTATTTGCAATTAAATCATCTGCAAGGTTGCTCTTTTTATAGAAGCTTGCAACCGATATCTCTTGCATTTCAGCAACAGTAGATTCAGAGTTAGAGCGCTTCTCTAACTCCTTCTCTATTTTTCCAAGCTCTTCTTCAAGGTTCTTTCGTTTCTCTTCTTTAGAGGCTTTTTGTGCTTCCTTCTCTCGACATTCTCTCTTAAGCTTCAGTAGCTCTCTACCAGATGCAAGGAAGATTTCACTCTCTAGATCACTGATATCATCTGTTAATCTACGTTCATCTTTAAAGGAATGACGAATTTGATCTTCAATAAATACTTTCTTTGTTTTTAAGGTTTCAGTTGGCAAATAAGATGTTTGCTCATCGAAAAAATCTGTATCTATACTAGAGCTACCTTTTTTAGTGTTTCCCTTTGAAGAGTGCAAGTTGTTGTATTCCGAGCCAGGCTGTAGAAATGTAGAGACTCCCTTTGAATCGTTAGGTTGCTTATAAACTGCCTCAGGACGAGCTATTTGATCAGAGCCTGATTTTGATGGATTTTCATCCGCATTGTTTTGAATTTCTGAAGCCTGTTTTAACTCGTTGGAACTAGTATTATCTTGTTCATCTTTGACTATGGTTTCCTGATTAGTAATAGGATCTTCTTGCGATGAGTTATTCTCATCCAAGCTTATATTATCTGAATTATTGTTATCATTTAAAGTATCAATCTCTCTATCTTGTGTAGTTTCAGGTTGCTGATTCGTGGATGAATCTTGATCTTCCATAACAAAACTCTATGTGCTCAACTATGAAATGTACAAATTCGATTTATTACCTTTTAAGTAATATGTATATCGATAGATTTCGCAGACATATCGACATATTACAAGTTTGCTTGCTTTTGGCAAAGTTCCTCAAGTCTAATTATAATTTCCTCTCTTTCTGCCTCCAATTTCTCTTTTTGAGTATTAAGACGCCGTTTATCTTTACCAGTCAACATTGGTAATTCCAAATCTTCAATTACGGCATCAATATCATCTGAAAGATATTGCTCTTGCTTCTTTAAACGCTCAATATCTTTCTGTAGAAGTTTAAACTTTTCATTTCTAAAAGGAACATCTTTTTTACTTTCATTTTTGGAAATATGACTATTTATATTTCCAGGAAATTCTACTTTTTGAGTTGTTTTCGTTGCCTGATGTTTCTGCCCAGGGAAGCCTGGCTTGATATCTGGTTTTAACCGGTTACTAAATGCTCCTATCAAGAGCTTCTCAGCCTCAGTTTCTGATTTATCGACTAAATCAACATATGTAAGTGTTTTTAATAAGCCAGAGAGATTACATGATTGAATTCGAACAGGGATAAGGTTACGCTCCTGTCCCATTGGATCCTTAGAAAAGGCAGCTGCCCATTCGGAGTGGGTATATTTAGCATTTAGATAGTTTTCAGAAAGCACGCAAATAGTATATTTACAATCAGATGCAGCTTTCTGCATGTCTAAAACAAAGTTACCTCCAGGCAAAAAATCCCACGCCTGAATAACGACTGTGAATTTATGCTCCTCTAGAATCCAAGCAATCCATTCAGCCCAGGATTTATCCGCACTGTTATAACTAACGAAAACGTCTTTCATAAGACCAACTTTCAGCGATGTAAGGTAACGTTTGCATGCTATGTACCGCTTTGCAATCAAAAACTAGCACCCATTCAATGAGGATGTCTATTACCCTAAAGAGTACTTTTCTTGCTAAATTCCTTCTCTAGTGAAATTAACATCATAGGAAATTAGACTAGTTCAGACAACTGTTATAAATAATTGCCATATGCCTGTAGCTCAATTCATTAAATGACGCTAAAGGAAAAAATAAGAGTCATTTAATGAATTGAGCTACGTTCGATAACTTTTCAGCTTCCAGATATGAGCAAATGCACTTATGCCTATAATACAAAAATTGTAGCTAATTTTCTTGATGACTTACAACCACACTTATTTTAAGTTTTTTAAAGTCAGAGACTACTAGAGCTAGATCCATAGTTTCTAAACCTCAACTGCGGCTCTAGAGGTTATTTACTTTTAGATAAATCAACTCTTTAAATACTTTTAACGAGCTTTATCCATAGCACATCAAAACAATGGGTGTTGACATTAAACATTTAGGTACCCCCAAGGGTACTTTTTATCTATATAGCTTTGTGTTATTACGTGATAATAAGAGGTTCAGTTTTTTGAATTACCTGAAAATGTGCTTTAAAATACTATTTTTGGGGGTAAAGGAGTGTTTCCGACAGTGATTAGGTATGGGCGTAATATATGTTGGGGATAGAGCTGTTGGTAAAACACATTTAGCTCTGGAGTTAGCAAATCCGTATGGTCAAAATGTCAAAGTACTACAGCCAGATTATGAAAACCTGAAAAGCTTTCTAGTCAGCGATGCAGACTCTACTAAGCCAACTGAGGGTATAGATTTTCGCTTTCTAGAAATTCAGGCACAGCTACCAGCAGGTAGCAAAAGTGTTACCGTCGATTGGGTTGACACTCCTGGTGAAATTTGGAGAGAGAGCTGGCAAAAAAATAATCCAGATGAATGGCAGAGTTTTCTTGAAAATAGTCGTAAAAGTGAAGGGATTTTGCTGATTCTCAATCCATACCGAGAAACTTTGCAAGGTTCTATGGCTTCTGACTACAGCACCCAGCAGCAGTGGTGTAAACGTTTTGAGAAGTGGGTTGACTTTTTTCGTTATGATTGCCCAAAGGCTCGACATATTGTGATTTGCCTTAATAAAGCTGATCTTTTTGTTGATAACCTGGAGCAAGAAGCTTCCAAGCTAGCTTTTGATCCCAACGGTTCTGCGATGACTTGGCGAAAACGCCACAGTTATATTCTCCAGAAATACTTTCGCCCTATTCAAGGCCAAATTGAGCAAATTAATAAAAGCACCCGTGGGCTCTCTGTACAGTGTTTCATTACCAGTATTTATAATCGACCCTTGTTGGAGTTGCCGTGGATATATCTTGCAAGTTTTTTATCAAAATATTGATGATATAGAGAATCTGGTGGTTGTAAATTTATTATGGGAAATATCCGCATTATTGGCCCACGCGGCTCAGGAAAAACTTCTTATCTCGCAGCTCTAGCTTATTGGCCTGATCAGCAGAGACGTGGAAAAAAGAAAAAAGGGGTCAAACTCCAATCTTTGAATGATGAAACTCGAGATCTTGCTGAAAAAGCCGAGAATATTATCCTGGAAGGGGAATCTCTTGAACCAACTACAGTAGAGGGTGGGATTGATGCTTTACCCTTCTACTCCTTCGGTATTGAAGTCAAACCGCGATTTCAAAAACCGGAACTTATTAATGTTGCTGTTCGTGACTACCCAGGTGAAATATTTGAAGAATTGGCTAATCCAGCTTCAGCCAATCCTCTACATCAAGAGTTTGTTGATGAGTGTTTAGAAGAGAGTGTTGACGGCTGCCTTATATTATTAGCTGATTGGGATAAGAGTACTGACAAATTTACTAGTCGTGCCCTCTCCAAGTTTACAAAACAGATGGATATTCACAATCGCGTCAATAACCTCCGCGTTGCTATTGCTATGAGTAAATGTGAGCGTGGTGAACTATGGCCTGGCAGGCTTGAACCAAGTATTGATTTGTTTCAACAGCACTTACCTAAGACATTAGCAACGCTAGAACAATCAATTTCTTCTAAAAACTTACGGTTTTATGCCATTTCTACCTTTGGTGTGCTAGGTCGTAATGATCCCCGTCCAAACCGTGAAGATGTGATTGGTACTGGTGGGACTAATTCTGTTTTACGTGAACCTAACCAATGGAAACCATATGGTCTGTTAGAGCCTCTGTACTGGTTGAGTAAAGGGAAGCGATTAGGCTATGTTTAATCGATTAAAAAATCAGTTAGATACAGTTACTAATGCTGGGCCAACCCAGAAAAATGCCGTTATCAGGGTAATTGGTGATAGGGCTTCAGGTAAAACGACTTACATGGCTGCACTGGCACGCTTTCCTCATGCAGCTTCCAATAGCCTGATTCAGAGTATTACATCTGTAAATGATGATGGGAACGAGCTTATTTCTAAGGCTCAGAATCTCTTGGAACAAGGTTTAGAACTTGAACCAACTGACTTAACAGCTAATACAGAAGATATTAGTGATTACCAGCTTAGTATTACACTGAACGGACAATCGCGTCTAAAAGGAGCAGGAGGGGCTCCAATCCAACTCAATATTAGTTGTAAAGACTATGCGGGAGAGTTTTTCTCTGATTTACTTTTCCGAGATCGTGATCCTAAACTGGCTGACTATCTAGAGGATTGTGCTCAAGCTACCGGCATCATGTTTTTAATAGATGGCTCAGCTCAGCGTAAAGATGCGGAGTATGCTGCTGCCCTGGATAAGTTTCTAAAAGCGCTATCTAACACCAGTCAAACATCGCAATTAAAGCGGATTGCCTTCGTTTTGACTAAATGTGAGTTACCAGACCTATGGATAAAGCGTCACCAACCGGAACAACTTGCCCAGGCAAAATTCAAGCAGGTCTGCACAAAATTACGAGCTTGGAAATCTACAACTAAAGGAAATATTGATTTTTTCACAACCTCTGCCTTCGGCGTCGTTGGTACTCGTTTTCCAGAAGCTAACTCTAAACAACAAAGTCGTGATCGTGGGGGAGTTACTTCAATTCTGCAAGATCCCCAACATTGGAAACCATTTGGTTTAGTTTCTCCCATATACTGGCTATGTACAGGGGATCGACACCAGAAATTAGATGAGGAGTAAGGTTATGGTATCCCCTTTGACCGAGATTCACGAATTTAGTACAGGCATTACCCCAGAAAAGCTAGCAGATGGCTCCTGGGTATCCCGTGGCTTTACGGGACAATATATGAACTCTACGCTTGATGAAATCCCCTATGCTGTTGAGCGCTCAATTGCAAATAAGGAGTTCGCCGTTGCCGAAGGTTCCTCTAGTAAATGGTCTACTATTATTGGCCGAGAGGTAGGTGCGTGGTCTGTTTTAGCTTTTGTTACAAAGGGACGTGATGAGAAAGGGCGAGGAGCATCTTTTTATCGTTATTTTCTAACAAGCAGTCCTAATGGCCTTGCAAAGATTTTAGCTTTCCTAAAAGAACAAGAAAATCAAGGACAGATCATAAGCTTCAATCCTTTTGAGCATCGACAGGTTAATCGTCCTCATACGACTTCCGCAGAACCACCAAAGTTAGGTTCGGATGGCCAAATCTATGCAGAGGGCTCAAAAGCACCTGATATCTTGGATGCTAGACGGAGTTATAGTCCTGAACAGATTAATCAGTTGGCCAAATCCTATTCTCAAAGAAATAGTCAGCCGATAGCCTGGGCCTTTAACGTTGAAGCTCTGGAACAGCCTGGTCGCTTTCAGGTTATTTATCCTGCTAGTGAAGCCGCCTCTCGACGTATTCAACAATCATTATCTGTAATGCCAGCTGCTGTTAGCTCCTCCATAGATGAACAAGCTATTAAATCTGCCCTGAAAAACCTGATTAATTCTGCACAAGCTAAATCAGATAATTTCCAGACACTGATCAATAGCCTGGATTCTGTGGAAAATGGATTAAACGAGTCAGAAATACAGACATTTTGGACAACCCTCTTTAACAGCCAAGGTGCCGATAATGCTATTCGGCAGAAAATTTACAGCCATCCGATGGTTAGGCTTCTCACTATCAGGGCAATGATTTTGCCTGAGACACTGACAAGTTTACTCAAGTGGTTGGAACAAATCTCGGATAGAAAACAGCAACAAGAACAGGTTGAGGTATCTCTAGCTTTACAGGCCCAGGCGTCTCAATTCTTAAATAGGTCACCATCACTGCAATATTTATTGTTGACTGGTGTCAATAATCTAATGGAAAACGTTTTTCGGCGTAAGCTCTCTCCCGAAAGCTCCTCATTGCTATTACAATCCCCTAAAAGTATTTGGCAGCCTTTATTGCGTAAGCAACTAGAAAACACTAATCATGACTTGACATTAATGGCTCGTCAAAAAGAAATGAGGGTTCCTAATAGATCTAATGAACAGCTCCTGACTAGCCAAGTATGGCAAACAATTCTTAAGGGACTACAAATCGATTCCTCTCCCAGCGCCACCCATGATCCTAAATATCTAGCCCTTGGCAAGTTGTTTTCATACCTGGATGCTCCCGTTCTTGCAGCTTGTTGTTATCAAGCGGGACGTGGAATGGTACCTCCAGATATCTATGAAGACGCATTGAGGTACCCTAATTTTAATAAAGGAAGACCTTTTGGTATTTACCTAAGAAGGGAAAAGACTGTCTTAGAAACTATTTGGGCTATTTTGAATACCCCCTTAGGTACTGTAGTAATAGTTTGTTTTGCGTTAGTTGCAATGCTCTATTTCTTTCGCAACCCATTGGCAGATTTTATCAATAAGGTACGTACTCCTGAGAATGAAGTACAGCAAGTGGAAAGAGAATCAGAGCCCAAAGTTGAAGAGCATATCAGCTCCCTTCCACAGGAGAGTGATTTTCTTAATGAGTCTGAATTATTTATTGGTACCAGTTTGCCATCAGATAACACTCTTCTTCAAAAAGCCAAACTAGAATTTGGTAGTGTTATTTGTCCAGCTATCCGCTCTTTAGTAGAAGAGGTTAAGAAAACTTCCCAAATAGATTCAGATGAAGAAGCTTTCAAAAGAATTGTACAAACCCTTCGTGGCCCAAAAGAAATTACAGAAAAGGAGTTAGAGCTACTCAATTTACCTACTATTATTGCTAAGTCATCCACCCCTTTGACTGATAAAGAAATTGAAAGATGGTTAGCGTTAATTGCCTCCTATCAAACTAGAGAAGAATTGGAATCAGATGGTTATTTAAGTAACCCAGGTGAGACTTATAATTCCTTGAAAATTGCTCTTAGTCAGCCTCAAATAGATGAATCACAGGTACCTGATTCATCTGAAAATCAACCACAAGGCGATGAGCGAAATCTTTCACAGTAGTAAAAAAAAACAGATAATTCCTATAAAATCATAACCTTATTCAGATCAGGATATTTGTTGAAATCAGTTGCCCTAAATAGAAATTGAAGGATCATTTTGATGAGAATTTATCTATATATTCTAGCTGGTCTAACATCAGCCCTTATTGGATGGAATTTGGGGCAATTTTTCATTGCTGATCTTGGGTTGATTCAAAAACTACCTGAAATTATTCTTTTCCCATGTATTGCAATTTCATTAGCCATTGGCATGGTATTAAATGAAATCTTTTTGAGTAGCCCAACTCGCCCTAAGTTAAATCTGCGTTCAGCGCTCATACCAATTACTATTGCAGCCGTATTAGGTCTTATCGCTGGCTTAATTGCGGGCTCATTAGTTCAGATTTTATTCTTGCCGCAATTAGGTATTCCCTCATTTATTGTTAGAACTCTTGGCTGGCTTTGTATTGGCACCTCTGTAGGGTTTGCTGAAGGATTTACCTGGCGTTGGCGTAGTATTGAGGCAGGGAATAAACGCAGATTTCGAAAACGCTTCAGAACTAGCGTTATTGCTGGAACCGTTGCGAGTCTTGCTGCAGCAATCTTATTTGAAATCCTTCGCTTAATTATTGGGCCTAGCATTCGGAGCATAGCTGGACTTGAAGATCCGATTGGATTCTCAATTTTAGGTATTTTACTAGGATTAGCATTTAGCCTGACAGTCTCTCCTAGCTATATGGTGGCACTTCGTGCTGGTGCAGGATTTGAATATAGAGATCCAGAGACAGAAATATACCCTGTTAATCAGTCTTATCCACGCATCAATCCATCACTAAAATTTATCAGTAACAGTGAAACTGATCAAATTGAAGAAGGGCTATCTATTCAATTACCAGCTTCTGGCAAAATCCTGATCGGAGCTGCTCCTGAGGCAGATATATATATTCCAACGACTGTTGATTGTGTGGCCCAAATAGACCTACAGGCGCGTAAATCACTATTAAGAGTAAAAGAAAGAGGAGTAGAGGTTAACGGAGAGAAAATCCAAATTAATAAGTCAATCCTACTCAAACACAACCACGTCTTAACTTTTCGAGTCAATCAAACTACAAATGGTATGGGTGAAAAGCAATATGGCAAGGAATTTTACAGATTCGTTTACTACAATCGTTTCCTCGATCCGCAAGCTTAGCTTCAAGACAATCGTATTAGTCTTCGTCTTAGGCTGTCCAGGGCTGGCAGCATCTCCTAATACAGTTGAAATAGTAGGGAATCCAACTGTTGAGGATGATGAAATCACTGTCCGCATCAATGTTCGGGATGAACAAAATCGTCCTGTGGTTGAGTTACTGGATACTAGCTTTAACCTATCCGTTGACAATCAAGATCTGCGATTCGAAAGTCAAAATTGGAAACGCCCTCAAGATGTTCTGCCACCTCCAGCCTGGATTGTTGTACTGCTCGATATGAGTGGCAGTATGGGAAAAGTGGACAGTAAGGATACGACTAAATTGCAAGGGGCTTTAAATGCAATTGCTCAATTCAAAGACACGATTGCTGAACGTGTTGCTGATGCACCAAAAGAAAATATACCTCAGATTGCTATTGTGCCCTTTGGCGAACCTGGTGAAAACTGTAATGGTTATTCAGTATCTAAAAATGAATTAGATAAGTTTTTCCCAGCTAATGCCTACCTTTTAGATAATCATCTAGATTTTCTATCTAATCAGAGTCCTTGTGCATCAACTAATCTTTATGAGCCATTGAGTAAAGCTATTCGATTTCTTGGAAATAAAGAGGATTCAAGATTTTACCCTGCAGAGGATTCCCAATCCCCTCAACCTAGACTTTCACTTATTCTGTTATCAGATGGTTACCATACAGAGGATAATGAATCCAAAGATTTTGAGGAGTTAAAATTATTAATTAGACAAAATCCGGATATAATAATACATACTTTGGGGTACGGTCTAACCTTAGAAGAACTCGGTAATAAATATGGATTGGGAAGACCTGCAAATCGAGACGATATTTATTGGTCGGGACCTTCTAACAGTTCGTCAAACAGCAAATCCAAATCTCTTCCAAAAGGTAAAGTCCCTGCTGATGAATTTGTTGATCAGTCGCGCTTAATGGAAATTGCTCAATTAACGGGTGGAATTTCTGAGTTTTCTGCCGACGCAGAAACAGTTGCAGATAAATTGCAAGTATTTTTGAATGCGTTGCTAGGAGAATATCAAATCACCTACCTCCAACCTAATGCGGATAGAGGCTCTAAGCATACAGTTCAAGCTTCTGTAACCGCCAACGAGGGATCAATTCAGTCTGCTCTCAAAACTTATATTATCCCTGTGTTCGGTCGTACCCTCCGACGGGATATACGCATACAGATATTTGTAAGTACATTACTAGCAATGGGAATTGCTGGGGTTATTCCCTTTTGGTTCTGGGCAAATCATCTAAAAGAAGAAGAGCTGTAAAAATCATCCTGGGGTGAGATAACACATCATGGAAAATATACTTACTATGAAAGTATTGGCTTCCGGATTACTATTAATCACCCTTATTGGTTGTAATACACCTTCTAGTACTACACGTGTAAGTAATAATACAGAAACAGATACATGTCCTGTTAAACCCTTGGATATTTTGGAAGATAAGCAAGTTGAAAAAATATCCTTAAAAGATAGTGCCCTGAGTGCTTCTGGGCAGGTTAATACAGGTAAGCAAACAGGTTTTTCGTTTGAAGCAACTCAAGGCGAGCAATTAAGTTATCGCACTGAAGATAACATTTGTGTTTGGGTTTATACTCCCGATGGCACTCTGCTGAATAGCAACGAGTTGCCCATAAGTGGTAAATATACAATTCAAGTGTCGGCTCTTAAAGGAAGTACTAGCTTCACATTAGAACTAGATCTGCAAAATAATGATGCGCAACAGGCAAAAGAGCCTACTTTAACCCCGGTTTCCAACAGTCAAAGTTCTAAAACAATTCCTGAAGATACTAATGCTCAATCAGTTGGAAACCGTATTGAACCTGAAGACTTTATCCGAGATTATATTTCTAACTTAAACAAGCGAGATTACAACACAACATGGGCATCCCTTTCACCAAGTTTTCAGTCAATATCGGGTAGTTTTGCCGGATACACTGATTGGTGGAATAGTGTAGAGCAGGTTATTTTAGACTCGACTTCACTCATTAGTCAAAATGACTCTCAAGCTATTGTAGATGCAAAACTGCGATATGCAATGAAGACAGGAAAAATCAATGATGATGTAAGCTGGAAAATCCATTTAGAGTGGAACTCTGAAAAGAGTAGTTGGGAAATCATTAAAAACAGTGCTTCTTAAGTATAGAAGAAGGATAGTTCAATTATGAAAAGAACAATACTAGGTATTCTATTTTTTGTATTGAGTGGATGCACTATATCCAATTCAACTACTAATAATGTTACTAATGATGGTGTTTGTCCTGAGGAACCACAATCTTTCCCAGATAGTAGTAGTGTTCAAGAAATTTCTTTAGAGCAAGGTTCCGTAAGTCAATCTGGCCAACTCAATATTGGCCAACAGAAAGTATATACCTTCAAAGGTGAACCAGGAGATAAACTTAGCTATCGAACAGAGGATGAGATATGTGTTTGGGTTTATACTCCTGATAACAATTTAATGAATAGTAATGAGTTGAAGTTAGAAGGAAACTATACACTGCAGGTTGCTGCCTTAAAAGGTAGTACAAGTTTTGAACTTGAGATGAGTTTTGGTGAGTTGACAGCTTCTACAGCTACCAGTGGTGGTGATAAGTCTTCAGGGAGTTCCAATGAGCAAATTCCCTCACCTGCTCCTGTTCCCGCTCCCGCACCTGAGCCTGACCCACCAGCTACTCCAACGCCTTCAACAACTAAAACACCTACTCAATCACCAACAAATACTAGTGACTTTAGCCAAGCTGACGCAGTAAAATTAGTGCAAAGATGGCTTGATGCTAAATCAAAGATTTTTTCTCCTCCATTTGATCGCTCTTTAGCACAAGAAATTACCACTGGGCTTCTTTACACTGACATTACTAAACCAGATGGTTCTATTGATTGGTTAAGAAACAACAATTCCTACTACATTTACAACAAATCTTCCATCCAAAATGTCTCGAATTTTTCAAATAGTGATGGGCGACCTAGTCTAAGGGTATCTATCTTTGAAGATCGGACCTTAATTGGCAAAAATGGTAAACGTGATGCTTCGCAATCAGGTTCTTCAACGAATAGCTTTACATATTTCTTTGCTAAAGATAATGGTGTCTGGAAAATAGTTGACTATAGAGAGTAATAGATACTACATCTTTTTTAAGATATTTATTCTGAACTCTTATTACTGTCTAAAACTCATTGGAAGAATGAATCCTCATAACTTGAATAGAATCCTTGGTAATGCCATATAAAGAGCAGGATCAATACCCTAATTTTCAAAAAACTGGCAGCAATAAGTTCACTATGATAGTGCTCTTAATAGCTATTCCTATAGTAACTATTTATCTTATACAGGATTTAATAGGAAGCAAGCCTAAAAATGTTTCATGCCAGAATTCATCAAGAATAAAATTTAATCAAGAAAATTTAGCTGCTATTGAAGACCAGGTTCTTCCAGGAGAAATTAACTGTTTTTATTTCCTTGCTAAAGCAGGTCAAGTTTTGAACTTAGAAACAAGTATTTCTCTTAATCTTATTTCTCCTACAGGAAAGTCTGAAAAGGTCCAGGGAATTTCCACAAAAAACTTGAGTCAAGGAAAATATCTAATAAGAATTAATGGGAATACTTCAGAGCAACCCTACAAAATAGTCGCTAAGCTGATTAATTCGCGTCAAGAACTATCTGAGCAGACTAATTTGCCTTGGTCTGAGTCTATAGATACTACCACTTCATCTACTAGTGAGTTACCTGCAAATGAGTTACCAACAGATAAGGCGGAAATACTTACCTATCCCGTAGATGAGGCAGAAATACTTACCTACAATGTAAGCAATGAGCCGCAGTTATATCTTGATTCAAGATTACAAAGCATTGTTACTAGTTCTGTTGCTATTGCTAATAGTAAGTCTTTACCCATTAACCGTCTGTCAATTACTTTGATCAACCTTAATGATGCTTCTTATGCGGCTTATAACGAAGACAAGCCCTTTTTTCCTGCAAGTGTTGTTAAACTATTTTGGTTAATCGCGTTGTTTGGCCATTATGAAGCTGGTCAGCTTTTTCAAGGAGAGATCAGTGAAAATGACATATATCAAATGATGCAAGATTCTGATAACAACCCAGCAAGTCGGATTCTAGATAAACTAACTGCTACAGAGTCAGGAACAGAACTTTCTCCTAAAGATTTTCAAAAATGGTCATCTAATCGAGAATTAATAAATATTTTTTTTAGTGCTGCGGGGTATCAGAACGTCAATATTAATCAAAAGAATTTTCCAATTCCTGACCTTTCACTGGAGTCCCCAATGGGACGTGATCTACAAATCAGAGGCAATGCGGCATCTCCTATTAGAAATTCTCTTACATCTTGGACAATTGCTCGATTGCTTTTTGAAATTGAGCAAGGCCAGGCGATTTCACCAAATTACAGTCAAAAAGCAAAACAGCTAATGAAGCGAGATTTTGCACTAGAAGAAACTAAGCAATATGACTCTATTAAAGGTTTTTTAGGTGGTGGACTGATCCCTAGTGAAGTAGAGCTATACTCTAAACCTGGTTGGACATCTGGCTCAAGACAAGATGCAGCTATAATTTATAGTGCTGATCTACAAGTTCGCTATGTTCTTGTTATCTTAGGAGATGATTCCAAATATGCTGAGGATTGGGATATTTTCCCAGAAATCTCTGAATATGATTTCTCTCAAATGAGGGATCTTAATTATATT
>ERZ1740070.873-NODE-873-length-19618-cov-5.796657_pt1 | contig 19618 bp, 17 predicted proteins | sample MGYA00581734_ERZ1740070 | MGnify/ENA primary metagenome ERZ1740070 (study PRJEB43018, sample SAMN04849744) | marine metagenome | isolation source: floating plastic debris | place: Pacific Ocean | collected 2008-09-01 | study: EMG produced TPA metagenomics assembly...
AGGAAACAGCTGTTTGATTACACATAGGGGTGAACCAGGCAGCATGCGATCGCGAGCCAAGTGGGTTACCCCAAAGCCACCACGACCCAAAATGCGTACCACCTCATAGCGCTCACGAAAAAGCTGCCCAGAATCACAGAGCTTTTTGTTGAGGCGAGAATCTTGACGATCTTGAGAGTTGGTTTCGGACATGAGCGAAAAGGGCGGACGAATAATAGCCGCGGTTCAAGAGAAGCCCAATCAAATGAACTACGCTGCTAACGTATAGCTTCTCACCAATTGATTGTCCGCAGTCACGGTCATTGACATTAATTATTATGGCCCATCAGTTGATGGATTGTAATCCGTGGGGAGGTTGTCTACGTCAAAACTTAGCGAGTTTACATAGCTTTGGGCAACCAGAACTGAAATGTGCTGCCCTGATTAACCTGACTATCGGCGTAAATTTCTCCCCCCTGTAGCTCCACCAGACGTTTGCAAATCGCCAAACCAATACCCGTCCCCCCAGATCTACGGCTGCGGGAACGATCAGCCCGCCAGAACCGTTCAAAAACATGGGGCAGATCGACCTCAGCAATGCCAATGCCAGTATCTTGAACCGCCAGCCAGATCTGACTGTCTTCAGACCAGGCATTTATTGTAATTTCACCCCTATCGGTATAGTGCAACGCGTTACTCAGCAGATTTACCAAAATTTGTTCAATCCTTGCGGGATCGGCCTTTGCAGCCGGTAGGTCCGCAGGGACGTTTACGACAATTGGCGGATTTTTAGCATCGGGCTGCTGCTGACGAAACCGCTGGGCTACTTGCTCAACCAGCGGGAGAAGGTCCAAAACCTCCTGCTGGACAGGCAGATAGCCCGCTTCTAATTTAGAAAGCTCATGTAAATCATCCACTAGACGCTGCAGTCGTTGAGATTCACGAATCAGACGCTCATAGGTATCGGGGGCGGCCGGCAGTTTATTGTCCGCCAGAGCTTCAAGATAGCCACGGACAATGGTTAGCGGTGTCCGCAGTTCATGGGATAAGTCACTCACCAGGTCTCGCCGCTGTTGTTCTACCCGCTCTAACTCGCTGGCCATCCGATTAAAGCTGTGACCCAGCTGGTGCAGCTCTGGGATATCTAATGGCGGAACGCGAGCCGCCCAGTCACCAGCGGCAAACCGCTGGGTGATCTGCTCCATACGAGTAATTGGCCGAATAATCCGGCGAGAAAGCAAATAGCTGATACCGCCTGCGGCGCTTCCCCCCAGCAGCACCGACCACACCATGCCCCGAGCCCAGGCATCGGCAAACCCCTCTAAAATTTGCCCCCGCATTTGCTGAATACGAATCCCTCGACCTTCTAGGCGCTCTAAGGTCACCACAAAATATCGAGGTGTAGACAGACGACTAATCCCTGCCAGGGCAATGATAGCCACTGCCATAACAATCAGGTGAGAGATAAACAATCGACTCCTAAGGGGGACTTTAGGCATGGGCTATAGACATAGTTGGGGCATAATTGAAAAAAATTTTGAGCTACAGCAATCGACAGATGTAATAAGTCTTCAACCCAAAACTTACAATGCCTCAACCTGGCTATCTTCAAACCGATACCCCACCCCGACAACGGTTTTAATAAACTGCGGTTGGGTAGGATTAGGCTCAATTTTTTTGCGCAAACGGGCAATGTGGGTATCGACCACCCGTTCATCGCCAAAAAAGTTGTCTCCCCAAAGTTTTTCAATCAGCTGTGGACGATGCCAGACGCGACCAGGGTAGCTCAAAAAAGTGGCGAGTAAATCAAACTCTAACGGAGTTAAATCGAGGGGACTCATATCTGAATTGTGACCCGGTCGTTGGTAGCGGGCAGAGCGCTGATCAAAATCCAGGGTGAAGTGGGTCGTCCGATAAATTTGGGTCGATGATGCCGCACCGCGCAGGCTGCGGCGCAGCAACGCTCGTACCCGAGCAACCAACTCGCGAGGGCTAAACGGTTTAACCATATAGTCATCTGCCCCGGTGGAAAGACCAATAATGCGGTCTAGCTCTTCTCCTTTGGCAGTCAACATCAATATATAGGGATCTTTTTGGGCAGGGGTTTGGCGAATACGCGCACACACTTCTAGACCGTCTAACCCCGGCAGCATCAAATCCAGAATAATCAAGTCCGGTTGAAAAATTGTGAAACGTTCAAGGGCTTCGGTACCGCTGGTACAGATTTCAACCTTAAAGTTCTCATTCGTCAAATACAGCTCGATTAATTCAGCAATATCGACTTCGTCTTCAACAATTAGGACGTTCATCGGTCAATCTAGCCTGATGGGGCCACCAAGGGACACGGCTGATTACTAGAGTAGCGTGACCGATGAATTTACCTATGACACCATAGGGATTGCAGGGCTATCGATTGAACAAGTAAAAAAGGGCTTGCGAAAACGTAAACAATAGGCCAATATTCAATAGCATTAATAACCCCCTTGGTCTGTTAATCTCTGGGCATGTGGGTAAGCTAGTGGCCGAATCCAACTTTACACTCGTTGGTTTTAAGCAGTTGTTGATTGGGGTAATATCCCCACTGGTTACCATTGTGGAGGCGTAGCGCATGAGTCTAGCGTCGGCATTTAGCCTAAGTCACCTATCGGCTGATTTAACCTACGATTTGAGTAGAGCGCCGGAGGTACCTGAGGAAATAGCGGTGCAGTGTGCCGTGAGTCGGGGCAAGATCATGGTGCTGGTGGAGAGTCCAAACGCAGCTCCGGTCACCGTCCACTTTGTCTTTGCTCAGGTAGAAACGTAAGATCGTCACCGGAAAGAAATTGACGGTTTACCGGTCGAGGCAGAGCATTTAGGCGCCCGTGGAGAGCCCATTCCCATCAAGGTTTATCTAAAACAGCAATCCATGTCAAAACCGCTTGGGGTCCATCGGTTTAACTGGCTGTTGCAAGATAGTTCAGGCCCGATTTTATTGGATAACATTGCTCTGGATAATCAAGGATTTGAGCCGTTGTTAAATCAGCCCCCTGACATCGCCCCCGGCAGCTTGTTTGGTGAGGATGAGGAAGATGATGATGAAGCAACAGGTGATTTATCAGAAAACGAATTTTTATCTGATGAAGAGCGTCTGTACGGCGGGGAACTACCGTCTAGTCAAGATTTTCGGATCAATGATGATGAAACTGAAACGTTAGACCAGCCGTCAGTGGATGAGCTGCTTAATTTGGATGGCTTTTATGAGCAGGTCCCTGACGATGTGCCCGTGACAGAGTCAGCCGCATTTGAGGAGTTTGAGGAGATTGAGCCCTCAGAAACTTACGTAGAGTCCCCCCGCATTAACCGGGGTTTAATGACTGCAGCAGTTAGCGTAGCGGTGGTGTTTGGTGGATTGGGATACGCATTAAGTCGTCCCTGTGTGATTGGTAGCTGCGATCGCATCCAGCAAGCTCAAGCCCTGGGAGACGCTGCCCTAATCGCCCTGCAAGATCGGCCGACACCACAAACAGTGCTCGATATGAGCGATCAGCTCAACACCGCCATCAGAACCCTCAAACCCATTCCCCCGTGGTCGCGTCATCGGGCCAGCGCTCGGGCATTATTAGCCGACTACCAGGGAGAAGCTGAGCTGCTCAACGCCGTCGCCACGGCCCAAGAAAATGCCCTAGCAGCGGCCATAGAGAGCCAGAACCCACCTCACCCCATAGCCCATTGGGAAGGCATCGCCAATCGCTGGCGTGAGACCATTGCCCAGCTAGAAGAGATTCCCACCGGTAGCCCGATCCACGCCGCATTTGTCGCCCCCAAACTGCAGGAATATCGCAACAATTTAGAGACCATTGAAGGCCGCGTCACAGCAGAACAACGGGCAGAAGAAAACCTCAATCAGGCCCAGCTGGGGGCTTCTTTAGCAAAAGATCAAGCAGAAATCGCCAACACCCTATCTGCCTGGGAAACCGCTTTAGATTCCTGGAATCAGGCGGTAAAACGAATCAGGCAAATCCCCAGGGGAACGATGGCCTATGGTGAATCCCGTCAATTATTGGCCACCTACGATACCGAGCTTGGCAAGGTACGCACCCGCTATCAACAAGAACAGGCCGCCGACCAGTTTTACAATGAAGCCGTGCGCCATGCGGCCAGCGCTCGTCAGTATGAATCTGAACAGCAGTGGACCCTGGCCATGTTGGGCTGGCGCGATGCCATTACCCAGGTCAAGGGCGTGCCGGTTGGCACCTCACGCTATTCGGACAGTCAAAGTTTGCTTAGAAACTACGAGCCGGCGCTCTCTAAAGCCCAAGAGAATTTGCGATTAGCCCTGCGGTTTGAGAAAGCAAAAGAGAACTTTGCTGAAATTTGTCAGCCAACGTTTTGTCAGTTTGGCATGAAGGGGGGAACAGTGCAGCTCATCTTAGCCCAAAACTATGACGCGTTGGCCGATTTCTCCATCGCTGACCCCAACACCCGCACAAGCGTACCTGCCTCAGACCAGATGATTCTTGAAATTAATCGTCTGCTAGAAGAAGTCATCAATATTGGTAAGCGCACGCAGCTGCCCATTGAGCTATATGGTGCAGACGGCGGGTTTATTGCCCGCTTTGATCCTGAATTAGAAGGATATGTCAAAACAGTAGTGGTCAATTAGCCCCCCACTGCATCGTTTTCCCCTCTAGTTTGTTCTGTCACGCACAGCTGAGGGCGATAAATGTGCATAAAATTCTCCCAGACAAATTGCCGCTAGCAGCCGGCGAGGGAAGTAAGGATGACCTATCGATTTCAGTTTCAAGTCATTTGGGACAATTGGGAGCTGTTGATAGAAGGTGTGGGGCTGACGCTGCAGCTATCAGCTCTAGCAATCGGTCTGGGGCTCATGGTTGGAATTGTTGGTGCTCTTTTTCGAACATCAAACAATCAGTATCTGCAGGGGCTGATGGCTGTCTATATTGAAGCCATTCGCAATACGCCGTTTCTAGTACAGCTGCTGTTTATTTTTTTTGGTATTTCTAGTCTAGGTCCGCGTCTGGGCAGTACCCAGGCGGCACTGTTAGCGCTCACAATTAACTTTGGAGCCTATGCCACTGAAATTATCCGGGCCGGAATTCAGTCCATCGACCAAAGCCAGATTGAGGCCGGTATGTCCCTGGGTTTAAACAAACGTCAGATATTTCGTCTGGTTGTACTTAAACCGGCCATTGCCAATATTTATCCGGCGCTGACCAGTCAGATGGTGCTGCTGTTGCTGTTGTCCAGCGTTGTATCGCAGATTTCTGCCAAAGAGCTCACATTTATGGGTAACTTTTTGCGATCGCGCACCTTCCGAGACTTTGAAGTCTATTTTACCCTGGCCTTGATCTATGTACTGTTAGCCCTGGGCTTTAAGCTATTAGCTCAGCTCTTTCACCATCGTCTATTTACCTTTACCCGCCACATCTAAGCAATTGAATGAGAGACTTTAGTCACTTAGACATTATTTTTGCCCTATTATGGGCAGCTCGGTGGACCCTGCTGCTGTCGACGATTGCCTTTATTTGTGGAGGGATAGCAGGATTTATATTATTGTTAATGAGAATCTCTCCATTTCGTCCCCTCAAATATGTAAGCTGGGGCTATCTAGAAATTGTGCAAGGCACACCGCTGCTGATTCAGTTTCTGTTAGCCTTTTTTGGCATCAGTATTTTAGGCATCGACATCAGTCCGTGGATGTCAGCAACGCTGGCATTAACTACCTTTACTAGCGCTTATTTAGGAGACATTTGGCGCGGCGCGGTCGAATCCATTCCTGCCGGTCAATGGGAAGCCTCTAAAGCCCTTAGCATGAACTATTTTCAACAGCTTGGGCTAGTGATCTTGCCCCAGGCCGTCCGACGCTCCATCGCCCCTACCGTTGGGTTTCTGGCCCAGGTCATCAAAGGCACGTCTCTGGCCTCTGCCATCGGGTTTGTTGAGCTGGCTCGCTCAGCAACCAATATTACCAATGTCACCTTTGAACCCTTCTTTGTCTATCTAGTCACGGCTGTTGTCTACTTTGCCATTTGTTTTCCCATTTCTGTTGCCAGTCAAAAACTAGAGAAATTCTTAGCTTACTGAGACAAGACTGTATCTTAAGCTACAGTCAGTCCCGTTGAGCCTGCTACGGTAGGCCTATCGTACATTCCTTATGTCTGTAAGGGTTTGAAAAGGATTCTTTGACCATGGGTTTTTCTATCCCAAGACGATGGCTGCAAACCATTTCGATTGCCGTTGTCGCCTGTGCATTTTCGCTGGTGGCCGTCGCCTGTGCCGGAGGCGGTAATTCCCCTAGTGTGACCGCTCAGAACGAAACAGCCGCGGTCTCCAGTCTGGACCGTATCATCGAAGCTGGCACCATTAAAATTGCTGTTCCTCAAGACTTTGCCCCATTTGGCTCAGTGGATGCCAGCGGTGAGCTAGAGGGCTACGACATTGATGTTGCCAACCTGATTGCTGAAGATCTTGGCGTTGAGCTAGAGCTAGTACCTGTCACTAGCGATAACCGGATTCCCTTTTTACAAACAGACAAAGCAGATCTGGTAATTTCTAGTATGGGAGCAAACCCTGAGCGGGCTAAATCTATTTTCTTCTCAATTCCCTATGCACCCTTTTTCTCAGGCATCTATGGCTCAGCTGACATTACTGATATTAGTGGCTTTAGTGAGTTAGAAGGATACAAAGTCGGTGTAACCCAAGGTACACTAGAAGATTTAGAACTCACGGACGCTGTCGGAGACACGGTGCAAATAGAGCGATTTGCCGATAACAGTCTAACCGCATCATCATTGATTTCAGGTCAGGTGGATATGATTGCCACAGGCAACGTTGTTGCCTCAGAGCTATCAAAAAACAACCCAGACAAGACTATTGAAGGTAAATTTATTATCAAAGAATCTCCGGCCCACATCGGTCTACGTCGAGGTGAAGTCGATTTACTTCAGTGGGTGAATACGTTTGTTTATCACAAACGTCTAGGGGGTGAATTAGATGACTTTTCCCAGAAGTGGTTAGGAGAACCGTTGCCTCCATTACCCGCGTTCTAACAAATAGATGAAAGTAGCGACAATCAGTATCTAGACGGGGAACAGACTTTAGAAGAATCGCTGGGCTCTGTTGACTATGATGTTTGGCAATGCCCTAGCTGCACCAGCCATGATATCAATCGCTATGGCAGTTTGTTCTCTTAATACAAGACTTGTAGCCGGTGTCACTATTGTTCTTATCGCAACACTTATACGGTGATGATTCCTAGAAAAGAAAGGCCCAGCAGCGGCGGTTTATCAGGCGGCTCATCTTCAAGCGGGGGTGGGCGTTCGTCAGGGGGTGGGGCAAGCGGTAGCTGGTATAAAGGGTTCTCGCTAGGTAGCCGAGTAATCAAAAAACAGTAATAAAAGACTCAGCTTAGCTAAAACTTTAGCAATATCAGCCGCTGTTGTAATAATCCAGGTTTTACCTAAAGAAAGCAGATAGTACGGAACTTCGCACATCTACCCCTGGTCGCTGAGAACAGCTGGCATAATGCATAGATTTTGTGGAGGTACTTGGCTTGGCAACAGCCGTGGTAATCGTCATGCCCTGGATCGCACTGTGGGCTCTAAAATATGGAAACCGATACAGACCTTTGCGCGTAGTACTCCTAAGGCTGATCTTGAGTTCAGCCTGGAGTAAATTTATGCCAGCTTAGGGGTTAAATTGTTCATGTAACGAAGACAGGCATTTTTGATTTTGCTTTAAACACCTTTGGATTAGTGCTGGATAACGTTTCGGAGTAACCTACTAAGCTGATCCAGCACAAGTTGCTTTTTGGATACGGTGTTAACTATAGCCAGAAGCCTAGGGAAACAGCCGTCTAATAGCTGATTCCCTAAATTAAACCGTCTAGATGATTTGTTCCAGGTCTAGGGCGGCTTCATTTAGCTGCTCTGTACCAATTTTGGTTTGGTTGAGACCACCGGCTGTTTCCTTAGCGCCCCGATTAATCAGCTCCATTGCAGTCACAACCTGCTTAATGGCATCCACTTGTTGTTTTAGGTTTAGAGATACCTGCTGGTTATTCAGCACGACCTGATTAACCGACTCTTGAATATCCCCAAAAGCAGATTCTGTATGCTTGGCCAGCTGCACCCCTGTTTTTACCGTTTTAGTTCCTTCTTCGGTCACCATGACGGTTACATTGATAGCTTTTTGAATATCCGACACCAGATTGTTGATTTTGTCCGCTGACTGCTGACTTTGGTCAGCGAGCTTACGAATTTCGTTAGCAACCACTGCAAAACCTTTACCATGCTCCCCTGCTCGAACCGCTTCCACCGATGAGTTGAGGGCGAGCATATTAGTTTGGTTGGCAAAGTCGATCACCAGCTGAGAGATGTGACTAATCTGGTCGGCCTGGCTGCTGAGGTTAACAATTTGCCCAGCAATCTCATCTACCTTGCTCTCCAGGCTAAACATGCCGTCTAAGCCAGCACTCAAGGATTGCGCCCCTTCTTCTGACGCACTAAAAGCACGTTTGGCGGCCTCAACGGCAGCATTGGCCTGCTCAGCTGCGTGCCGAGAAGAGGCCTCTAGCTCATCCATGGTGGTGGTGGTTTCATTGACAGAGGTGGCCTGCTGGCTAGCAATGCGCTCTTGTTCAGCCACAGTGGAGGCCATTTCTTGAGCAGAGGTAGCAATATTTGAGGATACTCTTTCAAGCAGTGCCACCAGCTCCCGCCCGCGCCAGATAGAAAAGGGAATTACCAGACCCAGCGATAGCATCACTGTCAGCCCTGCAAACAGCTTAAATGAGTTGACGGAGGCGAAGACTTCGCTTTTGGGCAACTTTGCGATCGCAGTCATCGCATAGGGTCGCTCAGGGCTGGGCACAAACTGTTTATTGGCCAAAATAGAGTCGCCAACGTTGATCGTGCCCTCTTCACCAGAGAGAATTTGTTCGGCCACTTCTGGAGAATAATCATTGGCCAGGGTTTCGTCTTTACCGAGGTCAAAGCCCCACAGTTTTTCGGCATTGGGGTGAAAAAGATAATAGCCCTCGTCGTTAACCATATACAGCTCCTCTGTTTCAAGCTCATCGCCTTCTGATTGAACTAAAGATGCCAGAATACTGTCTGCATAGACGTTGGCAATGATAATGCCCCGCTGTTGACCCGCCGCATCTACCACTGGGGTGGCATTACGAATATCCGGTTTAAAGGGGATCTCAATTTCTCCCTGCTCCTGGTTCAGGTTTACCGGCGATGTATAAACGCTACCGGTGGCCAGGCCAATCGTATTTGTAAAATAATCCCTATCGCCTTTATTTTGCAGCTGATCCTCAGGAATCGGGGCAATGGTGCTGCCATCGGAGTCCACCCGCACCAGCTCTTGGCCAGATTCGTCAATATATCGCAGCTGCATGTATTGATCGTTATCTTCCATCTTATCGATAAAGATATCCTGCAGACGACTGACCCATTTATCATAGGAAAAGTCGTCTTCGGGGTCGATGCCGTCGTTAGCGCGAGCCCGGATCATGCCCTGCACCGGAGGCAGCTTACTCAAAAACAGCACGTCCTTATTGATACCCGTCAAAAACGTGGCGGTTTCCTCAGCACTATCCTGCGCCTCTTCGCGGAGTAATTCTGTTGCGTTATGCCCTAAAGTATTACCGGCGGAGGTGACACCCAACATACCAACGGCAAAGGCGGGAATGGCTGCACTCACAATAATCAAAAGTAGAAGCTGCTGCTGAATTTTGAGCTGCTGAAAGTTGCCAAAGAAATTTGTAGTCATAATAGCTATTGGTTTAATCGTAAGAGATTACTAAAAAGGCAAAATTTGAAAATCAAACAAAACAGTTGGCGATCGTACTGCTTGACCTGGTCATATCTGGCTCCGACGAAGCACAAAATTGTCGGCTATTGGAGTGAACAGCCAGCAAACGATATGAGCGACAAACTTTCTAAAAAAACTCATAATTAGCCATGGAAGATGAGAAAATTCTCCTCAAGAAGGCTAACAAATTTATAACTCTCTCCAAGAGTCATGAAAAGTGTAAAAAAGAACACCCAGAATAAGTAAAAAGGCATTGCTGATCCTCGGGATGACTTTAGTTGTGAGACACCGCCAAATAAGAATGGGGCTAGATCGGTTCATCCCCTAAATCAGCAATCGCAGTAAAAAAGATACGAAGCAGTAGACTAAAGCACCTGGAAGCCTGATATTTCAAATGGTTGGGGATGACAACTAGCCCCACAATAGTTCATTCTTAATCTTTCTGGAGAACTGACTGGACTATCTACGATTTCACCAGATAATCATAAACTCTATGAAAAATTAGTGCTAATTCTACTACATCTTCAAAGAAAGTATTAATCGGATTAAGTTTAAGAAAAATCTGATACTTTACCTGAATGAAGACGACTCCCTTTGAAAAAATGGTGATCATGGAAAATCATCTCCACATGATTGCCAGTGCTGATGATCTTTCAAAGGAGATGAGAACATTCAAATCGTTTACTGCACGCTCAAATATTGATTGGCTTACTGAGCACTAGCCGCAAAGCTATTGGTTGCGTTGCATGGAATCTGCCAAGCTTCCTCATAAGACAGGGTAACGCCAGATGTGACAAGAGGAATTTCATCCAAAGATGATCTTTTCTGAGGCGATGTTGCACCAAAAATTAAATTATATTCACAATAATCCCGTGAAGTACGGGTATGTGGATGACCCAGCGCACTGGCGGTATTCGAAGAGTGCAAGAGGAGAAAAGTGTACAACGTTAATATTATGTTCTGGGGAGAAAACAAACTACTCGAAAACCAGTGTTGTAGTAACGGAAATCGAGAGAGTTCCTGACGCGATTAGCAGAGCGGCAGTAGCCTGGATTATTGAACCAGGAGCCGCCTCGTAGTATACGTCCAGATGAATCACCATCAACAACCCAAGCAGCCCCATTCAAAGGTGCTCCAGCGTAGTTACCATGCCAATGATCCAAGCACCATTCCAAGACGTTGCCGTGCATGTCGTAGAGACCGAATGAGTTTGCGATCTCAAAATTTCCTACTTCTGTTGTTCCTTGTTGGGCTCCTTGATAGTTAACTAAGTCTGTTGTAATCGCCAGTCCAAAATGAAACGGTGTTTTGGTATTAGCTCGGCAAGCATACTCCCATTGCGCTTCGCTAGGTAGCATATACTCTTTCCCTGTCTTCTGCGATAACCGTTTATAAAACTCCTCAGCATCTTGCCAGCTTACACGTTCAACTGGGCGTTTTGCCCCTTTAAACTCGGCTGGATCACTTTCTAAATCTCGATCAATTTTTTTGAGTCTTGATACAGCCTGCCACTGCTCTTGAGTGACTGCAAACTTACCCATCCAAAACTCAGGTACTGTTACCTCATGCTGTGGGTATTCATCTTTACTTGCACCTGATTCTTCTTCAGCAGCGCCCATCATAAACGCACCACTCGGAATGCGTACCATATCCAGTATGACACCATCACCTAAGTCTTCAGCAAAATAGTCCGCCTCTCCCGAGATGGTTTTGACTTTCTTACCTCTCTTATCTATCCGTACTGTCTCAAAGCTAAATGTAGAGTATTTCTGTTTTAGACGATTTCGTGCTTGATATTCTTTAGGTGAGAGATTTGTTTGCTCATTGAGCTTTTGCCAAATGTAACTTTGAAACAACTTAATATCACCCCAAACTTGCCAAAAGCTGGAAAAGCTTTTGTTCTGAAATGATAAAGTCGCACCACCCACAATGGTTGGCGGATCGAATCCTAATATTTCTCGTTGATGAGGTAGCTGCGACCAATCTCCTTCAGAGGGCATCCATAATGCTCTTACCCATCGGTAAGTTCCGTGGCTATCACTGCGAATGGAGGTATCCAACACTTCGACGATGTGGGTAACTCGAGCCCGCTGATGCAGGATAATTAACTCATGTGATGATGGAGTTTGAGCACCTTTACTACTTGCTGGCCAGAATAATTCAAAGACTCTAGAGTCTGCGGAGCCTCCGCTTTGTTTGATGCGTTGAAGCGTATATGCCCAACCGTTTGAATCTTTAATATTCTTGAGATACAGAATTTTTGAGGTGCCAGAAAGAGTTTGATAAGGAACATTGGGAGGGAGATTAAGTTTCTCTCTAAGCCTATGTTTCAAAATCTCTTGTTCAGTTGCCTGCACATCTTCATCTCGCAGGTTCAGCTGTCGCTTTAACTCCTCCAGCTCCTCAATAGCCTCATCATCTAATGGATATGCATATTCTTTTTCTGCTATGAGCGCCTGTTTGTAAGTTTCTAAATGTTTAGCTTTCTCCCGATAGGGTTTGAGCACTTCATCTTGAATCACTTTTGCATCAGCATCAGAAATGTTTAACCGAGTCTGTTGCTGTCTTAAATTAGCCAGAGCTGCAGGTCGAATACGACCGTTTTTGACTTTCTTTTGTACCTATTTGCGATAGCGCTGCAAATTATCAATCTGCACCCTTGCAATGACGATCTCAGAGCCCTGCTTCGCGTTAAAAATTGTGGGTTCCATTGCCGGTGCTGCCGCTTTCACCTGAACATGGACATAATTGTGTAAGTTTCCAATGGAGATTAGCTCTCGTCCCTCAGGAGCAGCACCACCGGTCTTTAAGCCCTCCACCAAATAGCGGGTATACACTGATAAGTCTTCACCTTCTTGCTCCAAAGCATATTTGGTGGAGGTAGATGCTGTCAAAACACACCAGCCTTTTCCACCCAGCTGAGTTTCTACATCAATACTGCTGTCATCCATCCCCAAAAAGCCCTTAGCAAATGTTGCCCCAAAGCAGCAGTCGAGAATGACTACCTTCCGTTGAGCTAACGAATTGCCAATAACACTTTTGACAAAGTCTGCCGAAACAGCAGTGCCAGGATTGAGGGTGCCGCTTTCAAAAAGCTGAGTCTGAGCTGTAGATAGGTAAAATTTACCCGTCATGTCCTTGAGACCGTGCCCTGTAAAATAAAACAGAACTAGATCATTTTTAGATAACTGACCAAACACCGCACCAATGCGAGCTTGCATCGTACCCACATCTGGGTTAATCAGCGGTACCACCTCATCAAAACCGCCAATGTCAGAACTTTCCAGAAGTCCTTGCATTGCTTCAACACCATTAGCAGGGCATCGCAGCGGCTTTAGACCGTTGCCATATTCCCCAACACCAATCAACAATGCAATTTTCCTAGCCATTCACCCAGCAGTTAGCACCTTTCAATTCTTTCATACCTAATCCAGCTAATTCCCTACTGTTTAGGCTAACTATCCTTTAGTTTCTGGGCTGCTGCAACCAGTTTTTCGAGCGTCTCATCAAAATTATCTGGACGGACGTTTTTGGCACCAATGTTTGCTTTCTTGCCGTCTACCTCCAGGGTAAACTCAATTGGTTTTCCTGGGAGTCGTTCATAGGCATCCTGACAGACTTGCTTAATCCCTTCAATAGTGATTTCTGCTGTTAGAACACTCCATAGCCAATTAGCCCCCATACCCCCATCAGGTACGTCTGGATCAGCCACCCGCTTAACATCTTCTACCTCGTCCAGTGCCCGCAGCTCTTGAAATAGTGTTTGGGTTAATACCTCTTGCTGTTCCTCGGGCATATTGCTATCAGCTTCACGCCAGTCAATCGTCAGCGAAATCGTATCAGTCATGAGCGGGGTACATCAGTTGCCACCGCCGTATTCTAGCCAAATCATCGGCAGCTACCCAGATTTGTAGCATTGCCTTAATAGAGCTGCTACCCGCTCGCTATACTAGACCCAAACCCAGTTGTGACTTCTATGGTTACCAACCCTATACGCTGGACAGTTCGAGACCTTGACGTCATGCCCGATGACGGCGGTTGGAAGCGTTATGAAATCATCAATGGAGACCTATTAGTGACCCGCGCCCCACACATTCGTCACCAAAGCGCAGGCGGCAACATCCATTTTGAATTAGAAGCTTGGTCCAGACAAACTCAGCTAGGTAAACCCTACCAAACACCAGGAGTAATTTTTTCCCCAACAGATGCCGTCATCCCAGATGTAGTTTGGATTAGTAAAGAGCGTTTAGCCAATGGCACTGACGATGCTGGTCATTTAGTTGTCACGCCAGAGCTAATGGTCGAGATTTTGTCCCCGGGTGAACGCAACGAACAACGTGACAGAGAATTTAAGCTTAAGCTTTACTCACTGTATGGGGTGCAAGAATATTGGATTGTAAACTGGCAACTACAAACGCTGGAGGTCTATCGGCGTAAAGATACCCAGCTAGAGCTTACAGGTACCTTGTTATCGAAAGACAGCTTGAAGTCGCCCATCTTACCAGGGTTTACGATGTCAATAGAAAAGATTTTTGCGTGAGGCCGCTGGGTGAGCGAAGCCGAACCCAAAGGTATTGTTTCATGGAGAAATGTTTTAACACTTGAAAAGTGAGTGAGATGAATCTTGAAAAAGTGTCTTAGACAGGTATCAACAAAATTGTAGAAATCTTGAAATAGCTGACATAACGCCTATCGCGTCATCTATTTGAAAAAGCCTTAACCATACCTCGGGTGTATGGGGAGACTAGCTCTCTTTCATGAGGCTGTAGTTGTTTCAAAATTTCATCTGCCAAAAACATGGTTCCCTTGACCGTCATTGACCAGGGTATATTCAAAGCATCAAAAACGAGAATGCAAACAGAACGCAACTCCTGTTCAACAAACGTCAAATTTCCCTCTAGCAAACAGAGCCATAGATAAACTTGAAACATGTCAAAATCTCGTACAGAGGAATGTCTGACGTCTGGATTATTTAGTTGACCTCTACGACTATCGTAATTTGGGAAGGCTGCAAACCATCGCTCATGGACTGCTGCTGAAATCTCTGATGCTAACGGCAGCATACGTTCAACAATCGTAAAAGCTGGAGAATTTTGAGAATGTTTTGCTGCGGCTAGACAAACTCGCTGCAGGGGCAAGCAAACTTGTTCCTCGATAAATTTGAAATAAGAGCTGATTAAAACTTGTTCTGCAGGGGTTAATTGCTCAAGCAATAGCGCATTGCTAAGATTTATTTGTGTTGTAATAAATCCTAAAGACCGCCACTTGTTAGTTACCATAAATTGGTTCTGCAACTCTAGTAGCAGCGGCTCTAATGCATCCGATAGTTTATCGATTTTGGGAATTCCCCAAGCTTCAAGGGAGATATTTCCAAATTTTTCCGATAAATTCCCCTTAGATGCCATCACAATTGGTGATAGTTCTGAGTAAACTTCTAATAGTTTTAGGTAGATGCGGCTAATCAATTTAGCAAATTGTGCCGTTTCTCTAAAAGTTGATGTTTCGTAATATGAATAGAGCCCTCTGGCCCTAACTGCTGCCAGAGTACACTGTTGCTCAACTAGATGTTTATCTAATTTTTCAGCTGTACGATTGCGCCCATTTTCTAAGGAAGCCTCACGCAGACGTCCTCGAATTAATGGATCATCATCAATCGACACCATAGAAACATCAGGAAAATAGCGGTTAGTCCAAATATTTACTAGGCTTTCAACAGTTGAGACACGAGATATTTGAGAGCTTACTAACATGTGATTTTAACGTATTGGATTAACTGTAGCTAGGATGAGAAATTTCTAATTTCCTAATCTTTAATATGAGAAATTACACATTTTTTGATGCAGATCTAGTACAAACTACGTATTGATAAAACAGTCAAAAATATAGGTTTTCAATAGTAGTTAGATATTGATATTAATCTTACTTGATTGAATCAATTACGTTTAAGGCTAAAGATTTTGCAATCTTCACAGGAGCAGCTGCATAATTTGAAAATACAAATCTAATACCAATTGCTAATTGACAAAATGATTACAGTCTGTAATCAAGGACGATCCGTGTTTACTAATCGACATCCATGAAAATATTGCAACGTGGTTGACAAGCGAGGGCTATAGATTATTTCCCCGTTAATAGATGAGAGTAATAGTCTGATTGAGCGCTAGGCAGAACAGCGATCTGCTGCAGTGTTTGCTGTTTTAGCTGAAATGAGTGTGTGATGTTAATGCGACTGAGAAAGTCTAGGTTGTGTGAGATTACCCAAAGAGCTCTTTGATAATCGTTGAGGGCTGTCACCATTTGATCGACGGTGATAATATCTAGATTATTGATGGGCTCATCCAAGATCAGTAGATCAATTTCTGAAATGGTGATCATCGCGATCGCAAGTCTCGCCAACTCTCCGCCACTTAACACTGAAGCCGACTTAAACACATCGTCATTAAAAAATAAAAAATGGCCTAGCTGCTGTCGCAATAGTTGGTAGTTGAGGGTAGGATTCGCTCGCTGCATATTTTGTAATACAGTTTGACTACGATCTACTAAGTCATAGGTTTGGTCTAGATAGACCGTTTGCATATCGGTCAGCTGCACGCTGCCGCCTTGTAAACAGATCGATGTCGATTTAGTACCCAGCACTGCTTTGAGCAGGCAAGATTTACCTGAGCCGTTGGGGCCTGCAATGGTGATGCGATCGCAACTTCCAATCTGCAGCTCAATATCTTTTAGTAACAATCGCTCTCCAACCCACAGGTCGGCATGTTGAATATCAATTAGATTTCTATGCTTCTGACTGTTCTCCTCCAGCTGAATACTGGTGGCCTTATGGGTTTTAATTTTTGTCGCGACTACTTTTTGAGTGGCGGCTTTCATCGCTTTATCATGCTTTAACTTTAATTTTCCTGCTGTATCCTCGGCTTTGCGCTTTAATTTTCCAGCAACAATGGAGGGCATATTGCCCCCCAGTGCTTTATGGCGACCATTGCGATGAGATTGAGCAGCTCGTTTTTGCTCACTTAAAACGGTCGCTTTAGCGCGTTTTAGTTCCTTCCTAGCAGTTTCGTGCGCCCTGGCCTGTGCAGCATCTGCCAGCTGCTTTTGTTCTTGATAATGGGAAAAGTTTCCTCCATACACCTGCAATCCTGTCGATGTCAGTTCCCAGGTGATTTTTGCCACCTGGTCCAAAAAGAAAGGGTTGTGGGAAACAGTCACAAACGCCCCTCGAAACTGGCAGAGGGCCTGATATAAATCTTCAAGGCCCCACAGATCCAGATGATTTGTGGGTTCATCCAGCAATAAAAGATCGGGGGAACGAGATAAACCAATGGCTAGAAATAGTTTGGTCAACTCCCCACCGCTGAGGCTTTGTACCGGCAACGACAGATCTAGGGTGGTACTAAAGACAGTTTCAAGCTTCTGTTCAATCTCCCACCATTCGTTAGAGATCACATTAAGAAAGTCAAAAACAGACTCCGATTCTAGAGAGTCTCGAATCGTACTGATCTGCGGCAGATAATAGGTTGAACCTTGGCAGGTCACGGTTCCATGAGTAGGTCGCATCTGGCCACTTAAAATCTTTAGCAGTGTGGATTTACCCACACCATTAGCACCCACTAGAGCAATTCGATCCTCTGCTGCAAGACTGAGAGAAATCCTTTGAAATAATGGTTTGGTGGACTTTAGCGTATAGCCTAAATTTTCTGCAATCAAGCAGGACTTTTGAGAGCTAGGCATTCCGTTGCTTCTTGCAAAATGACAGTTAAAAGCTGCAGATAAGACAGCTATAGCTTTCAGCGACCATCACTGTTGTGAACGATGGGCGCAACGCTATATTAATTTTGGGCATTGCTGATCCTTGGTATGACTTAATCTGCAAGATACTGCCAAACAGTATGTTTTACAGATCGTCTCATTCTCAAAATCAGCAACGGCCAGTTTTGTAAACAATTCAAAACGGAAGCAAAACGGCTGATTGGCTTGGCCCTTAACTGGCTTCTAACGATTGCACAGTCAGCAGTTACCTGCTTTCTGCAAACGTTACAAAACCGGCACGGAAAACTACCTAATTTGCTATCTCAGCTGTCTCACTTGAGGATGCTACTTCATCAGCTTATGTATCAAAATCTTTTGCTCAGGATAGCGCACCCCAAACCATAACGTCCACATCTCTGATTTCGTTTTCTTTAATAAAAACCGTTGAGTAGCGATATCGCAGATCTATTCATCCTTACCAAAGTCAATGGCATCAATCATTTCTGGGGGTGGCTGCCAGCGATACTTGCTAAGATTAATTTTATTGCCTTCAAATTCGATGCCTTCGTCCTCTAATAGGACCCGCTGCAGGTCGTCTGACCCATCTCGAAATGCTGATGTCGAAATCTCCCCTTTGGCATTGATGACTCGCTGCCAGGGGATATCGTCTTCAGGGGCAACTTTATAGAGTGCATAGCCCACTACCCGAGGTTTGCCGATAAGTCCGGCGAGTTCAGCAACTTGACCATAGGTAGCCACTTTACCGACAGGGATCTGGCGAACAACGGCATAGATGAGGTCGTAACTATTGGCCATAGATCCTCTTAGTCAGACACACCATTAACACCGGCAGTAGACTCAAAACAGTGGGGGCAGGCCAACAAAACCAGCGTGCGAGCGGCAACAGGTACTTTTTGCTCACAGTCATAGATAGAGCCCTCATCGACAAAACCGCTGGCATATTTAGTGTCTAGGATGACGCGCCATTCTTTGCGTTCGACAGAGGGAGGAATCGAAAATTCTTGGAGTTCGGCATAGGCATTAAAAAAGACTAGAAAACTGTCGTCAATAATTCGCTGTCCCTGTTTATCTGTATTGGAAATTTCTTCGCCATTGAGAAAAATGCTAATGGCTTTAGAGCTACCATCGTGCCAGTCTTCGTCACTAATGACGGTGCCATCAGGGTTAAACCAGCCAATATCAATCACACCAGAACCATGAATTTCACGCCCTAGAAACCATTGACGCCGACAAAAAACGGGGTGCTGTTTACGAAATTTGATCAGTCGCTGGGTAAATGCCAGCAGATCTTTGTTTTTGTAGCGTAGATTCCAGTCAAACCAGGCTAGCTCATTATCTTGACAGTAGGTATTGTTGTTACCATACTGAGTGCGTCCCATTTCGTCGCCACCCAGCATCATGGGGACACCCTGGGAGAGAAAGAGGGTAGCTAACAAATTACGCTGCTGTTGCGATCGCAACGCTAAAATCTCGTCATTCTGGGTTTCACCTTCAACCCCACAGTTCCAGGAGCGGTTGTAGCTTTCCCCGTCGCGGTTGCCTTCACCATTAGCCTCATTGTGCTTTTCGTTGTAGCTCACCAAGTCTCGCAGCGTAAAGCCATCGTGAGCCGTAATAAAGTTCACGCTAGCATGGGGTAGCTTACCATTCGCCTGATAGAGGTCTGAGCTACCCGTAAACCGAAAAGCAAACTCTCCTAAACGACAGTGATGGTCGCGCCAAAAGTCTCGCATCGTATCGCGATATTTGCCATTCCATTCAGACCACAACAGCGGAAAGTTACCTACCTGATAGCCGCCTTCACCCAAATCCCAGGGTTCAGCAATCAACTTGGTGGTAGACAGTATTGGATCTTGATGAATGATGTCAAAAAAGGCAGCCAGACTATCGACTTCATAGAGCTCGCGGGCGAGTGCAGAAGCTAGATCAAAGCGGAAACCATCAACGTGCATTTCCTGCACCCAGTAGCGCAGGCTATCCATAATCAGCTTAAGCACCTGGGGATGACGCACATTGAGCGAGTTGCCACAGCCGGTAAAGTCCATGTAGT
>ERZ1740070.875-NODE-875-length-19579-cov-4.336253_pt1 | contig 19579 bp, 16 predicted proteins | sample MGYA00581734_ERZ1740070 | MGnify/ENA primary metagenome ERZ1740070 (study PRJEB43018, sample SAMN04849744) | marine metagenome | isolation source: floating plastic debris | place: Pacific Ocean | collected 2008-09-01 | study: EMG produced TPA metagenomics assembly...
GCTGCTCTAGGGTCATAACCCTCGACGCATATCTGCCGGACCGGATGACAGGCTGTCGCGGCCTGCGGTCCGCCCCAGAGTGGATCAGAACCGCGTGCTGTGCGGCGGCCTGCCCCAAATAGGGGTCAGCCCGCGTCCGCCGCGCGCGCCATCAGGGCCTTTGGGACGTCTTTGCGCGCGATCATCACCATGTCGCGGGGGAACCAGCCATCGAGAAAATCCTCGATCTCCACCAGTACACTGTCGCGGTCAAAGCCAAAGGGCGCAGAGTAGAGATCAATCAGCCGAAAATCACCGGTCAGAATGTCGGTATTCTTGAATTCGTCTTGGTTCTCGATCCGATGCGCGGTGGTCATCAGGTATTTGTAGTTCGTCTTTTCAAGATTGTGCAGAAACCCGTCGATATCCGCAAAGGACAAATGGAACAGGCAGTCCCGGACAAAGATCAAATCCCCATCGGGCAAAGGCTCAGTCGAGATATCCTTTTCCATGAAGGTGACGCCGGGGGCTGCAAACAGCTTGGTGTTGCGCTCAATCACCGACCCGACGATATCGCAGCCGATATATTCGACGTCGATCTGCGGCACGAGCAGCTTCATCCACGCAAAATCCCCGCAAGGCGCATCCACAATCGAGCGGATGCCATATTCCTTGATGATCCCCGGCAGTTCGGCGCGCAGTTTTTCGGTGTATTTCGCGCTCGACCCCGGGCCACTCAGGGATTCCTCATCACCCCAGATGTTGTGTTCGTAGATCTTGTTGAACCGGTCCTTGGCGTCCGGCAGCGACAGGATCTCTGCCTGTAACTCACCAAAGTCTCTCTTGGGACCAAAGAGCTTTTTCCAGACCGCAGAACAGAGCGCAAAAAAGCCCTCATATTTCAGCACATATGCAACGCGTCTGATTTTCCGATTAATGCCACTCATCACTGTAATCCACCTTCCCAAAACACATTGTCCCCGCCTTTCTCAAAATATGGGGCGATCAGCCCCCGCGCGGGTCGCGCAGAGCAAACCATTCCGGCCGACCTATCACAAGGGAATTTGTCCCGCACATGCTGCCCCCAAACCAAAGACAGGGTCCCGCATGAAACTCTGTGCACACCGATTGACGAACAGGGCGTATGCGTGACAGCAGGGGGCTGACATGACAGATCACACATCCCCCACACGGCTCGCCTATCTGACCGGCGTCTACCCGCTGGCCTCGCATACCTTTATCCAGCGCGAGATTGCTGCATTACGCGCTTTAGGCTCGGAAATCGCCATCACCTCCATCCGCCGCCCCGAGGCCAAGGAACTGATCGGACCCGAGGAAGAGGCCGCCGTGGCCGAAACCTTTTATGTGCTGGCGGCGGCCAAAAATCCCGTGCGGCTGCTCAGGGATCATATCGCGCTCTTTGCGCAATCCCCCCGGCGCTGGCTACAGGCGCGCAGACTGGCGCTGCGCACCAATCGCCCCGGCGTGCGGGGCTTTGTCTGGCAGCTGTTCTATTTCGCCGAAGCCGGAGTGCTGGGCCGCCATCTGCAAGCCCAGGGCACCACCCATCTGCACAACCATTTTGCCGACAGCAGCGCCACGGTGTCGATGCTGACCTCCGCCCTCACCGGCATCCCCTACAGTTTCACCCTGCATGGCCCGACCGAGCTTTTTGCCCCCGAAAGCTGGCACATGGCCGAAAAAGTGGCCCGCGCCCGGCTGGTGGTCTGTATCAGTCATTTCGCGCGCAGCCAGGTGATGCTGTTTTCCGACCCCACCCACTGGCACAAACTGCGCATTGTACATTGCGGTGTGACCCCTGCCCGCTATGCCGACACGCCTGCCCCGTCCACAGCCGGGCTGAAGCTTTTGTTTGTGGGCAGATTAGACCCTGTAAAAGGGCTTCGCGTGCTGTTTGAGGCGTTCGAGGCCGCAAAGGCGCACGCCCCTGACATCACCCTCTCTGTGATTGGTGACGGCGAAGACCGCGCCTGGGTCGAAGACAACGCCGCCCGCATCGGCGGGATCGAGGTGTTGGGCTATCGCTCGCAGGATTTCGTCGCCGAGACGCTGTCACAATCAGATGTGCTGGTCCTGCCGTCATTCGCCGAAGGGGTGCCTGTGGCCTTGATGGAGGCGATGGTGTCGTGCCGCCCGGTGATTGCCACACGCGTCGGCGGTGTGGCCGAACTGGTCGAGGATGGCGTCTCGGGCCGGATGGTGGCCCCGGGCAATGCCGCTGCACTGGCCGATGCCTTCATCGATCTGGCCGGTGATCCCGAGCGGCGGCGCGCCATGGGCACAGCCGGGCGGGCCAAAGTCTGCGCCGAGTTCGACATCGATACCGAAGCGGTCTGGCTCAAGACATTGTTTGAAGGGGATGGCGGCGACAGATTGCGCCCCGAGGGCTAGCGCCCGCGATGCCAGCGGCTCTTGTTGCGGAAAAACGGTGTCTTCACCGTCAGCGCCACACTGGCATAAAGCACAAACCCCACAGGGTCGCGCAACAGCAGCTGTAGCTTTTCGCCCGTGTCCGGCGCGGTTGGGTCCATCCGTGCCGCCAGATCCGGCCAGCCGCTGCGGATCTCGTCCAGCCCTTCGTCCTGCCGGCGGCGCACGCGCACCAGATTGGCAAAGCCTTCGGTGATGGGCCAGGAATACGTGGCCGGCACACCGCGCATTTCATGGGCCTGAAACTGATAGCGCACGAATGTATCATCCGCGATCACCTTCGGGATCGTCTCCCAGCGGGCGCGCCCAGCGACATTCACCCCGTAAACCCCGCAACCCGGCACGCCCCGGGCCATAAAGGGCAGCTTTTCCCAGAACCGCGCATAGCGTTCGGATACGAAGGATCGCGCCCGGCGGATCTGCGGGCGGCCCCCCGCATAGGTGGGCTCGGGGCGGTCAAGGGCGTCGGCAAGCTGTGCAATCAGCGGCGGCGTGACATGGATATCCGCATCAATATAGACCCTAAGTGAGTGAATAATGGCCGCGTCACTGGCGTTGAGCGCGTGGACCTTGCCGCCCTCTTCCAGATCAAGCACATCCAGTTGCCAGCCCTTGGCCGCAAACGCCTGCGTGCGGGCCCGCGCCTCGGGCACCGTGGCGTCAGTGCAGCCATTGGCGACGACCACCACTTGCATCGGGCCTTTGGAGGGGGGCTCGGACTGCAAAAGGAGGTCGAGACAGGGCCCGATATAGCCCTCTTCGTTGTTGGCAGGGATCACGACGGAAATCATGGGCGCACCCGGATCGGCAACATGCGTTTGCGCGCAACGCCAAAGACACGGCGCGCCCGGCGCAGCCCGCGCACCCGGCCACGCAATGCAGCCTCAAGTGCGCCGTCATCCATCCCCCCCTCAAGGCAATTGCGCGGGCGGATAAAATCCGCAGTCCCCGCCAGACCCCGGTCACTGGTATAAAGGGCCGCAAGGCCCAGCTGGCGCAGATCCTGCAGGGTTTGCCGGTCATAAAGACCAAAGGGCGCAGCGGCCTGATCCACGGGGTGACCTGCCAGCGCCGACAGGCTGTCCCGGGCCGCAACGAATTCGCGCGCGCGCGCTGCCGCATCCAGCCCCCGCCAATCCACGTGATCGGCCCCGTGCAGCCCGATCCGGTGCCCCGCCTCGGCCAGTGCGGTTACATCCACCTGTTTCAGACAGCCCGGCTGCCCCAATCGCGCCGAGAGCAGAAAAAAGGTCGCCGTCAGCCCCCGCCGGGTCAGCTCTGGCAGGGCAATGTCGACGTCCGAGGCGTTGCCATCATCAAATGTGATCTGTGGGGCGTCCGGCCCCATGGCGACAATGCGGTCGAGGACCTGACAAAACCGATCCCGCGACATCCAAAAGACGTCCTCGCCCGGCTCCAGCACCCGCTGAGGCGTGCCAATGCCGTGCAGGATAATCACCGACTGCATCATGTCACCGCCGACCACAGCGCCAGCAGCCCCAGTCCAAGCAGCACCCCGAACCCGCAAAACACAAAACCGATGAACTCGCGCCAGACAATCACCCAGTCTCTATCACCGCCCCAGAGGGTGCAGATCATCGCTTCGGGCAGGCGATGCAGCGCAATGACCATCAAAGCGATCTGCACTGAATCGAAAACAAAGATCGCGCTGAGCAGACCAATCCAGAGTGTCGCCGTCGACACCACACTCAGCAGCGTCATTTCCTTGAATCGCCGCTCAGCCCCGAAGGCAGAGCGCAACAGCAACGGGCCGACCAGCAGCACGCTCCAGACCAGAACCTGGGCGATCGGTGCGACCTCCAGATATCTGTCATCAAACATGATCTCCACGATCAGCGGCGACAAGACGATCAGACTGCCCGCCGCAAGCCCTGCAATGATGTCAAAGAACAGCCGGAACTTATAGTAATTGCGCCGGAACCCGGCGGTGTCGGATTTGTGCAACTGGGTGAACACCTGCAACCCGATCCGCTGATCCAGCGAGATCAGGAACCATTCGACAATGCCCACCAATTGCCGGGCAATGAAGTAAAACCCGAAGGTCGACGAGGACATCACAAAGCCCAGAATAAGCCGGTCCCCGGACTGGCTGATGGCCGTCAGGGCCGAATGCCCGATGATCCACTTGCCTCGGTCGATCACAGTCGACAGATGGGCCCGGTTCAGGCACAGGCCCATGGCGGGGCCCTTGAAAAACACAAAGCTCGCCAGCGAATACAGGACCGTGCGCGTGGCATTGCCAATCACCAGCGCCCAGACCGAGCGCAGATAAAACGCCAAGGCAATTGTCACAAAAAGACCGATCAGGTCGACAACGATGTTCAGTCCCACGACCTTGCCAAAGGCCATGTTCCGCTCTTGCATGAACAGCATCGGGGACTGCAGCCCCAGAACGATCATCGTCACCCCAAGGGCGGCCAGCGCCCAGGGCAGGGCCGTGGCCGCATAGGGGCTATCGGGGGCAAAGACCTCCATGCCCTGCATCATCGCAATCGCCCCGCCCACGCCACAGGACAACAGGCAGATGACGATCCCGCGCAGGATGGACACGGTCCAGCACGTGCGCAGAAAGTCGTCTTCGACCTCCCCTTCCTTGGTCAGGATAAGCGAGCGGACCCCCAGATCCGAGAACATCGTCAGCACGTACAGATAGACCATCACAACGGCGAAAACGCCGTATATTTCCGGCGCCAGCAGACGGGTCAGAATAACGGTCGACACCAGCCGCGTCATGATGCTGGAGATATAGCTGAGCGTGGTAAGCTTTGTGGAACTGAGGACTTTCGCGCGCAATCCTGTGTCTTGAACGGTCATGCGCGCACCTTTGCACATCGGCAAAAGTACTGTGCGTACGGCCTGATAGACGTAGAATGAAACAAGCCGGAGGAATACAAGATTTGGTGGTCTTTTCCACGGTTACAAGGTGGGCCTTCTTAAGCCGCACAAGATTGAAAGTCTACGTCTTACACCGGGGTCTGGAAATCTCTTCAGAGGCAGGCGCAGACCCCCGAAAGGCGCGCTTAGCCTTACGGTGTGGCGCGAGTGCAGCCCAAGGCTTCCCCACATGACAAAGCGGGCTTTACAACGTCCCGCAACGGGGCAACATCACCGCATTCATAGGGATCTCAGCTCCCTGTGATGTGCCTGCAAACCCGGAACTGAGCATCGAGACGAAAACCAACTGCGCCCCTCAGGTGATGCTCATGCTGGACAGCAAGGGGCGACCGCCCGGGTCACATGTTTTGAAACGCGCCCCTTTCCCTTAAGACGACATCATCCGGCGCGCGCGCCAAAAACGGGAGTATCTTTTGAAGCCGCCACTTTTTTGCATATTCGATGATCGCGCTCAGACCGAGCCCGGCATCAGACTGCTGGTCGGGTCTTTGAAAAAAGCGAGCCCGCAGGCACGCATCTGCGTCTTCTTTGATCCGGCGACCCCGGCCCTGTCACAGTGGCTTGGGGGCATGGACGGGGTCGAATTGCGCCCCGCCCCCTTCCCCACTGGGCTGGGCTATGACACCAAACCCCATGCCCTTATCGCATTGCTGGAGGCGGGCGAGGACCAGGTTGTCTGGCTGGATTCCGATCTGATCGTCGCCCGGGACCCCGAACCTCTGTTCCGCGACGTGCCCGAAGACACCTTATGCATCACCCAGGATGCGCTGTGGGGGCGGTATGATGATGGCCATGGCGCCCGCGCGCAGGCCTGGGATCAGGCCGTTACCCGCGCCTTTGGCCATTGTCTGAACACCTGTGTGGTGCGCGCCACCCGTGCGCATCTGCCCTTGCTTAGAGACTGGTTGGAGTGGCTGAATGCCCCCCATTACCGACAGGCCCAGCAAAGCCACTGGGCAAGTCGCCCGGATCATCTGGCCGGTGATCAGGATGTGATGACGGCGCTGCTGTCGTCGACCCATGGCGATGTGCCGGTGCGCATCCTGGCGCGCAGTCGCGATATCATTCAGGCCTTTGGTCTGAAGGGGTACACCCTGGCAGAACGGCTGCAGAACCTGCGCGAGGGCCCATCGGTGTTCATTCATGCACAGGGCTACAAACCCTGGCAGGACAACCGCGAAGGCTGGGTCTCGCAGGTCTATTTCGACAGCTCCCCCTACATTCTGGCCGCCCTGCGCCATCAGGAGGCCCTTGCCGGCAAAACGGATATCCTTGCGCCCCGCACCCGGATGGGGGCCGTGCTGCGCCGCGCCGGGTTTGGCTCGATCCCGCTGACCGGGTTGCCGATGGCGGCGGCCTTTGATCTGGCCTTTGCGCTGCGTCACAGGATCAAACGCCTGACCGGGCGCGCGCCCAAGGCCTGAGCCAGAGCGCGATAATCCAGACCTTCCGGCTGGTGATGATCCGGTGGCCTTGCTAGAAGGGCGCGACGCCCCAACAGTTGATAAAGTCGCATGAGTCCGAAACGCAATTTGAACCGACCACGCCTGAGGGCGGTGTCATCATGGCCGGGCTTTGCGCATGTTGGTGCCCCCTTGAACCCGTCAGAAACCACATGAGCGGGGATCAGCCCCCCGTGGACTGGGATCGCGAAACGCCACGGCGGTTTTGGGACCCCGCCCGGCAGCTGTTGCGCGCCATCCGAGCCTATCAGGCGGCGGATGCCGGAACAGTGCGGCGCAAGATGGCCGTGCTGCGCTATCGCTTCTGGTCTGTGATCAGCCAGGCCGAGATTGATCTGAACACCCAGATCACCGGGGGCCTGTTGCTGCCCCACCCCAATGGCATCGTCATCCACCCCGAGGTCAAGATCGGCCCCAATTGCCTGATCTTTCAACAGGTCACGCTGGGCACGGACGGCAAACGCTATGGGTCGCCGCAGTTGGGCGCGCATGTGGATGTGGGCGCGGGCGCGCGCATTCTGGGGCCCGTAAAGATTGGCGATCATGCCGTGATCGGGGCCAATGCGGTGGTGCTGACGGATGTGCCCGCCCATGCCACCGCCGTCGGTATCCCGGCGCGGATTCTGGAAAAGGACCCGGCGCGCGCAGATGCGCAGCCCTGAACAGCAGACACAGCGCGACCTCACGAAACAGCGAATAGCCAGCGCCTCCCGTTCCGCTTTATGGTGGGGCATGTGCATCAGATCTCACACCCTGACATTGGCCCTTGCCCTGACCTTTGGGCTGCTCAGCACGCTTGGCCTTGCCGCGCAGGAGATACGGGAAAAAGTGCTGCCCCTGGACGGGCAGATCGCCGAGGACGGCACCTCCCTCAGCCTCAGCTGGTTTGAGGCCCAACCCCCCCGGGTCGGGTCGGTCACAGTCAAACGGCGCACCTATGGTCAGCTTGGCGGCAATACATGGCAGACATTGTCCGGAGCGCTTGGGCCCGTGATGCGCTTTGAGGATACCTCGATCACGCCCGGCGTGGCTTATGAATACCAGGTGCTGCGCACCGCCCGCCAGATCGTTGACGTAGGCTACTGGATTGCAGGCACCCAGCTGCCCGCAACCGAGCAACGCGGCATCGTCTATATCGTCACAGATGACACCATCGCGCAGGCCATCACCCCGCGGCTGGACCGGTTCACGCGTGACCTTGTCGGGGACGGCTGGCGCGTGGTGCACCACAGCGCCCCGCGCGGAGACAGCACAGCCCCCGATCAGGACATCCGCAACGCGTTGGCCCTGCGGCAATGGCTGGAAGCGCGCTACCGCGATGACCCCTTTGGCAATCATGTGGTCGTGCTGGTGGGACATTTGCCCATTATCAAAAGCGGTGAAGCCAATCCCGATGGCCATGAACGCGTCGCACAGGCCACAGACCTGATCTATGCGGATATGGACGGGCGCTGGTCTGCGACCATAAAGGGGCGTGTCCTCAACAATCAGGTGCCGGACGATTTTATCGAGATGCAGATCGGGCGGATCGACTTTTCCCCGGTCAGCGGGGGCGATCTAGAGACCGAAATCCGCCATATCAGAGCCTATTTTGACAAAAACCACCATTGGCGCATGGGCTACATGGGTGATCTCAGAGAGGCCTATGGCAATAACGGGCATCTTGTGGCCGAAAACGCCGGGCTGCGCCCGATCGTGGGGCCGGGCAATATTGCACCCGGGGGCCATCACGATGTGGGCGAGGAAAAACCCTGGCTTTGGGGCGTGGCGTTCGGCGACTGGAACGGGCCGGTCTATGCAGAGAAGTACGCCAACAAGGCCGCCTTCACGATCAACTTCGGCAGCCACAAGCAGCGGTTTCACGTCCCCTTCAACCCGATGACGGGCCTTCTGGCGCAACCGTGGTATCCGATCAGCGTAGGCTGGGGCGGGCGCCCGGCCTGGTGGCTGCACCATATGGCTTTGGGCGGCACCATCGGGGATGTCCATATGCGCACCGTCAACAACGGGCGCGCCAAAGAGCCCTATCAGCAGAGCATGGATTACTTCCCGCCCGGGCGATACCTCATGCGCAATTCGGTCTGGGTGAACCTGCTGGGCGATCCCACCTTGCGGGCCTTTATGCTGGCCCCACCCCGCGATGTGACCGCCCGCACAGCGGGGCAAGGCGTTGCCCTGTCCTGGACCCCATCGCCGGATCCGGACACACAAGGCTACCGCATTTTCCGCGCCGCCAAGGACAGCGATGACTTTACCTTGCTGAGCGGACCGGACCCGATCACGCAAACCGTCTTTACTGACGAAAGCCCCCTCCCGGACGGGCGCTACATGGTGCGCGCCTATGGTCTGAAGAGGGTCTATGCAGGGTCATTCTATACCTTGTCGCAGGGGGTATATATGGCACTGTCCCCAACAACAGAGACGCTTTCCGGGCCACCTGAAGCGATCCAGACCCCAAAAGGTCAAAGCATCCGACTCCCGGACGCCTTTCATCAGGTGCAGAATGGCGCGATCCATGCGTTCCTCAAAGGGCCTGCGCAGGGACGGCTGACACAGGACGCAGACGGGTGGCTTTATACTCCGCCGGATGGGTTTTCGGGCACGGTGGACCTGGGCTATTCGACCTCCGGTGCCGCTCCGCGTGCCACGGACATTCTGCGCATCACCGTCGGCAACTGATCGCCCGGCACGGCCGCCTGTGCAGGGTCACTGCCCTGCCGGCACCGTCGAACGGGGCATCGGCGCGCGCAGTCCAAGGCTGGCCCCCAGGCGATACCGGGTCGCAATCAGGCTGATGGCGATGGGGCAGGCAATCCCGGCAATCACACCGATGATGAGATGTGCGGCCATGGAGCTGATGCCCGCCAACAGCAGGGCTTCGCGCGCACCTGCCGAGAAAATCGTATGCATCATGTAGATGGCAAAGGAAAAACCGCCGGCCCATCGCATCAGATCCAGTCTCTGCGGCAGGCGTGCCGACACCCCTTTGACCATCACCAGAAAACTGACGGACATCCCCAACGCCAGCAGCACCGCCCCCACAGGCACGGACCCAGGGGTCTGTGTCAGCACGCCGAGCCCGACAAAGATGACCCCGGCCCCTGCCATCCCAGGCCAACTGATCCGAACCCTTTCGATCATGCGATAAAAGACGGCCCCCCCCGCAAAGAAAATCGCGTGGGTATAGGTGGGCAGGAAATAGGCCTGAAACGGCAGGTCCGACGCATAGGCCCAGGCCAGGGAGGCCAGAAGCAAGGCGGCAAGCGCCAGGCCCTTGTCGTGAAACCGCCCCGGCAGAAGGGCCGCCAGGAGCAGAAACCCGATCTGCATCGACCACAAGGCCCACAGAAACCAGAAATGCAGGATGCCCGGGATCGGCAGAACAAAAAGCGAGGTGATGTCCGGTCTGGAATTTGTGAAATCGGAAAACAGCCAGCGCACAGCCAGAAAGATATATGTCCACGCAATCAGGGGCACCAGCAAGCGCTTGGTCACATCAAGGATGCGGGTATGAAGCGCAACATCCCCCACCCAGCGAAAGAAGAAAAAGCCCGATATCATGAAGAACAACGGCATATGGAAGGCGTAGATAACGGAATCGAGGCCATGGAACCGATCTGCGTCGATCAGGCCCTTCAGATAGAGACCGCGCCAGACATGACCGATGACGACCAGCGTTATCGCAGTGCCCTTGGCAACATCAACCCATGCAAGTCGCACCGTCATTCCACTTCCAAACCCTGAAGCACTGGAAACAATCCCGTCAGGCGCTTCTGCGCGCCTTCAATCACATGCTCGGCATGGGACCCCAAAGACCTACCCGGCGTCAACTGAAAGCGCAGGCAATGTCCCAAAAAAACAGCAGCGCCGGCCCTGCTGCGAACAGCCCCCGGGGCGGTTGTGTTTCAGACATAAATATCTCTATATCGCCCGTGACATTTGCTCAGAGGTGCAGCGCATTGCCGACACTCAAAGACTTCATCGCGCGCGCCGCCAACACCTCTGCCGGCTGGGCTGTAATTGCGCGGATCTGGCGGCTGGATGACAAGCTGCAAAGGCTGGTGCGGTTTGCTGAACGCCACCGCGCCACCCAAAAAACCGAGGATTTCTACAGCCAGGTCCGGTCCAAGTTTCAAGACAGCAGCGTGCGGCACGGCCCCTTCAAGGGGCTGAAATACGGGGCGCTTGAATCGTCAGGCAGTTCGCTGCTCCCCAAACTGCTCGGCTCTTATGAGAACGAATTGCACCCCTGGCTCGAAACGGCCGCTGACCGAAACTACGATCTCATCGTCGATATCGGATGTGCCGAAGGCTATTATGCTGTTGGTCTGGCCCGGCTGTTTCCATCCGCGCAGGTGCTGGCCTATGACACCAACCCCGAGGCCCAGAAAAGCTGTGCACAGCTGGCCCGTATGAACGAGGTGGACGCGCGCATCACGCTGGGTTCCTTTTGCGACCCAGCCACGTTGCAGTCCCTCGATCTGTCCGGCAAGGCGCTGATCATCTGCGATTGCGAGGGGTATGAGGCCGACCTCTTTGACGCTGCAACGGCTGCGCATCTGGCCCGTGCGGATGTGCTGATCGAATGCCACGATCTCGTGGGCCGCCCGATCACCCGTGACCTGATTGCGGCTTTTGAGGCCACCCATAAGGTGAGCATCGTTGGGACCACGCCCGATCATGTCAAAGCGCTGGAACTGGCCTTGCCCGAACTGACAGGAGAGCCCTACCCCGTGCGGCTTTACATGGTGGAAGAACAGCGCCGGGCCCCACAGAATTTCCTGATCTTTGAAGCGCTGAACCCCGCCGGATAGCCTTCAGGCCTCCATGTCTCTGGCGCGGGGATCAATCAGCATGGCCGCCAGCCAGCCAGAAATGAACCCGCCCAGATGCGTCTCCCAGGCAAGTTGACCCTCAAGCGCCCACCACATCACCAGGTTCATCACCAGCAAAAGCCCCGCGGCGCGGGCAACGGGCCAAAGCGCCTGCCTGAGCGTGAAGCGATCCACATAGCCCCAGGCCAGCAAGCCCCCGGCCAGGCCGAACAGCGCCCCCGACGCCCCCACCATGGGCGCCAGCGTCGAGGCCAGCAGCGCAAAGCCCGCCGCTCCGCCCAGCAGTGACGCGCTGTAAAGCAGCACAAAGCCACGCGTGCCCACCCGGTCCAGCACCGCCTGCCCCAAAGACCACAGGGTCACCATATTGATCGCAAGGTGCAGGACCCCACCATGCAGAAAGCCATAGGTGAGAAACATCCAGTAGGACTGGTTGGGGTAGTTCGGGCTCCAGGACTGCAACAGGCCAGCCCAGAAGCCCCCGTATTCATAGGCCAGCGTGCGCAGCCGGGGTGAGCCCACGATCCGCCAGTCTGCCAGTTGCAGAACCAGTTCGACCGCGCAGCAAAGCGCAATCAGAAAGATCAGCGCCAAAGGCCAGGCAGCCCTGTGCGGCTGGTCAGAATCAGACAGCGTCATAGGCCAGCATCACCAGCCCCGCACGGGCAATGCAAGTTGCCTGTCACGGGAGCCAGTTGAAACTTCTTTGCAGCCCGACAAAGATCGTGGTGCGGCGGCGATCCTCTTCATTGTCTTCGGTAGAAAAGGCATGCGATATCCCGCTGACGAGCCCCCAATCGCTGGTCAGATCGTGACGGTAGTTGAGGCTGAGATCAATACGCTGCCCATCATCGCCCGTCCCGCTGAGGTCATTGCGGTCCAGGAAGGTGGCGCTGACGCCATAGCTTGATTTGCTGTTGATCTGCTGATCATAGCCCGCCCGGAGGCTGGTGTTGATCTGCTCATCATTGTCATTGTCTGTGTTGACGCTCTGGGACACACCAAAGGTCAGGGCAGCCGTGGGCAGTTGGTGGCGGTAGCTGATATTCACCAGCGGGTCGCTCCCGATTGTGTCGGCCCCCGTCACACCAAGCTCCACCGAAAGCGCGCCACGCGGCAGCTCCACATCCCGCGTGACACTCAGGAAGGATCGGCGCCCGTTGTCATTGCTGGTCACGTCCGAAGAGAACCGCAGCCCGAGCGATGCGTTTGCCATGGTCCGGGTCAGCCCAAAACTGACACTGACACCCTCGTCAACGCCCGTTTCGTCGCCGCTGCGTTCGATCCGGTCATAGCTCAGCCCGACATCCGCTGTCGTGACGGGATTGATCTCAAGCTCAGTGGATACGCCCAGACCGTTGGTTCTGCGGTTGGTGCCGTTCCCCTGCGCATCGAAATCGATATATGTCCCGGTCAGGCTGGTGGTGATCCGTGGCGTGATGCGAAAATCAACCTGCGCCTGGAAATCGCTGTTGCTCTGGTCCGTCAGGTCAGGGTCGGTGGTGCCACTGTAGCTGATCTCGGTGTAGTTCCAGCTGAAGCTGGCCCCGATGGGCGCCTCGCGGCCCACGGCCCCTTCCAGCCCAAAGCGGTAGGTTTCGCGTGTGCCGCTGTCCTGATCGATGACATTGCCGTCGATACCGAAATCTTCGACAAAGAATGTCGAGTCGATGTCCGCTTCGCGGTATTCGGCAGTGACCCCAAGGCGCGCATTGCGCGTGTCGCGGTCATAGCTGAGATTGGCGAAAGAATTCGTTGCATCAATGCTGGAGCGTTCAGTGCGGCCTTCTTCGATATCGGTGCCAAGGTTCAGCGTAAACCGTTCAATATTGGTGACGCTTTCAAGCCCGAAGCCAAGCACCGTGCGCCCGAAAAAATCCGAGCCCCCATCGACGGTGAAATCCGGGTTGTCGCTGAATTCCAGACGCTGGGTGACATCCAGACGCATGCTGAGACCGGATGGTGCATCCTGCGCGCGCCCCACAGCCCCAAGAGTGCATAGGATGGCAAGCGCGCCAGCCCCCTGCCACGCGATCCGCCTTTTGTGCCTGTGTGCGAGCCTGTTATTCGAACAGACGCCGCTCCGGGACCAGAATAACATCTCCATCTTTCAGCTCGATATCGTTTGTTGCGGCCCCGTCTGCGAGAGCCTTGTAATTGAGAATTGTCACCCGCTGTACCCCGTCCGATCCGGTGCGGCGCAACTGGATACGCTTGGTCGCTGCAAAGCGTGAGCCGCCCCCGCTGACCGCAACCGCCTGCAACAGCGATGTGCCTTCCTTGACCTCGACCAGGCCCGGCTGGTTCACCTCACCTATGAAATAGACGTCGATGGTGGGCTCTTCGCGGTCGGCGGTCGGGGGCAACAGCGGGTCCCGGCGCGGCTGAACGCCGACAAAAACTGTCGGCGGGGCCGCAAAGTTGGACGCCAGCGCGTCGCGCAGATTGCCCTGCACCTGCCCGATGGTGCGCCCACCGGCCTGCAGCGTGCCTGCGAAGGGAAAGCTGATCTGCCCATTGGGCAGCACCGAAACAGCGCGGTTCAGACTGGGATCTTCCAGCACTTCGACCTGCAGCACATCGCCAGTCCGAATGCGGTAATCGGCCTGCGCACTGACAGAGACCGCGCTCATCACGAGCAGCATGACAAAACTCAACACATGGGTAAATTTCATGAGCCAGCACCTTCCAAACCGTTGAATAACTCGTGACAAACTCGAACGGATAAAACAATCCACAAGCCGAAGTCTCGCCGAGATCGACGCCAGATTGTAGTGATTACATCACGTGTTGCGCCAATGCGCGGCTCAGTTCTGTGACAAGCCGCGCAAACGCGTGATCTCGGCCCGCGCCGCCTCAATGCGTGCACGGGTATCTACCGGGCCAGCCATATCGACCGCTTTTTGCAGCTGCGCAAGCGCCTCTTCGTTGCGCTCAAGGGCGGCATAGGCAAAGCCCAGATGTGCTGCAACAACCGGATCTTCGAGGCTGGCGGCGGCATTTTCCAGGTAAGGCAGCGCTTCTTCGACCTGTCCGCGCCGATAAAGCAGCCAACCATAGGTGTCCTGCAAGGCCGGGTTCTCCGCCCCGCGCAGCCGACGGCCCACGACCCAGGCCCGCTCGAGGCTTTCAGGGTCGTCCCGATAGGTTGCCAGAAGGCTTGCGAGGTTGTTGGCGATGATGGGCGAACTGGAGTTTTGGGCGTAAAGCTCTTCGTAGATGGCGATGGCCCCTTCAATGTCTGAACCCCGCTCCAGCACGGTGGCCTTGACCCACATGATGTTGGGATGTTTGCCCGTGGCTTCGAGGGCCTCATCGATAATGGCGTCTGCTTTTGCAACATCGCCCTGACGCCGTGCGATCCGCGACAGTTGGAGCCAGGCCTGCACGGCCTGTGCGGGGGCCGCAGCGGTGACTTCGCGCAGCGAGGCTTCGGCCCCGGTCAGGTCACCCGTTGCGGTTTGCGCACCGGCCAGCACCTGTTTGAAGCGGATATCGTCGGGGTTCTCTTCTATGAGCTGCTCGGCCATCTGCAGCGCCTGTGCGGTTTCACCCACTTGCAGGCGGGCCCGCATCAGGGCCAGACGCTCGCCCAGGCCCGCGTCTTCGCCCCCCGCAAGGCTTTCCAGATAGGACAGCGCCTCTTCGGTGCCATTTTGCTGGTTGAGGACTTCGACTTGCAACGCGTTGGCAACGCCGCGGGACTGGTCAGTATCGATCCGGTTCAGCGTATTGATCACCTGTGTGGTGCGCGACATATCCTCCATCGCCAGATAGAGCTGGCCCAGCACAGTCAGAAGATCGATATTGTCAGAAGCCTGCCGCAGGGCGGGCAAAAGCACGTCCTCGGCCGGAAGGTAGAGTTCCTCACTCATCAGCACACGCGCATAGCGCAGTGACGGCTCTGGCGCATTGCCTGACGCCTCGACAGCCTGTGCAAGATATTCACGTGCGAGGTCTGCCTCACCAAGGCGGGTATAGGCCTCATATGTGAGGTTCATCACCTGAACATCATCAGGCGCTGTATCAAGGGCGATGCGCAGGTTGGCAATCGCGGCATCGGTTTCATCCGCCTGCAGTTGCCAGCTCACCTGCATCTTCAGCGCCTCTACGTTCGAGGCGTTCTGGGCCAGCACTTCCTCGACCAGACGCCGTGCGCCGACCTGGTTGCCGGTGCCCACCAGCATGCGCCCCAGCGTGATCTGAATATCCTGGGTCTCAGTCTCTGTTATGTCCGCACCCGACAGGATGCTTTCCATCTCGGCAATCGCCTGATCCTGCTGACCGGCCTGGAAATCCAGCATCGCCAGCATGGCCTTGAACCGGTTCGGCGCGGGGTTTTCCGCAATGGCGCGTTCGATCTCGACCCGTGCGGCCTCTTCCCCCTTGGTCTGGCCAACAAACTGGATGAGATTGAGAAACAGGCCCGGATCCTCATCCGTCGGGCTGGAGATTTCGCGCAAGAACGCTTCGGCGTCATCCATCCGCTCCTGGGACACATAAAAGCGCAGCAGCGTGCTGTAGAATTCGGTGTCGCCGGGGAACTGTTCGACCATGGTGCGCAGATGCGCCTCTATCATGGGCATATCCTGCATCTGCCCCAGAAGCCCGAGGCGCCGGGTGTAAAGCTGGCGGTTGTCGGGCTCGAGGGCCAGCAAGACATCTGTCCGGGCCAGCGCCTTGTCCATCGCCCCGTCCCGCACATAGCTGTCGATGAGCAGATTGTTGAGAATTCTGTTTTCAGGCAGCTCCACCAGAAGCGCTTCGGCAGGCGCAACCAGTGCCTGACGGGCCGGGTTGTCCTCGTCTATGGCCGCAGTACGGTATTTCAGGCCCAGATCGATGGCCTTGACCTGCGGATCCTCGGGCTGCGCGGCAATGGCCACGGCGCCGTGCCGTTCGAACTCTTCCCAGTTGCCCCCGACAAAGGCCAGTTCCGCAAGCGCGCGGCGGGCCTCAAAATTCTCCGGATACTGCTCTGCAATCGCCAGGTATTGGCCGTAGGCGGCGCGCCAGTTGCGCGTCTCCATGAAATGCGCCGCCATGACCTGACGGCTTTCAAGGTGGGAGGGGTCGAACTCAAAGACGTTGCGGAACTGAACGATTGCGCGGTCCACATCACCGCTTTCCAAAAGCTCCATGCCGGATTGGAAATATTCATCCGCCCGCTCGGCATCGGATTTGCACCCCGCCAGAGCAAGACAGGTCAGTGTAATCAACAGGGGCTTGGATAGGTATGAGGCAAACATGGCAAATTCCGTCCGAATAAACTTGGGGTGCAACGTACCGTATGGGCAGTCACACGACCAGCGCGATTAGCCTGTATCTATGCTAACAATATGTTGAAAGAGCGGCATCGCACAACATACGTCCGCCCCGGGGAATGTCTGTCAGTAGCCTGTGGCGCGCCACACGACGCCCAACGTCTTGAACAGGATGCCCACATCCGTCTTGAATGACATCTGGCGGCTGTAAAGCGTGTCATATGCGACGCGGTCCGTAAAGGAACACTCATTGCGATCACAGACCTGCCACAGGCCGGTGATGCCCGGGCTCAGCTCGTAATAGGCGTGACCGGTGTAGTAGTCTTCCTGACCCACCATCATCGGACGTGGACCAACAAGGGACATGGTCCCGTTGAAGACATTGAAAAGCTGGGGCAGCTCGTCGATCGATGTCTTGCGCAGCACACGGCCCAACGGCGTGATGCGCGGATCGTTCTTGAGCTTTTGTGTGGAGTCCCATTCGGCCCGCGCCTTGGGGCTTTGCGACAGATAGCTTTCAAGGTTGCGATCTGCGTCCTTGACCATGGTGCGCAGCTTCCACATCCGGAAAGGCACCCCGCCCCGTCCCACACGCTGCTGCGTGTAAAAGGGCACATTGCCAGTCAGGGTGATGGCCAGCGCCAGAAACAGGATGACCGGCACGACAATCGGCGCACTCAGCAGCACCAGACCAAGATCCATCAGCCGCTTGAAGAAGCGTCCATAGGGGCCGGAGTATATCGGGCGAACAGGAATGGCATGAGCACGAAGCTCTGCTTGGGCATCAGTAGAAAGATTGGGAACTTGTAACGTCATAGTTAAACTAGGCTGGCAGCCGCCTCTTCACAAAAATGAACCAGTTGGAAAGCACAAACCTTAATCATGTCTCACAAACTCGAACTGGATACGCTAATCAACGGTGACGCTATCATTACGGCTAATTTTAGTAAAGCTGCGGATAACATTGAGGCAAGTTTTGGTAAATTATTAGAGCTTTAGCGCGCGTTCTGAATGTCCACACGCTTGATACTTGGGCAAAGTTCTGAATGGCCTCCGCAGAAGTTCAATTCAGGGTTGATGCCGGGCACAGCTGCCCGAGAGAAAAAGCGTGACGTTTGGTACGCATCCGGCCGGGTCTGGGGCGCGATCAGGCACAGGTGTCGCCTCTGCGACGGGAGGCTTCGAATCGCATATCTCTGCATCGATAGGTGGATTTTGGGCCACAAAATGCCCATACGCCCGGGCCCACGCGCGTTAAGAATGTCTTAAATTCGCCGTTCTATTTCCATAGGGGGTCCATATGTTGTAGTGAACGTGCATCCTCCGGATGCGTAAATGTACAAGAGTATGATGTCATGAAACCGGATCTGTATGCAGATCACTTCAGCTTTTCCGAGCGGCCGTTCTCGCTGCTTCCGGATCCGGACTTTCTGTTCTGGTCCAAGGCCCATATGCGCGCCTTTTCGATCCTGGAATACGGGATGGTCACCCGCGCGCCCCTCACCGTTGTAACCGGCGAGGTCGGCACCGGCAAAACGACATTGGTGCAGGCCCTGCTCAAGCAGATCACCAGCGATTTTACAATCGGGGTGATTTCGAATGCACAGGGCGGGCGGGGCGATCTTTTGCGCTGGGTGCTCAGCGCCCTGAACATCACACCCGACCCAACCGGGGACTACGTGTCGCTCTTTGAGCAGTTCCAGGACTTCGTCATCGACGAATACGCCGCCGGACGCCTCGTGGTGCTGATCATCGATGAGGCACAGAACCTCACCCATGAGACGCTGGAAGAGCTGCGCATGCTCACCAACATCAATTCCAACAAGGACGAGGTGCTGCAGCTCATCCTGCTGGGCCAGCCCGAGCTGCGCTACAAGATCACCGCCCCCGAACTGCGCCAGTTCGCGCAGCGGGTGACCGCGACCTATCACATCGATCCAATGGATCTGGCCACCACACGCCAGTACATCCGCCACCGGCTGGCACATGTCGGCGGCACCGGTGACGAAATCAGCCCACAGGCGATCCGGCTGATCTTTGAGACTGCGCAAGGAATCCCGCGCATGGTCAACAAGATCTGCGATCTCGCGCTTGTCTACACCGCGAGCGCCGGGCACAAGACGGTCAGTGTCACCACCATCAAGGAACTGGTCCGCGACGGGGTGATCCTGCCCACGCGACCGCTCCCGCTTTATCTGCGCAATCCCATCGAAATCCCTGACAAGGCCGCCGAATGAACCTCGATCTTAAATTCTACTGGGGGGTTTTTCTGAAACGCCTCCCGGTCATGCTGGCGTTGTTTCTGGTCTGTGCAATCAGCGCAAGCGTGAGCGCGCTGAAGTTGCCGCCGACCTATTCCACCTCTGCCACGCTGCTGGTGGAAGAGGCGCAAATCCCCGACAGCATGATCCGCACCGTCGACCAGATCGACCCCGCCCAGCAATTGCAGGTGATTGAACAGCGCCTGCTGACCCGGGCCAATCTGCTCGACATCGCCCGCAAGTTCGACGTTTTCGAAAACATCCGCACCATGACACCGGATGCCATCGTCGGGGGCATGAGCCGCCAGACCGGGATCCGGCGCACAGGCGGGCGCGGGCAGGCAACGCTGATGAGCGTGTCTTTTGAGGCGCGCGACGCACAGATCGCCGCAAAAGACACGCTCATCAGC
>ERZ1740070.877-NODE-877-length-19571-cov-7.102378_pt1 | contig 19571 bp, 20 predicted proteins | sample MGYA00581734_ERZ1740070 | MGnify/ENA primary metagenome ERZ1740070 (study PRJEB43018, sample SAMN04849744) | marine metagenome | isolation source: floating plastic debris | place: Pacific Ocean | collected 2008-09-01 | study: EMG produced TPA metagenomics assembly...
ATCAGGCTGTGATCGACTGCGTGAGCTCCGTGCTAACAGACCCGATTGGCACGAACCCTGACATTCCTCCGGGGGGGTCTGATGAACGCCACACGATTGTCGGCGGGCACACATTCTTCACTGCGTTTGATGACGGATCTTTTCGTCGCAAGACGCTCGCGGTGGGTGGCGCGGATGGCCAGACCCGCGCGATCGCTCAAGGGTGGTCGGAGGAAGGCGATGCCTTCGATTCGAGGCTGTCGGAGATGTCGGCGGGGCGATGGGTGGGGAGCGATTTTCTCGTGCTCGCGGAAGAGAGCCGCTTTGAGCCACGCAAGCTCAGGTCGGTTGATGCGGAGGGCAGCATCACGACTGTGCTGACTTCGGGCGACGAGCTTTCGGGCATCGGCATTGTAGAGCTCAAGTCCGCGCTGATCGCAAGAGGACCTGGCGCTGACGCCGACGGCAACAACCTTGTCGTGCAAACGTCAAACGCAGGGCTGGTCGCTCGGATCGACGACACGTGGCACACGATCGATGCGGGTCGTCCGAGCGGATTGGACGATACGACCTTCACGATTGACGGCTCGACGGTTGCGTTTAGAACGCAGGAGTTCGATGTTCTTTCTTGGTGGCAGCCCGGCGGCGGATTGACGACGATCGGCGTTGGCGACACGCTGGCCGACGGTGCGATCGTTGAAGGATTCGGAGATGGCACGAGTTTCGCGATCGATGTCGACCATCTCGGGTTCCTTGCCGAGACCAACCTCGGTGACATCGTGTACCGACAAAGCCTTCTAACGGGCGATCTTCAGCGTCTGATGCACGTTGGGGTTGACACGATAAACGGGGGTTTGTTTTACGACATTCGTTTCGGCTTCGATTCGCTCGAGAATGATGTGCTCGCGTTTTCTGCGGCGTTTGGTGGGACATCCGGCACGGCGGGTATCTACACGCTTCGGATTCCTGCGCCGGCGACGGTGCCGTTGGTTGTGATTGGGCTTGCGGCGACGCGGCGGCGCGGGCGCCTAGTTGGGGTTGTTGGGGGCGGGTCGTTGGCAACTAACGGGAACGAGTCGCGCGCTTGAACGTCTGTTGACATGAGCGGGTCGACCGGCCGGAGATACTTACGGAGAAACTGATGAATGGTGTGTGTGCTATCGGTGTGTCTGCGGGTTTGGGTTCGGTGTTGACGCTCGCGGCGGCGGCTGATTTGGCGGTGACGACGATTATCGAGACTGGGGATGCGTTGCCGGGGGTGGCGGGGTTGACGGTGCCGGCGGTTGGCAGTTTCCCTGCTCCGTTTGAGTTCTGGCCTTCGACGGATGGATCGTCTTTCACATTCGCGGTGCGGGTCGGAGAGGGCACGAGTTTGGAGGGGTTGTACCGTCGATCGGCGGATGGAACGATCTCGGTTGTGGCCGATCCATTTGGGAGCGTTCCGCTCTTGAATACTGGCGATCCGCTTGAGCTCGACAACGTGTTGTCGGTGCATGCAACAACGCCGGACGGTGCCGCGTTCTCTGCGGTGCTTCCGGACGGCAGTGGGAGAGCGCTGTTTCTGAACACCTCGAGCGGGACTCGGATTGTTGCGAGCGACACTGCGATCCCCGGCGCTGCGCAGTTCGAGCGTATAGGGGCGGGTGCGTGGACGGGCGATTCGTTTCTCGCGGTCGCGCGTACCGAGCCTTCTTCCCGGTCACAGGGGCTCTTTGAGATATTTCCGAACGGTCACGCGGAGCGACTGCTGACATGGGGTGAGGAGATTCCGGGGGTGGGAACGTACTTCCCGGCTTCGTCGCTTTTCCCGGGAGCGGTCGGCGATGGCGACGATCTGGCGGTCACGATCCCCGGCGGTATCGCGGCACGCGTGGGTGATGAGTGGAGCTTGATCGAGCGTGATGCCAGGCCCGCGACTGGCGACTGGGCTGTCAGCAACGGGCGGGTTGCATTCAGAACATCTTCGACCGTGGAGTGGTGGTCTCCGGAGGAGGGGCTGAACACGATCGAGGTTGGCGGGGTGCTCGGCGATGGGGCGACGGTGGAGTTCCTCGCGGGGTTCAACTCGTTTGCGGTCGATGGCGATCTGCTGGCGTTCTTCGCAGGAACGGATCAGGGCAACTTCGTGTACACGCTTGATCTGGCCAGCGGCGAACTCGATCGATTGATCGAGGTTGGCGTGGACACCATCGGTGGTCGGACGATCGGGCTTGTTGAGTTCGGCGAGACTTCGCTCGAGAATGGCACGCTCGCGTTCACGGCCGGGTTTGGCAGCGGACAATCGGGGCTGTACGCGATCCAGATTCCGGGGGCGGGGACGCTGCCGTTGTTGGGGGTTGGGGTTGTTGCTGCTTGGAGGCGTCGCAGGGGGTAGATGGCAGTCTGGGAGAGCCGGCGGGGGCGTGCTCGCGAGAGCACTACATCACGCGCAAACACTTGGGATTTTGGATGGTTTCGGCTACATTTGTGCGTGCATCAACCGCCCGGTTTGGGCCCTTTGAGAGAGACCATTGCCATGAAGACGCCCCTTGCCCTCGCGCTTGCAGCGATTGCTGCCCCTGTGCTCACCAGCTCGCTGAGTGTTGCTTCGCCGACGATCGTTGCGATCGAGGGGCAGGCTGCTCCGGATGGGAATGGGACGATCAATTTCATCTCGAACGACTTCGGGTTCAACAACCTGGGCGAGGTGGTGTACGAGACGCAGTACACGGGGCTGAGCGATGGGCGGGTGAACGAGAAGGCGATCATCGTGGCGGACGGGAGCTCGCCGGAGCGGACGGTGGCGCGTGGTGGTTTCACGGCGCCGCAAGATGGGTTTCAGGGGCTGTTTCGGCCCCGGATCAATGACGCGAGCGAGGTGCTGTTTCTGGGGTTCATCAACGACACGGCGGGCGGGGACTCGAGCCGGGAGACGCTCTTGCTCGCGAGCCCGACGGACGTGTACACGGCGGTCGCGGTCGAGAACACGGACTTCCCGGGCTATGTGGGGGCGCAGAGCCCGGCGTGGTACCGGGACTTTTCTTCGGGGGGCGGGGGGCTTGGTGATCCGGACCTGGCGGGGCCGGGGCGGGCGGTGTTTGCGTCGTCGCTGACGATCGGGTCGAGCGTGAACCAGGGGCTGTTTTGGTTTGATGGCTCGAACGACCAGTTGCTGACGTACAGCGGGTTCAACGCGTTTGGGCTTGGGACGTTCATCGGTGCGTTTGGGATCGACGCGGATGATTCGGACGTGTTCGCGGCGGACATCAGCACGTTCTCGGGGCGGGGCATCGTGACGGCGAATGTTGATGGGAGCGACTCGCGGGTGATCGCGCAGGGCGGCGATGCGCTCGCGGGGACGACGATCGACGTTGCGTTTGAGCCGTCGATCAACAGCGAGCGGGATGTTGTGTTTACCGCGAACCTTGATGTCGGCGTTCGTGCGCTGGCGTACTACGACCACTCGGCGGCGACGCTGAGTTCGCTTGTGGCGAACGGCGACGCGCTGCCGTCGGGCCCGACGCTTGCGGGGCTGACGACGCCTCGGCTGAATGACGCGGGCGTGATGGCGTTCCGGGCGACGGTGAACTCGGTGCCGTTCCGCGTTTCGATCCTGACGTATGACATCGCGACGGGGACGATCGCGGAGGTTGTGTCGACGGGCGACATGCTCGCGGGCGAGACGATCACGAGCATCGGCCAGGACCTTGAGATCAACAACTCCGGGCAGATCGCGTTCGACTTCCGCCTGGCGGACGGGCGGGATGGGCTTGCGGTGACGGAGGCGACGGCGGCGCCTTGCGTGGCGGATGTCACGACGGATGGCACGAGCAATGGGATGCCCGATGGCGAGGTGACGCTGTCGGACTTCAGCTTCTACCTGAGCCTGTGGGCGGGCGGCGATGCGGCTGCGGACCTGACGACGGATGGCTCAGCCAATGGCGTGCCGGACGGGTCGGTGACGCTTTCGGACTTCAGCTTTTACCTGTCGCTCTGGAGCGCCGGCTGCCCGTGAGTGGGCGCTGAGGTCGCGGCGGTTGAGCGATTCACATCACGCGGCGGTCTCGGTGTTGCTTGCGTGTTGAAGCATGTCGGGTGCGAGGCTTGCGGCGCGGTGTCGCCAGGTGTGGGCTGCGCCGACGATTGATGCGCCGGCGGTGGCGAGCGATGCGACGGCGGCGGGGTCGGCGAGGAGGCGCTCGACGTGGGCTCGGCAGGACGCGGGTTGGGCGGCGTCGTAGAACAGGATGCCCTCGGGGCGCGTGGGGCTTGGGCCGAGGATGGAGCGTGCGAGGAGGCGGTCGTCGCTGACGGTTGCGCAGCCGCTGGCCATGGAGAGGAGTTGGCGCTCGCTGAATGAGTGGGCGAACTGAGTGGGGCCCCAGGCGATGCAGATGCGCGCGCGGCGCATGAGTGCGGGCATGTCTGCGTAGGACGCGTTGCCGACGTAGCGGATGGTGCCGGTGCACTCGGGTTGCCAGGCATGGCTTCCGAAGACGGTGACGGGCAGGCCTTGGAGTGCGCGGACGAGTGAGAGGCGGCGGGCGCGGTTGGCGCTGGCGATGGCGTAGCGCCAGACGGCTGCCATGAGGGGCCATTGGCCGACGGCGATGCCGGAGGGGCCGATGATGAGGTCCATGGCTTGTTCGGCGGGCATGGTTGGGATTGCGGCGATGAGGCTTCCGACTTGGTCGGCGAGGACGCGGATGGGCTCGGGCAGGCGCTCGCGGAGGTCGGCGAGCTCTGCTTCGGTGTGGATGGAGCCTGCGACGAGGATGTCGATGTCGCGGGTGTGTGATTGCTTGGCGGTGTCGGGGTTGACGACGTCGGCGGCGCGGACGCCGTGGAGGACGGGGACGTGTGAGAGGGTTGGCCAGCGCAGTCGGAGGAGGTGGTTGCTGTCGATGCAGGGGAGTGCGAGGGTGTGGCGTGGTTGCTTGGCGAGGGTGTCCATGACGCGTGGGTCGATGGCGAAGGGGTGGTCGACGAAGTACTGGACCATGCTGGCTGAGCCTTCGCGGCAGGCGGGTGGGAGGGCGGCGTCGCTGGTGGGGAAATTGAGCCAGAGGAAGGTGTCGCCGGGGCGGGGCTTGCCTTGGCGTGTTGGGACGCCGGCTTGGGTGAAGCCCTCGGCGATTTCGCGAGCCATTGCGCCGAGTAGGCCGTAGCGGCTGCCGTATTCGGTTTGGACGCACATCGCGGGGCCTTCTTGCATTGGCGTTTTGTCGGTCGGATGGGTCGGGGCGTGCGAGCATTTGCCCCGCGAAAGCACGGGCGTTGTGGGCGAGCGCAAAAAGCACGCACGCCCCGAGCCGGAGCTGGGGGCGTGCGTGAGAGAGGGGGCTAGATGAGGGGGCTCTAGCGGCGGCGGCGTGTTGCCATGAGGCCGGCGAGGCCGAGGGTCGCGACGGCGCCGGGGGCGGGGATGGCGTCGACAAAGACGACGGGCTGGACGTCGTTGGTCTGGAGGGAGCCCATTGCGAAGATGGTGTAGACGAGGCCTGCCCGGAGGGTGACGCCGGGGACCGGGAGTGCAACCGAGTCATCGGCGTCGAAGCGGACGTCGAGGTCAAAGGTGCCGGCTGGCAAGGTGAGATACCCGCCGGATTGGCCGAAGGACACGGCGTTGAAGAGGGGGAGGGCGTCACCGGCAACGGCGACATCGACGGTGTCGACGTCCGGGGCCATGTGGATGAAGCGGACGCGGGCGTTGTTGGCGTCGGAGGTGCGGTCGTCGGTGAAGACGAACGGCTCGATGCTGGAGAGGAAGTTGCCGGCGACGACGGTGACGTCCTGGGTGTCGTCGACGGAGAAGGGGTTGACCTGGAGGGGGACGGTGTCGGTGCCGGCGGCGGCGACCTGGACGTCGTAGTCGCCGGTCGGCAGCGCGATGTAGTCGGTGCCCTCTGTGAAGGCGAGGTTGGGCACGGCGGGCGTGTCGATGAGGGGTGTCTGGTTGACGTAAACGTCGACGTTGGGGGTGTCGGGCGAGGCGTGGATGATGCGGACGCCGGCGTTTGCGGCGACGGTGAGGCCTGCGGTAGCGACGATGACGGCTGCGACGGGGGTGGTACGGTTCTTCACGATCTACTTCTCCCTTCACGCGGGCCCCGTGTGTATGGGCCGCGTTTGTTTACAAGAGCCGACACTTCCCACAAGTCGCGGCTCTCGCATTGCTGTTCGGCGGCGACTGCGAGGGTGTTTCAGGACGTGGCCAAAAAACTTATGATTACTAATACATGGGAGCGCGGCAACAGCCGCTTTCGCTCCTCCCTAATTTCGGAGTGAGCGGCGCGGCTCGGCTGCGCGTGTGATGTGCCCTCGAGATGCTGCCGGAGAAGTGGCAGCGAGTGAAGATGCCACAGCGATACGCGGCTGCCAGCGATTGGGGCGCGTGGCGTGGTCGATCACGGCAGCGCCCCACATTTGGCATGATGTTGACCGCTTTGTGCGCGCCGGACGGAGGCGTTAGGATCGCGATCTCATTTGTCCTTACACGTTTGTCCTGACACGCGCTGTGTGCGCACGACCGCCGGGAGGCCGACCATCAATCTCACCGCCGACGCACTGTGGAAACTCTTGGCTGTTGCGATCTACTGCGGGATCTTGCTTGTGATCGGCGCGGTCGCGGCGCGGCAGATGAAGACGATCCGCGACTACTTCGCGGGTGGGAAGCGGCTCGGGTTTATCAATGTCGCGTTTTCGTCACGCGCGACGGGCGAGTCGGCTTGGTTGTTGCTCGGGCTGACGGGCACGGGGTTCGCGTTCGGCGCGATGGGGTTTTGGATTGTGTTGGGCGAGATCTTGGGCGTGGGGGCGGCGTGGCTGTTCATGGCGCGGCGGTTCAAGCGGCTGACGGATCGGTATGACTCGGTGACGATTCCGGACTACTTGGAGAGCCGGCTGCGTGATCCGTCGCATTGGTTGCGGCTGATCGCGGCGGGTGCGCTGGTGATTTTCGTGCCGATCTATGCGTCGAGCCAGGTGTTTGCGACGGGCAAGGCGTTCAACGCGTTCCTCGATTGGGACGTGTTCCTCGGCGCGACGATCGGGTTCCTTGTGGTGCTGCTCTACATCACACGGGGCGGGTTTGTCGCGGTGGTGTGGTCGGATGTGTTTCAGGGGACGCTGATGATCTGCGGGCTTGTGCTGCTGCCGATCGTGGGCATTCTTGAGCTTGGGGGCGTGACGAATGTGATCGATCGGCTGCGCGAGGTGTCGCCGAATCACTTGTCGCTGACGGCGGGGCAGGGGATCACGGGCGAGTCGATGGCGACGATCATCGGGTTTGCGGCGATCGGGATTGGGTTCCTGGGGTCGCCGCAGGTGTTCGTGCGGTTCATCAGCTTGAAGAGCGAGAAGGAGCTGAACAAGGGCGCGGGCGTGGCGATCGCGTGGACGGCGCTTGCGCTCTCGGGCGCGGTGCTTGTTGGCATGGTCGGGCGGGCGCTCTTTGACCTTGCGACGATTGGCGGCGATGCGGACAACATCTTGCCGTTCATGTCGGACAATTTGCTGCCGTCGTTCGTGGCGGGCATCTTCATTGCGATGGTGTTGTCGGCGATCATGTCGACGATTGATTCGCTGTTGGTCGTGGCGTCGTCGGCGGCGGTGCGGGACTACTGGCAGAAGACGCGGCACCCGGACATGGGCGACGACACGCTTGTGAAGCTCAGCCAACGGCTGACGCTTGTGCTTGCGTTGGTTGCGTATGCGATGGGCATGGGCATCCTTCTGTACAACCAGGAGGAGGGCGTGTTTTGGATCATCATCTTCGGGTGGTCGGGGATCGCGGCGACGTTCTGCCCGACGATGATTCTTAGTTTGTTCTGGAGCAAGCTGACGGCGCTTGGCGCGAAGTGCGCGATGATCGCGGGGTTCCTTGCGGTGCCGGCGTTTAAGTTTGGCATTCCCCCACTGCTCACGGCGGTTGGGCTCGCGGAGGTCAACACGTACCTGACGGCGCTGGACGTGCTGTTCCCGGCGTTTGTCGTGTCGTTTGCGGTTGCGATCGCGGTGAGCGTGATGGACCGGGCGGGGCAGGCGAAGCTTGAGGGTGTGGCGGATGATCTGCGGTTTGCGGCTGGGCGGGATTGATCGCGGATTGGCGTTTTAGGGTTGCTGGCGGGCTAGCTCGGGCGTTCCCGGCGGCGGCTGAGACCCCTATCCTTTGGCGTGCCCAGCCGACGTGCGGGCCGCTATTGACACGCACACACTTACTCCAATGAGAGACCACACCCATGACGACCGCCACCAACGCTGCTGCGATCACGATGACCGACTCGGGGCTGAACGTGCCGAATCACCCGATCATTCCGTTCATCGAGGGCGATGGGACGGGGCCGGATATTTGGAATGCTTCGGTGAAGGTCTTTGATGCGGCGGTGGAGAAGGCGTATGGGGGTGAGCGGAAGATTCATTGGCACGAGGTGCTGGCGGGCGAGAAGTCGCACACGAAGACGGGCGAGTGGTTGCCGACGGCGACGCTGGATGATTTCCGGCAGTACCTGGTGGGCATCAAGGGGCCGCTGACGACGCCGACGGGTGGGGGCATTCGGTCGCTGAACGTGGCGCTGCGGCAGATTCTTGATCTGTACACGTGCCTGCGGCCGGTGCGGTACTTCGATGGCGTGCCGAGCCCGGTGAAGCACCCGGAGCTGACGGACATGGTGATCTTCCGGGAGAACTCGGAGGACATTTACGCGGGCATCGAGTTCGAGGCGGGGACGCCGGACAACGCGAAGTTCAAGACGATGTTCCAGGAGGCGTTTGCCGATCGGTACGGGAAGATTCGGTTCCCGGAGACGGCGGGCATTGGCATCAAGCCGGTGAGCCAGGAGGGGACGGAGCGGCTGGTGAAGGCTGCGATTCAGTACGCGATTGAGAACGGGCGAACGAGCGTGACGCTTGTCCACAAGGGCAACATCATGAAGTTCACCGAGGGCGCGTTCATGCAGTGGGGGTACGAGGTGGCGGTGAAGCACTTTGGTGCGAAGCCGCTCGATGGCGGGCCTTGGCATGTGATCGAGCTCGACGATGCGAACCGCCCGATCACGCACCGGCCGACGAACGATGGCAAGGCGCGGAACAACCCCAAGCAGATCATCATCAAGGATGTGATCGCGGATGCGTTCTTGCAGCAGCTGCTGACGCGGCCTGCGGAGTATGACGTGGTCGCGACGATGAACCTCAACGGCGACTACATCTCCGACGCGCTGGCGGCGTGCGTGGGCGGCATTGGCATCGCGCCGGGCGCGAACATCAATTACGACACGGGGCACGCGATCTTCGAGGCGACGCACGGGACGGCCCCGAAGTACGCGGGGCAGGACAAGGTCAACCCGGGCAGCGTGATCCTGAGCGGCGAGATGATGCTGCGGTTCCTCGGGTGGACCGAGGCTGCGGATTTGATCGTGAAGGGGCTGGAGGCTGCGATCGGGAAGAAGACGGTGACGTACGACTTCGAGCGGCTGATGGAGGGTGCGGAGCTGCTGAAGTGCTCGGAGTTTGGAGAGGCGATTGTGAAGGGGATGGGGTGAGCGGGTGTCGCATCTCGAGCAGTTTGTTGCCGAATACCTCGACTGGAGTGGGTATTTGATTCGACGCAACACTCGGGTCGGTCGGCTATCGCATGGTGGCTGGGAAATGGAACTCGACATCGTCGGTTATCACCCGCAGCTTCGCGACCTCGTTCACTACGAACCCTCGATCGATGCGCAGTCGTGGAGCATTCGCGAAGCTCGTTTCGCAAAGAAGTTCGCTGCGGGTCGCAAGTACATACACACTGTTCTGTTCCCGTGGTTACCGGCGGATACGCACTTGCGACAGATCGCGATCTTGGTGTCTCATCCAAAGGGGCGAGACACCGTCGCGGGTGCTGAGCTGGTATCAATCGACGAGTTCGTCCAAACCGTGCGGAATGAAGTGCTGGCATGTGGAGCCGCCCAATCGGCAGCGATACCCGAGCAATACCCTCTACTGCGCACGCTTCAATTGTCTCATTGCGGCTATTCCAGACCGATCGCCAGCATGCCTTGACGGCGGGCGGTCGCGACTCGTGCCACTAACCTGCCTTAGCAGGCGAGCGCTTCCTCGTGCGATGCGGCACACCCCCTCATCGCATGCCAGGCGCTCAAACTGATGATTGAGCGTTGTGTTATGCTTCGCTCCCCGAGGCAAGGGAGAGGAGCCAGACGATGACATTTGATGAATGGCTTGGCCATCTCGGATGGACGCGGACCGTAGGCTCGCCCTTTGCTTGGACCCGCGAGGGACACACCATCCAAGGCGACACGCCAGATCAGCCGACATTCGCGTTTGCTGATGCGGACGCCATTATGGAGTCTGCGGGCTACGTGGTATCCCCAGAAGACGATTCGCCAGCTTGTCGCGCGTATAAGCCAAACGACGAGAAGCGAGACGCACTCGGCACCGACCAGACGCAAGTCATCCTTGTTGATCATCAGTACGGCGTTGATCGAGTTATCGGACCAAGGCTTCGCAAGAAGATCCGCGTCTTTGAGTCCCACGCGCCCGCTACAGATGGCGACTTCATCGGCTAGTACCCCACATGTGGGGTGTCCACGGAGGGTGTACAGGGCTCTCCGCAACAAACCGTAACACTTTCCGGTTGCACGCCATCAAATGCACGATATACAACGTATATCCGTGTATAGCGTGAGCTTGACGTGTTTCACACGCAGGATCGACAAACACCGTAACTGGGAGTGATGTCATGAAGGACGAGAAGACGAACACAGATGTAGAAGCTGCACTCGCGAACTGCCAATGGACTGTTGCGCTAGACAGCGAGGCCATTGGGGATGAAGACAGGTATTCGGCGTTCACTAGCGCACTTCCGGGAGTGCAAGGGGAAGGCGCTACGCCTGCTAAAGCGATCGACGCTGCCATGTTGATGACACGGGAGTACCTCCAGACTCTTGCGGAATCAAAGCGTGCGCTACCACCCGCGCTCGTTTCGCCCGCGGCCAACACCCGATCGGTCCAGATGAATATTCGTTTGACACCGCAAGAACGAGAGATGATTGCGCTCGGAGCTCGCGAGCACAATCTGCACGTTGCCGACTTTGTCCGAGAGAGTGTTTTTGCACGCTGTCGCCGAAAGCCCGCGCCAGCGTCGCCAACACAAGACGCCACAGAGACTGCACAGGTAGACAGGCTTGCGTCCGACATTGCTGCCGAACTTCAGAAGCTCATGAAGAAGAAAGCGCGACTACTAGCGGCTCCGAGCGACGAGCCCGGCGACGCTACTGCGAAAGGCCAGAAGAAAAAGAAGCAAAATAAGAAGAATGGCGGGAGACCAAAGAAGCCGGTTCATATCTGACTTCGCGAGTTCGGAAAGGTCGGTTGGCGATGCTATCGCACGGCCCACACAGCTATGCAAAATGCTTTGGAGCACCTAGTTCCTCTATGTCATCGCGATTTCCAACTTCCCCTCTCATCTACGGCACCATGCGGATGCATGGGACGTTTTCGGCTGCTGAGGTTGATGATGGGCGGCGGCGGGAGGCGTTTGCGGCGCTGGATGCGGCGGTTGAGGCTGGGTATTCGCACTTTGATCATGCGGACATCTATGCGGGTGGGGAGTGTGAGCGGACGTTTGGGATGTGGCTTGGGCGGGATGCTTCGCTGCGGGAGCGGGTGACGATTACGACGAAGTGTGGGATTCGGTGGGCGGGGGATGCTGATCGGTGCGGGCAGCAGCCTGATGGGCTCGAGGCGCCGCATCGGTATGACTTCTCGGCGGAGCACATTCGGTGGTCGTGCGAGCGGTCGCTGGAGCGGCTTGGGGTGGATGTGATCGATGTGTATCTGCTGCACCGGCCGGATGTGCTGATGGAGCCGGATGAGGTTGCGGGGGTGTTTGATGAGTTGCGGTCGGCGGGGAAGGTGCGGCACTTTGGGGCGAGCAACTTCACGGCGTCGCAGGTTGATCTGTTGCAGTCGCGGCTTGATGAGCCGTTGGTTTGCAATCAGATCGAGGTGCACCCGCTTCGGCTGAGCCCCTTTGAGGATGGGACGCTCGACCACCACTTGCGGCATGGGATCACGCCGACGTCTTGGAGCCCGGTGGCGGGCGGGCGGCTGTTTGGCGAGCCGGCGGATGAGCACACGGGGCGGGTGATGGCGGCGCTGGACCTGGAGGCTGAGGCGCTGGGGACAACGCGGTTTGTGGTGCTGCTGGCGTGGCTGATGACGCACCCGAGCGGGATATTGCCGATTGTTGGGACGCGGCAGCCGGGGCGGATTCGCGAGTCGGCGGCGGCGGCGGAGCTGCGCCTGAGCCGGGAGGCGTGGTACCGGATTTATCTGGCGGGGCGGGGGAAGGCGTTGCCGTAGGGGTGGGAGATGGGGAGCACGAGGGGAGGGGTTTGCTGACAGGCCTGATGCACGATTCCCAAGAAGTGTGCATGAGACGACGGCGACGGAGTGTGTTTCGTGCGATTGGGCTTGGTGCGCTTGCGGTTGTTGCGACTGGTTATGCCGGCGTGCATGCGGCGGTGAGCTTTGCGCGGTCGCCGACGACCGATGTGATTGCGCTGCCGAACGGGGAATCGCTTGCGTACTCGGCGCGGGGGCCGGGCGATGCGGTGGGGCGGGTGTTGCTGATTCATGGTGCGCCGACGGATGCTTCGTCGTGGAGCTTGGTTGCGGACGAGCCGGCGCTTGCGGGCGTGCGGGTCGTGGTGCCGGATCGGCTTGGGTATGGGAACTCGTCGGCGCGGGTTGAGACTTCGCTGGCGGCGCATGCTGCGAGCTTGGATGGGTTGATTGGGCCTGGGACTGTTGTGGTTGGGCACTCGTATGGCGGGCCGGTGGCGCTGCGTGTTGCGGCGATGTATCCGGAGCGGGTTGCGGGGCTGGTGCTTGTGGCGTCGGCGAGTGATCCGGCGATGGACGACACGCTGACGCTTCGGGGGCTTGTCGACAACATGGCTGCGGTCGTGCCGGCGTCGTGGTCGGCGGCGAACCGTGAGCTGCTGGACCTGACTCGGGAGCGGGCGCTGCTCGAGCCGATGCTCGCGGGGATCACGTGCCCGGTGGTTGTGCTGCACGGGACGTGGGACCCGGTGTGCCCGCACGATGGCGAGACGGGATACCTGGGTCTTGCGCTCGGGAACGCGGAGTCGGTGACGATTACTTCGGTGCCGCGAGCGGGGCACAACATCCATCGGTCGCACCCGGAACTGGTTGCTGAGGCGGCGGCGGGGCTTGTGGCGGGCGGTGAAGAGGCTGGCTCGGGGTAGTCAGAGACGCCCGGCGGTCGCAACGCAGTTGAGAAAGGGCGGTATGACCGACATGATTGACAACAATTCCAGTCCGGCGGTGCGGCAGACGTTTTTCGTTTGCCTTGCGATGGGTGCGGCGGTCGGCGCTGGTGTCGGTACGGCGCTGGGTGTTGCAATGGACAATCTTGCGCTTTGGCTTGCGCTTGGTATCGCGATCGGCAACGGGATGGGGCTCGCGATTGGTATCGCGCTAGCGACGGCTCGGGAGCAGGCCGAGGCTGGCGAGGGGACTGGGGAAGATGGCGCCGCGGCTGGCCCAGCCGGCGACTAACCTGCTTGCATGGTTGGGTTGTTTGATGGGACGCCGCTCGAGCGGCCGGTGACGTGCGAGGTGTGCTCGAAGGAGCTCTCGGCGTGTGCGTGTGCGCGTGATGGGTCGGGTGCGCTGGTGCGGGCGTCGAGCGTGGTGCTGCGGGTGCAGCGTGAGAAGCGGCGGGGGAAGTGGTGTGCGGTGATCTCGGGGCTTGATGAGCCTGGCGTTGCGCGGGCGCACGATCCGAAGAAGTTGCTCAAGGATTTGCGGACGCGGCTTGGCACGGGGGGTGGGCTTGATGGCGCGGTGGTTGTGATCCAGGGGGACCATCGGGACGCGATTGTGAAGCACCTGAAATCGCTTGGGTTTGATGCGAAGGCTTCGGGTGGGTAGTGAGCGCGATGCGGCGCGGAGGGCACTGACCCACGGAGCCGGGTCAGTGGCACGGGGCGTTAGCGTTGGTTGGTGAGGATGTCCCAGACTTGGCGCTGGGTGTCGTTGTTGGCGGGGTCTAGGCCTACGGCTTGGTTGAGTGGTTCTTCGAATTCTGTGCGGTCGACGAAGCGGACGGCGGAGTCGTTGTAGAGGACGTGGACGCCGGTGTTGTGTCGTGAGTCGATGCGATCGGGGAGGCCGACGGTGTCGGCGAGGAGGGGTGTGCGCTCGAGCTCGTGGAGGCGTGGGAGTCGTGCGGCGGGGAGCGCGGCGAAGCCCCAGTCGAGGAATGGGAAGCTGGCGTAGCCGCCTTGGACGCTGGTGCCGGGTGTGCCGGGTGGCCAGGGGTTGTCTTCGGTGTTGAAGGATTGGCTTGGGGAGGTTTCCGCGGGGCAGTAGAGGGCTTCGCCGGCGGGGAGGAGGTCGTGGGCGTAGAGCCGGCCGAAGAGGACGAGGTTTCCGGTGCCGAAGCCGGAATAGACCATGGTGTTCCACTGGACCCGGCCGCCGCGGTATCCGAGGGGGAGCTGGCTGTCGAAGTCATTGGCGTAGAGGGCGAGGGATTGGTGGGTGGAGCGGAGGTTGGCCTGGCAGGTGTCGCGCGGGGCGGCGGGGCGCGCGGAGCGGAGTGCGGGGAGGAGGATGCCGATGAGCAGGGCGATGATGGCGATGACGACCAGGAGCTCGATGAGCGTGAAGGCGTGGCGCGCGGGGCGGGTTGTGTGGGAGCGGCCCATGGTCGATCTTTCGCGGGCGTCGGTGGCGACGCGGGGGTGGGGCCGGGTGGGTTTTCGGACGCGATCCGGGGCGAATACTCGGTCGCGCGGGCGGGGTCGCTCAGCCGGGCGTGATCGGCGGCCGATGGAGAGGGGGCATGCGGCACCTCCAGAATCTCCAATGTGGTCGGACCCAGGACAGCAACCGCCGGACGAAGGGGCGGGTGGTGTCGCTTGGTCTTCGGTGTCCGCTGGGGACGCTTGATGATGTCAGCTCGGGTGGGCTTCGGATCATCACGCGGCGGCACTCGCTGACGCACGTCGGGCATTGCATGACCGTTGACCTGCGCGGCGATGACCTTCGGCTTTGGATTCCCGCGCGGGTGGTGTGGGCGCGGAAGCACAGCTTGCTCAAGAGCATCGTGGGCATGGAGTGGATCACCGAGAAGGCGGATCCGGAGGCGCTGAGTGCGCTGCTGAAGTATGTGTCGCGCGAGAACGCGACATCGTGGCGGCCCGCGGCCTGAGCGCAGCGGGTGGTTGTACGCTTGGTGCGTGACGCACATTCAGCAAGACTTTTACGACGACCCTGCGATCTACGACGTGCTTCACTCGCCGGACACGGCGGAGGAAGTTGCGGGGTTGGTGTCGACGTATCGGCGGTTCTCGCGGGGGCCGATGAAGCGGATGGGTCGGATGCCGCGTTGGCTTGAGCCGGCGTCGGGGTCGGGGCGGTACTGCATCGAGGCTGCGGGGCACGGGGTGCGCAGCGTTGGGGTTGATCTGTCGGCGTCGATGACGGCGTATGCGCGGGAGCGTGCGCGGGCGTTGGGTGTTGCTCGGCGGTGCACGTTCATTGCCGAGGACATCCAGGAGATGCGCGGTGCGGAGGGGCGTGGGCCCTTTGACTTTGCGTTTTGCCCGATCAATTCGATACGGCATTTGCCGAGCGATGCGGCGATGGTGCGGCATCTGGTGCGGGTGCGCGAGCTGCTTGCGCCCGATGCGGTGTACGCGGTTGGGATCAGCCTGTCGAAGGCCGAGTGGGAGATGCCTTCGGAGGATGTGTGGGAGGCGTCGCGGGATGGGGTGCATGTGAAGCAGGTGGTGCAGTACGTGCCGCCGGGGGATGGGTCGCGGGTGGAGAAGGTCTTTAGCGTGATGCACGTGAATGCGAGCGGGCGGTCGCGGACGATCGAGTCGGCGTACGACCTGCGGACGTACACGCTTGGGCAGTGGCACGCGATCACCAAGCGGGCTGGGATGGAGATCGTGGCGACGGTGAACGAGGAGGGCGAGGATCTGGATGTGCGGGAGCTTGGGTATCAGGTTTCGATTCTTGGGAAGGCATGAGGCACCGAGGCACCAAGGCATCAAGCCGGGCATTGAGTTTGCGCGCGTGAACGCCCACACTCGTCGCGCATTACATGGCGGACGATCGCGCAGGGGACCAACCCGTGCCGACCTTTCTGCCGCTTCATGCCTTGGTGCCTCGGTGCCTTGATGCCTCGCATCTCACACCTTCCAGAACGAGCCGCGTTTGTACCAGCGGTAGAAGACGAGCCACCAGGCGAGCATGTAGAGGAGGGTGAAGGTCCAGAGGCCGGCGTGGGTGCCGAGGAGGTCTTGGGGGAGTTGCATGAGTGCGCTGATGAGTGTGCGGGGTGAGCCGTCGGGGTTTGGGTACCAGGGCTGGGTCCATTTGCTGAGGACGATGCGGAAGAGGAGCTCGTTGAGCATGTAGAAGGCGATGGCGTTGAGGCCGAAGACTCGGGCCCAGAAGAGTGTGGTGATGTTGCGGACGTCGATGATGTAGTAGAGGGCGGCGAGGATGACGGCCCCACTGCCGGCGGCGAGGAGTGCGTAGGAGGCGGTGAAGAAGTCTTTGCTGTAGGGGTGCCAGAAGCTCAGTGCGTACGAGGCGGCCCAGGCGAGTGCGCCGGGGAGGATGAGGGTGCGTGCGGCGCTGATGCGGTTGTTGGTTGCGGTACGCAGGACGTCGCCGGCGAGTGCGCCCATGACGATGACGGTTGCGCCGGGGAGGATGTTGAAGAGGCCGTTGAGCGCGAAGCGGATGAAGTGGCCGAGTGTGTCGTTGAGGATGCCGAGCTGGATGTTTGACATCCATGTGCGCATGTTGTCGCGTTGTTCCCAGACGACGGCGGCGTGGTCTGGATGCGGGCAGAGCTCGAGGAGCCATGCTTTGGCTGCGAGGACGACGACGACGAAGGCGATGCGTGCCCACTTGGGGAGCTCGCAGATGATGGCGCCGATGGTGTATGCGATGCCGATGAACTGGAGGATGTCGAGGGTGAGGACTCGGACGTCGCCGTTGCGGGATGCGCTCAAGAGGCAGCCGAGGAGGTAGATGACCAGGCCTCGGCGGGTGGCGGTGAGGATGCGGCGGGCGGGTCCGAGCCGTCTCCCAGATGGGCGGCCTCGGCCCGAGTGCATGGAGAATGGGATGGCGGCGCCGGCGATGAAGAGGAACCAGGGGAAGACGAGGTCGGTGATGGTGGCGCCGTGCTTGCCGTCGTTCCAGCCGACGTGGAAGAACTGGTTTGGGAAGACGTCTCGGTTCCAGGTCATGTTGACGAGGACCATGAGCGCGATGTCGAGGCCTCGGAAGGCGTCGAGGGAGAGGAGGCGCGGGGGGCGGGCGAGATCTACTTCGTCGGGCGCGGTTGTAGCCGGGGCGTCGTTCACGCTTTGAAGCGTACAGAAACTACATTGATGCCTGCCGAGTCGCGCGGTAGATTCGACGGCGTCAGTCACGTTGGGAGGACCTGATGCGCACACACTTGTACGTTGCAACTGTCGTTTATGCACTTTGTCTGTCGATGGTCGCGACGGCGGAGAATCAACGCGTCGCGGGCGACCGGACGACGTGCACTGCCGCGGACATTACGACCGACGGCACAAGCAACGGCGTCCCGGACAACGCTATCACGTTCTCCGACTTCTCGTATTACTTGCAGCTTTGGGGAACGGACGACCCCGCTGCCGACTGGACGACCGACGGGACTGCGAACGGTGTGCCTGACGGTGTCGTCACCCTGTCAGATTTCTCGTACTACCTCTGGCTCTGGTCGCTTGGCTGCCCTTAGAGCATCGCTCTCGGTTGTACTGCTCGTTACTCGCGCTCACCGTGTTTATCAGAGAGGTATTTATGTTCAACCGAATCCACGTGGTGCTCGCTCTCGCGCTTTGCTTGCCGGCGGTCACGATCGCTGACGATCATGGCGACGCGAAAAGTCGAACGTGCAGCGGCGCTGATTTAACGACCGATGGCACGAGCAACGGAATTCCGGATGGATCGATCACGCTCTAGGATTTCTCGTATTACCTATTGCTTTGGAATGCACGAGACGAACGCGCCGACCTGACCACGACCGGCGTTTCAAACGGCATCCCGGACGATCAGGTCGACCTTTCGGATTTTTCGTTTTATGTCGGCCTGTGGTGTTGCAGTTGCCCGTAGTTGCGCTGGCTTGCTAGACCGCTCGGGCTTCGGCGGCCGAGCGTGCTTGGTCGACGAGGGTGCTGGCGAGTGTTGCCATCATGTCTCGGGTGAGGTCTTCTTTGAGGGAGCCGTCCTCGGCGAAGGCGTCGCCCACGTTGGCGACAGAGACTGCGCCGGGGAGGACGTGTGAGCCGAGGTGAGCGCAGACGGAGCGGAGATGCTCGAGTGCTTTGACTGCGCCGATGCGGCCTGCTGCTGCGCCGACGAGGGCGACGGGTTTGCCGGTGAGGCCCGAGGGGTGGCCGAGGTTTTCGATGGCCTGCTTTATGGCGGCGGAGTACGAGCCGTGGTATTCGGGGGTGGCGAGGACGACGGCGTCGGCGGCGCGCATTGTGTCGGCGAGGCGTGTTGCGTCGGGGGTTGCGTCCGCGCCGGGCATGGCGAGGGTGAGTTCGGCGAGGTCGATCAGCTCGACGGCTGCGCCCTCGGCCTGGATGAGAGGCACGACGACGTCGCAGACGCGGCGGGTCATGCTTTCGAGGCGGGGGCTGCCGGAGAGGACGACGATGGTGGGCTGGTCTGGATTGGGCTGGTCGGGGTTGGGGGGCATGGTCGATTGTTCGCCGGTCGGGGCGGTCAGATGCGGCGTGTGGGGTCACAAGCCGGAGAGCACTGACCCGCGGGGCGGGTCAGTGGCACGGGAGGGTCGGGCACCGGATCGGGATCACGATTCGGGGTTGAGTCGCTCGCTGCATTTGCGGCAGTAGGTTGCGTCGTTGGCGTGGCCCTCGGCCATGCAGTGGGGGCAGACTTGGGTGTTGGATCGGGCGGGGCGTGGGCGGGTGAGTTCGGCGGTGACGATGCCGGTGGGCACGGCGATGATGCCGTAGCCCAGGACCATGACGACGGAGGCGAGCATCTTGCCGGGGACGGTTTGGGGGGCGATGTCGCCGTAGCCGACGGTGGTCATGGTGACGATGGCCCAGTAGGTGCTTTGCGGGATGGAGGTGAACCCGGAGTCGGCGCCCTCGATGAGGTACATCGCGGCGCCGACGAGGAGGACGAGGGTGACGACGGCGGTGAGGAAGACGATGATCTTCTGGCGGCTTGCGATGAGCGCGGAGACGAGGACTTGGGACTCGTCGACGTAGCGGCCGAGCTTGAGGATTCGGAAGACGCGGAGGAGGCGGAGGGCGCGGATGACGAGGAGTGATTGCGCGCCGGGGATGAGGAGACTTAGGTAGGTGGGGAGGATGGCGAGCAGGTCGACGATGCCGAACATGCTTCGGGCGTAGGTCATGGGCCTGCGGACGGAGGCGAGGCGGACGATGTATTCGATTGTGAAGACGATGGTGAAGGCCCACTCGGCGAGGTAGAGCTCTCGGCCGTGGGTTGCGCGGATGGCGGGGACGGACTCGAGCATGACCGCGACGACC
>ERZ1740070.878-NODE-878-length-19567-cov-7.293563_pt1 | contig 19567 bp, 15 predicted proteins | sample MGYA00581734_ERZ1740070 | MGnify/ENA primary metagenome ERZ1740070 (study PRJEB43018, sample SAMN04849744) | marine metagenome | isolation source: floating plastic debris | place: Pacific Ocean | collected 2008-09-01 | study: EMG produced TPA metagenomics assembly...
ATCTAATCTAAATAGCCTTCAAAATTCCATCAATTCCCTGATAAACTGCCGATAATTCCTCATCAGTAATGCAGTAAGGAGCCATTATATAAAGTACATTTCCCAAAGGACGTAACAACAAACCTTTTTCTAAAGCTTTTTCTCTAATCACCAAACCAACTTTATTCAAATAACCAGATTCTTGCTTATTTACAATATTCATTGCTGCAATCGTACCCGTCACCCGCAACTTTTCAATTTTAGGATTCCCTCGTAAAATTTCAAAATGCTGTAAATGTTTCGCTTCCATACTGCTAAACTTAGGCTGATTTTCTACCATTAATTCCAAAGAAGCCAAACCAGCAGCACATCCCAAAGGGTTAGCTGTATAACTATGTCCGTGATATAAAGTTTTTATCGGGTCGTCGCTATAAAAAGTATCGTAAATTTTTTCAGAACAAATTGTTACCGATAAAGGCAAAAATCCCCCAGTAATCCCTTTGGATAAACAAATTATGTCTGGGGTCACTTGACTCTTAATACAGCCAAACCAATTTCCAGTTCTACCAAACCCAGTCATCACTTCATCAAAAATCAATAAGGTATCAAATTGCTCAACTAACTTTTTTAAGTTCCGTATAAATTCTGGTCTACACATCCGCATCCCACCAGCACCTTGTACCAGTGGCTCAATAATAATCCCAGCATACTGTTGGGGATTCTGTGATAATTTTTCTTTTAATATAGTTAAAACTTGTTGTTCTTTTTCCTCGACATCAGAATCATTAATATAAGTTTCGGGGAAAGGTAAGAAATCCACCTCGAACAACATATTGGAAAAAACTTGAGAAAAAATCGAACGCGAACCTACAGACATCGCTCCAAAAGTATCTCCGTGATAAGCTCCTTCAAAAGCAATAAATTTTTGACGCTGCTGATTTTTATTTACCCAATATTGGTAAGCCATTTTCAGTCCGACTTCCACAGCTGTAGAACCGTTATCGGAATAGAAAACTCGATTTAATCCTTCTGGAAGCTTTTGAATTAATTTTTCTGCAAGTTGTTCTGCTGGTTCGTGAGTAAATCCAGCAAAAATTACCTGTTCCAATTCTTGAGCTTGATTGTAGATTGCTTCGGCAATTTTGGGATGGGAATGTCCGTGAATATTCACCCACCAGCTAGAAACACAGTCCATAATTTTGCGACCATCTTCCAGTTCTATCCAAATCCCGCTCGCGGATTTTACTTTTAAAGGTTCAGGAGATGTCTTTGCTTGGGTGAAGGGATACCAGATGTGGGGGTGCATTGAATTTTTAAGGATAGTAATTTAATCGAAAGAATAACCAGCGAAGAAAATTTCAAACGGTTCATTCTCATCATATTCATCATAAATAAGAATATATCGACCTTCACCTCTTCCGATACTTTCCCAAAATTCTTCTCCTCCGGGATATTCTTCCAAAATACCTTCGTCTAGTAAATCTGGATAATATTCTGCAACTAAAATAGAACGTACCATTTCCATATTTGGTTTATCTGTACCAAATAAATTGAATAAATCGTCTTGAGAAAGCGGACAAACGGTTAATATATTGGGTCTGTCTCCAACTTTTTCTATATCTAAAATTGATGCTGTTCCAACTTCTTCTCGATTTGATAATGCTTCTTCAATAGTTTCTGGCTGGTCTTCGCTTCCATAATAACGACCAGCTTTAAATTCTCGTTCCCGTAGCTTTTGTAATGTAAAGTTAATATCTTCCTCGTAAGGAACAAAATAATGCCAAGGTTCTCCACCCATTTATAGCAACTCCTTTAATAACTTCCACCGACTACTATAATGGAGGCTACAAGCCGATTACATAGTTAAAACATGGAAAACCTTAATCGGATTACCGTTAATGCTCATGTTTGTTTAGGTCAACCAACAATAAGAGGTATGCGAATTACCGTTAGCGTTATTCTCAAAATGCTTGCAGGTGGTAATTCTATAGAAGATGTACTAAAAGCTTATCCAGAATTAGAAGCTGAAGATGTAAACCAAGCTCTTAAATATGCTGCTTGGGTCGTTTCCGAACAAATTCAAATTATTCCAACAGCTTAAAGGTGTAGGGTGACTAATATCAAGCTGCTAGCCGATATGAATATTTCTCCAGTAACTGTCAGCGATTTACAGTTAAAAGGATGGAATGTAATTCGAGTCGTAGAAATTTTACCGGCTACAGCGTCGGATTTACAAATACTAGAATTTGCTCGTGAAGAGGAGCGAGTAATTGTAAGCCAAGACTTAGATTTTTCTATGTTGTTAGCTGTGGGTGGCTACAATCAGCCAAGTTTAATAACTCTAAGATTGTCGTTTACAGACCCAGAAGTCGTAACCGCAAAGATTCTTCAAGCTTTACCTCAAATAGAAGAAATTCTTACTCAAGGTGCTGCTGTCACTATAGAAGACAATAATATACGTATTCGTAAACTCCCAATTAAATAAATAATCTAAAAATTAACCGAAAAGCAAACAATAACTAACCAGCAATTAACTTTTCCTTAAATTAATGCTATAATAGTATTCTTGTTTGTAATCAATAATCATAATTGTAATCCCCCTCTCCATAGAAAGAAGAAGGGGTTTGTTATGATGCACGCTTTTAAATAAATAGAGATAGGGAAAAGTTAAGCAGGGAAAATTCTTAGTCTCCGATTTGGTTCTTCCCCAAAGCTATTGGATTTGAGTCGATAATGTTCGACCAGTTCATGCTGCATTTTTCGCACTTGTGAAGAACGCGGTAGTAATTCTACTGGCTGCCCTTTAGGAATTACTATTTGTTCAACTGCAAGTCTAGCTTCTTCTAAAGCGTCAATTTCATCATCGCTGCCGTTGTGGAGAAATAATTGTAATTCACGCTCGTCAGCTACTTCCGGCTCGTCGATATTTAACAACCGACGCAAACCGCGAGTAATTTGAGGAATGGTGCTTGACTTAATCATGTGTATTGGCACTTGACGAGCTTTCGCCATTTGTCGCAACTTCGCATGATTTTTGACGTGCGATCGCAAAGCTAAAATTGCATCTGCACTGTCAATATCTTTTGTTAACACTACTGGTAAATGAAGAACTCCAACTACCTGGTCTAGTTGACTGCGACTCACGCCGTATGGGTAGATATGTAAGGGTAAATCTTCACCATTCGGACCGGAGTCTTTATGGCTATTACTCTCAAAACCGTTAGAGTTATTGAAAGATTGATCTAATAAACGGTCAAATTCGCTGCGTCCGGAACCATTTCCATTTTGATATTCGGCATTTAGCGGTACTAAAGGACGCATTTGCCCGGATGCTCTCCAACCCTTGGATTTGCTAGAGCCTCGTCCGCGAAAAGTATCTTCTCCTAATGCAGTTTGTGAAGCTCCACCGTTAATAGCGGTTAACTGACGAGCAATCGCCACTTTGCCGTTATCATCTATGGTTCTCACTTGCGGACTCGGCTGTCTTCCTCTCAAAAGATTATCTATAGTGTCAGCAACGCTTTCATGAACTACCCAACGCTGTCTTTCTTGCATTTCAACAGCAATTTCAAAGGTAGGAGGTGCTTTGCGCTCTAAAACTGTTTTTTGAGAACCTCGCCTTCTGGCTTCATCATCTCCCAAAGTCACAGCCTGTATACCACCCACCAAATCAGAAAGGGTGGGATTTTTTATTAAGTTTTCTATTTGATTACCGTGTGCCGTACCAATTAATTGTACGCCGCGCTCGGCAATGGTACGAGATGCTAAAGCTTCTAACTCCGTACCAATTTCATCAATAACAATCACCTCCGGCATATGGTTTTCCACTGCCTCAATCATTACTTGATGTTGTTGGTCTGGATGAGCAACCTGCATTCGTCTTGCTTTACCAATCGCTCGATGGGGAACATCACCATCTCCAGCAATCTCATTTGACGTGTCAATAATTACTACCCGTTTATCAAGCTCATCCGCTAAAACACGGGCAATTTCTCTTAAAACAGTAGTTTTTCCCACACCGGGACGACCAAGCATTAGAATTGATTGACCGTTTTCTACCAAATCACGAATCATGGAAATTGTGCCATGAATCGCACGTCCGACACGGCAGGTTAAGCCGATAATTTTGCCGGTGCGGTTGCGAATTGCGCTAATCCGGTGTAAAGTTTGCTCTATTCCTGCGCGATTATCTCCGCCGAAAGTCCCTACTCGTACAATACAATCGTCTATTTGTTGCTGAGTAATGGGCGTTTCGCTTAGATATTCGGCTCCAGAAGGGAATCGTGCTTCCGGGCAACGACCCAGATCCAAGACCACTTCTACTAAACTATCTCTTTGAGGATGCTGTTCAAGCATCTGCCGCAAATCTTGGGGCAATATGGCTAATAATTTTCGGAGGTCGTCTGTAATCGTCATACTTTTTATGGTGACGTTTTTAGAGATAGGGGACAAGCCAAGGCTTGTCTATTGATGCTCTTAATACTTGAGTTGGGAAACTAACTCATTTGCAAGGGATACAGCTTGCCAAAGCAGTGCTGGTTTTTCTTCGAGTTTCGCAGCTACTCCAACATGTTCTCTTATCACCTCCTTTGGTTCTAATTGTTCCAAAACTGGTAAGAGCAATTTTCGAGCGTAGCTACCATAAGCTACACCAGCAATGGATTTACCGGAACTTGAACGTGATGTAAAAGAGACAAGACCATTCTCTCTCATCTTTACACTTGTTTGTGTTGTTAATTCCTTCAACAATCCCATTGCCTTTGATTTCGGCACGGTGTAACTATTTGTACCACCAGCCAACTGCACATATCCTGGTAAATTTGCTCTTAATACTTTGGAACCGAATTTTACAGCAGCTAATGTAGTCCCCGAACCAATGTCACCGCTCATTGACCTGCCGTCGGTTTGCCATATATTCACGCAGTGAAGCGGGGAGATTGCATCGTACAAACTATGTAGATAATCAATCACCTCTTTGCCATCCGGACAACTGATGGCTACTAACTTCAAATGTTCGACGTAAGGCGAAATCGTCTGCCACAATCGTTTAAACTCTGCCAAACGCCCAACAGTTGTATGAATTTCTACAGCATCCACTCCAGATTTCAGTATCAAAGGTGCGATTGCTCCATTATCTGTTGCATAAGATACCGCTTCTATATTATCATACGGACATACTGGAAGGCAACGACCGCAGCCATAACACTTTTCAGACAAAACGCCTGCTTTGTTGTATTTTATACTATTAAATGTAATAGCTTGTGCGGGACAGATACCCTCGCATGGTCGAGAACATTCAGGTGGACATTGAGTAGAATCAAATTCTGCTTTACGGAAATGGGGGTCTTCGCCATCGTTTAAGCTAACCATCAATAAAGGTCTTCCTTGATAAAGAAAGCCTCGTTTGCGAGCAGCAGCACCAAGAATTTCAGCAGCTTGTAATCCCGCTTGGGCTGCAACAATTACAGCCGGGTCGGCAGCTACATCTATGCAGTCAGCCCCAGCTAGGGTATAAGCTAATGTTAAACTTCTAACCGCAGGCAGATGTTGGAAGCTGGCTCCACAAATCAGCTTGAACCAGCGACCTTCTTTTAGCGATAGTAGGGGGTTAAACAAATCAGTCACACTTCTATTATGCTACGTGACAGAAAAAATAGATGACGATTATGCTCAATTTAATGTTTTTCTTGTTTCGCGAGATTTTGTTGGGTTGGAAGTTCAATAATAAATTCTGTTCCTTTTCCTGGAGAAGAATTACAAATAAGCTTACCCAAATGCTTTTGTACTATGATTTGATAGCAAATGGATAACCCAAGTCCACGACCTTTCCCTACAGGTTTTGTGGTAAAGAAAGGGTCGAATATGCATCTACGAATTTTTTCTGGTATTCCTATTCCATTATCTGCTATTGAGATTCTTGCAATGCTTCCGCACTCCATAACCTCCGTACTAATAGAAATAGTATGAGTATGATTAAAATCCGCTGCTTTGTTTTTCGCTTGAAAATTCTCTGCTTCTTCGTTTAAAGCGTCAACAGCATTATTTAGTAAATGCATAAACACTTGATTAAGTTCGCTAGGAAAACATGCTATGCGGGGTAAATCATCGTATTCTTTAATGATTGCAATTCCATCGCGATAATCAGTTTTTCTAAATCGGTGCTGTAACATTAACAAAGTACTTTCTATACCTTGATGAATATTAACTTGCTTGTAAGAAGCTTCATCATGTCGAGAGAAGTTTTGTAGTGCAACTACAATTGAACGGATACGCTCTGCTCCTCTATGCATTGCATCCATTAATAATTCCGAATCATTAATTAAAAAATCTAGGTCTATCTCTTCTTTTATTTTTTTTATATTCTCGTTAGGATGTGGATATTCTTGCTGATAAGTTTCAACTAAATTAACTAAATTCCTTAAATACTCGTTAACGTATTCCAAATTTCCGTAGATAAAGCTAACTGGATTATTTACTTCATGAGCGATACCTGCGACTAAATGTCCTAAAGCAACCATTTTTTCATTTTGGATTTGCTGCACTTGGGCTACTTGCAAATTGTCTAAGGTTTCCTGCAATAAAGTATTTTTTTTATTGAGTGTAATCTGTAAAGAACGTAAATTTATTTGATTTTCTATTCTTGATATTACTTCTGCGGCATAAAACGGTTTGCTTATATAGTCCGAACCCCCTACATCAAAAGCCCTAACTTTATCTACTACATCATCAAGTGCGCTGATAAATATTACTGGAACCCCACTAGTTTTTTCGTCAGCTTTTAGTTGTTTACAAACTTCATAGCCGTCCATTTCTGGCATATTTATATCGAGCAAAATTAAATCTGGCAAAATAACCTTACAGGCATTTAATGCTATCTTACCGTTTAAAGCTTTGCGAACTTCGTAACCTTGTGTTGTTAGCATTGCCGATAAAAGCCGCAAGTTATCGGGAGTATCATCTACTACTAATATATTGGACTTATAATTTTTATTAGAATACATTTCTTGCCTAAAAGGACGTAAAATAAACCATTTTTTATCAATAAAATTGATTGCTAATTAAACTAAATAAATGTAAAACAAGCTGCTACTATCAGCTAGTATATTTGATTTATGAATGAAATAATAAGCATTTTTTTGATTAATTAATTATCTACTTACTTGATTTTATATGGATTGATTTTCTATAATTATTTGATTGGGCTTGGTAATATCTAATTTGATGATTTATTTAAATTTACTGAGAAGATACAGGCGAATAATATAAAAAAAGGTAATACTAAGAGCTAGTCTGTTTACGAAGTTTGCTTATCTTTTTCTAAATAGCTTTATAGCTATTAAAAAATCGTATATAAGTATAAAAAATACTGAATAAATGTATTTTCAATTAATACCAGTTACTTCTTTTTTTTATAAATTCATCTCATTAATACATCAAATATATAGTACCTAATTATTTTATAAAGCATAAACAGCTATTGAATCTAAATCTTTTAAAATACTGTAATATCCCCAACTAATACATTGATTAAATCTCATTCAACTACTTGCCCTTTTTCACTTTAGAGTTTACAGTCAATCTATTTTTATAAACTAAATAGCCAAATTTAGCATATTGACTATAAAAAATAATAATCCCATATTAACCTTTTTAAGAGTATCTTATATAACAATGTTTAACTTTAGAGACAATTATTTAATATCAGAGTGTAGATCAACCAGCTTTATATTTCCTATGAGACTATTCACCATTGAGGTGATGTAAGCATCAAATCTAACATTCGCTGTGCTTCCATCGGTCTAGAAAATAAATTTCCTTGAGCAAAATTACATTTTAAGTCTCTAATTTGGGATAATTGCTCAGAAGTTTCTACACCTTCAGCAATCGCTCTCATTCCCATTGAATGAGCTATACCAATCATTGCTGGAACCAAGCCCATATTTTCACGGTTGTTCTGCATTAAATTCAAAAATGATTTATCAATTTTAAGAGTATTCAAAGGAAAACTATGTAAATAACTTAAAGAAGAATAACCCGTACCAAAGTCATCCATACTTAACCTAATATTTCTTTCTCTGAGTTCTTGAAGGGTTGTTTTCATATCTACACTGTCTTCCATAATTACACTTTCTGTAATCTCTAGTTCTAGAAAAGCAGGATTGACTTTAGTTTCATAAATAATTTGGTCAATTTGAGCCAGAAAGTTTGTTTGCAAAAATAATTTTGCACTTAAATTGACACTAATGTGCAAAGGTTTTGGAACTGCTGGATGATTTTGCCAAATGCGTAGTTGGTTGCAGGCTGATTTTAAGACCCAGGTATCAATAGCATGAATTAAACCTGTTTCTTCAGCCATAGAAATAAATTCTGTTGGCAAAATTAGACCTTTGGTAGGATGTTGCCAACGAACAAGGGCTTCAAGTCCAATAATTGAACCTGAATTTAGAGATATTATGGGCTGATAGTAAACAATTAATTCTTGCTTGTTTATTGCTCTTCTAAGGTCATTTTCCAACTCCAAAATTTGGATAGCTTCCCTATGCATCTCCGGGTCAAAAATGTGGAATCTTCCTCTTCCTAATGCTTTTGCGCCATACATAGCTGTATCAGCATCTCTAAGCAAATACTCAGGCTTTTCGTAATTTACACTACCCCAATTTATGCCTATACTTACATTAACAAATACTTGATTTCTAGATACATTAAAATGTTGACTTAGAGAATTTAGGATACGTTCTGCGATAGTAGTTACCATTTCAATATTTGAAATGTTCTCTAAAAGAATACCAAATTCATCGCCGCCCAATCGCGCCAAAGTGTCAAATGGTGTAATAGTATTTTGCAAGCGTTTGGCTATCGCTACTAGTAATTCATCTCCTACTAAATGTCCCAAAGAATCATTAATAATTTTGAAGCGATCGCAATCAAGAAAAAGCACAGCAAAGTGATAATCAGATTCAAGTTTAGCTCGATTTAATGCTTGTTCTAATCGATTGATAAAAAATACTCTATTAGGTAAACCAGTTAAAGCATCACGCAAAGCACTTTCAAGTAGTTTACTTTGTAATTCCTGGCGAGAATGAACTTCTATTTTTAACTTTTCTAAGGTATTCTCAAGTTCTATTGTACGCTGCTTTACTCTTTCCTCAAGCTGATTATTTAGCTTTAATATTTCTAATTGGGCGTTTCTTAATTGAAGGTGATTTTGCACTCTTATTAAAACTTCTGCAAATTCAAACGGTTTAGTAATGTAATCGACTCCTCCGACTTGAAAAGCTCTGACTTTATCAAAAATATCGTCTAATGCACTTATAAAAATAATTGGTATCTCAGCAGTTATTTTATTAGCTTTAAAACGCTCGCAAACTTCATATCCATCTATCTCCGGCATCATAATATCAAGTAATATTAAGTCTGGTAATTGAGTTTGACAAGCAGTAAAAGCCATTTGCCAATTCAATGCTTTACGAACTTTATATCCAACTCTAGTTAATATTGATGATAAAATCCGCAGATTATCCGCTGTATCATCAATAATTAAAATATCCTGCTCATCAGAGTTTGATAAGTAATTACCTGTATTTATTCTCATCGATTTCATCATTTACCCAAGCTATAATTAAAGGCTAAATTCCTGATTTTTTAACCATCATTGACTTGTTGAAATTTTGAACCAGGAGATTTTCCTACATCTTGCAATCACACCATCTTTTATACTTCTACAAGATGGCATCTTACTAAAAAAATTATCATTCACTAGTTTTACTCCAAATAACCCACACACTATTTACTACCAAAAAACAAACTACTCTTAAAGCCTTAAAAGCAATGAATTTAAACACATTTAGTATCTTAGTATAGTTATATACAGGGTGTTTTGCTGTATAATCCTATCCAAACTCGTATAATCTATTATGTATATTAAACTACAAATAGCGCTAAATTAATATCGCCTGCATTGCTTAAGATTTGTTAACAAATGCTTAGGTCAAATATTTATTTTATTTAAAAGTTGAAACGATTTTTTTCTCACAACTTTTTATCACTGATGCTTCTTGAGTTTGATATCTATATTTTGGGATTAAAGAAAACTGTCAATCCAGTTTAGAGATAGGAACTTGAGACTCAAAAATCAAGCTCTGCATAGCATAATTGCTGACAGGTCTATTTTTTGCGTTTAATTGCAGAAAAAATAAATATAGCGTTTCCCAATCTCCACTCGGTATCTCTAAAAACCTCACCCCCAAACCCTCTTTTTGTTAAGGATAGGGGAGATGAAGCACAGCTTTATCGGGGTGAGGTCAAGGTATACCTCAGTTGCTGTAGGAACGCTATACTAATTGTTTCTTATAGAAAAAATAGGATTTATCTATATGAATCTATAAAGTAATTTGATGAAGAGAGCAAAATACCGATTCTCCAAAATAGAAATCTGAAGAAATCTTAATTTCTTAATAAAAAAATAAAAATTAGCTGTCCTTAATGCAAAAAATTGCGTAAACAAAGACAGCAATCATATTTATATAGTTATTTACTTAGATTCAATTTTATCTTGCGATGCTTCTTGGTTAGTATAAAGGGGATTTTTATCAATTCCTCCTACTTTGTTAAGAGGCCAAAAACGAAGTACAGCTTTACCGATAATGTTTTCACGAGGAACAACACCCCAACAACGACTATCATAGCTACTACCACGGTTGTCTCCTAAAACTAAATAAGAACCAGATGGAATAGTCTGGGCTTTAGATAGAAATGGCTGTGTAGCTGCTGAATTACAAACTTCAATCGATGTTTTTTGTAAGCTACCAAGGTAATTTTTCTCCTGTAGTGGCTCATCGTTTATGTATACTTTGCCACCTCTTAGCTCTACCTTGTCTTCAGGTAAGGCGATTATGCGCTTAATAAAGGCATCTTGGAATTGCTCTCTTTGTAGCTCTTCCGTAGGAGAAAATACTACAATATCCCCTCGTTGAGGAATAGAAAATTTATAACTTAACTTGTCAACGATTATTTTGTCTGCCTTCCACTGATTTGGAGTACCGTGCAAAGTGGGTTCCATCGAGCCAGAAGGAATCCAACGAGCTTCAGCAACAAAAGTGCGAATCGAAAGAGCAAGCACGATGCTTAATCCGATTGTTTTACCTAATTCAAAAAACCAGGAATTGTCGGGTTGTTGGTGGTCGTGGCGGTCAGACACTGGATTTTGCATGTAATTACTTAAGTGGAAACGGTTTAGTATGCTCCAAAAATAGACAAGAGTGCTAGGAGACTTTATTTATTTATCTTAACTGTACAAATATGCTGTTAAGAGTTATGTTGTCATGTTGACGGGCACCCAGTGAAGATTTTTCCTCCTGAAAAAATTTGAATGGGAATCCTTGAGGCAGTTATTTGTAATTGAATTAAACATTACTTCGTTTTTAATCACATAAAGTGTCATTACTTTAAGCATTCCATAAGTTTAACTTCAATAAGGATAGCTGCATATCAAATTTACTGTTATTTAAGCCGGGTGTATATTCATGTCATCTCCTAGTTTACTAATCCGCCGTGCGAGAATTATTTTGCCTTCGGGTGAATTTATTGTTGGGGATGTGCTGACGCGCGATGGTCAAATTATAAAAGTCTCACCATCAGAGATAGAGGAAACAGTTACCCGTTCTATTGACGCTGATGGGTTAACTTTGTTGCCAGGAGTCATCGACCCACAAGTACATTTTCGGGAACCAGGGCTAGAACACAAGGAAGACTTATTTACTGCTTCTTGTGCCTGTGCAAAGGGGGGAGTCACTTCATTTTTAGAAATGCCTAACACCCGTCCTTTGACCATCACTCAAGAAACTTTGAATGATAAGTTACAGCGTGCTGCTAGTAAATGTCTAGTTAATTATGGCTTTTTTATTGGAGCAACTTCAGATAATTTGTCTGAATTATTACATGCTAACCCCACTTGTGGAATAAAGATTTTTATGGGGTCGATGCACGGACCTTTGTTAGTAGACCCTCAAGAAATATTAGAACCAATATTTGCTAACGGGGAAATTTTAATTGCAGTTCATGCTGAAGACCAGACCAGGTTAAGACAACGTAGAGAAGAATTTGCAAATATTCACGATGTCGCGATTCACTCCCAGATACAAGACTCGCAAACAGCATTGATAGCAACTCAACGGGCATTAAAACTTTCTAAAAAATATCGTCGCAGGCTACATATTCTTCATATGTCAACAGCAGAGGAAGCAAATTTAATGCGCCAAGAGAAACCAAGTTGGGTGACCTGTGAAGTAACACCCCAACATTTACTCTTAAATACTACTGCTTATGAGGAAATAGGCAGTTTCGCGCAGATGAATCCTCCTTTGCGAACATCTCATGATAATGAAGTACTTTGGCAAGCTTTGCTAGATGGGGTAATCGATTTTATCGCTACAGATCACGCGCCTCATACCTTGGAAGAGAAAAAGCAAGATTATCCAAAAAGTCCTTCCGGAATGCCCGGAGTAGAAACTTCCTTACCTTTAATGTTAACTGCCGCAGCCCAAGGACGTTGTACCGTTGCTCAAGTTGTTAATTGGATGTCAACTGCTGTTGCTTCTGCTTATTCTATTCCTAATAAAGGAGCAATTGCTCCTGGTTACGATGCGGATTTGGTGCTTGTAGATTTGAACTCCCATAAAAAAGTGCAAAAAGAACAACTCGCGACTAAATGCGGTTGGAGTCCTTTTGAGGGATGGAATCTTACAGGATGGCCTGTAACAACCATTGTTGGTGGTGAAATTGCGTATCATCAAGGTGAGTTAAATACTGAAACTAGAGGTAAAGCTTTAATTTTTGAGCGCTAACACCTAAATACTATTTCAGCTTTTTATCGCGAACGAAGCGCTTGTTACTCAACCAAGCGCTTTATTTGTCTGCAAATATTTATCGGAATGTTAAGCAAATATCTTTTGAAGGGCACTAATTAAAAAATTTGAAGTCATCTACAGGTACTAAGAGTATATTTTCGAGGTAACAGAATTGGCTTTGAAAATAATTAGTCGTTATTTATACTCATATTTTGTTAATTTTCCATATTTACTTCTAAGTAAATATTCTGCGCTCATTTTATTCACTCGTAATAATAAATATATATTTTAAGTATTTACTGCATTTGACAAACTAAAAAAATATGGATATCGCAATTGCTTAAAGTATGCAAAACTACTTACTTATAAAACGCTTATTTAATCTAATATTTATTTATTTACCCTAAAACATTAGCATTTTCCCTTACGAGCAATCACTCAGGCATATCAACAATAAACGTGTCAAACTAAACACAATTTTACAGGGAATAGTTGTTAGGGATGACGTAAATATTATTAAAAAAGCAACTTTCAGAAGTATTGTCTCGGTAAAATACTGAAAAAAATTAGGTTATTAGATACTTTCTCAGTAGATTAGGGTATCAAGCTCCCTTGTTAAGTTTGGCTTGGTTTGGCATGATACTGACTCAATTGTCTTAAGTAGTATAAAATCAATCCTTGAAAAATCAATATGTCTTTCGATTTTGTAAACTATTTAGCAGAAAATAAGGTAATTAGGATTACAATGTGCTGCAATTTTTGTGATGAAAGAGGAAGTGGTAGATAAAACAGGTAATAAAGAGTTGCTGAAACTATTTGCCATCCTTATATCCGAATGTCCGAGCGCTGCTCCAATTTGAAGGTAATCACTATTAGCAATTCGGCTCTTCGCTTAAAGCCAGAATTTTCTCATCAAGACTGAAATTAAATGGAATAATTTGTGCAGTACGTCCAGCAGAGTTAACCTCCTCAAGGTCTTGACTCTTGTTGTCGTTAGCTAAATTTATTGTGAGATAGGCATCTGGCTTATAAGGCAGACGCTGTGCCCATTCGATAGCTACTATTCCTGGCTCAACTTCTACACCTTCCCAGTAAGTATCGAGGTTTAACCCTACTATTTCCGCAGTTTCTAAACGATATAAATCCAAATGGTAAAGAGGTAGTCGTGCCCTATTGTATTCATTAATAATGGTGAACGTAGGACTAACAATTGGTTCATTAATGCCCAAACCTTCACCCAAACCTTGCACTAAAGTTGTTTTGCCCGCTCCTAAATCGCCTTCTAGTAGAATTACAGTATTAGCTTTGAGGGTTTGACCTAGAGTAATACCTAAGTTTTGAGTTGCAAGTGCGTCTTTAAGAAAGATTTTCATTTTTTAATTTTTATATGTTGATGGGAAAGTATTGTAGTTTAAAAATTCATTTTCGTAGTAGTCTTAAAGGTTCCTAGACCGCACTGCTAAGTCTCCCAATAATTGCGGGAAAAACGAATCCTTCAGAATTTATGTAGCACTATATTTATGCATACAGAATGCGAAAATAACCCTATAAAAGAAAAACTACCCGAAAGTTATTTTCGAGTAGTTTTCTATCTATCTATTTATTAAAAGAAACATTTTTTGTAAATTTGTCTTCAGCTAATAACCGATTCTTTACCAAAGAGTTTGTATAATTTTCGCATTCCTTTAGGGGTTCCACTATACCAGCGAAAGAGAACCTGTGCTAAGCGCTCGTGGTCGTGACGCACGCAACCTGTCTCATCTTCACTCATAACATTTGCTGAAACTATTCTACGTCCGCTCATAGTTACCGCTTCACGATCTAAAAATACTGGATGTGAATTTTCTTCAGCGTAGCGGATAAGAGCGCGGCTTGAAGGAGCTTTCTTATGTACTAAAACTGCATCAAATAGCTTTTGTCCGCAAGCTTTATCAATAGATTGAATGTGATTGGCAACCGTATATCCCTGAGTTTCCCCCGGTTGTGTCATGATATTACATACATATATTTTTGGTACGCATGATGCGGCGATCGCACTTGCTATTTGAGGTACCAAAAGATTAGGAATCACGCTGGTGTAGAGACTACCTGGACCCATGATAATATAATCGGCATCTTTGATTGCTTTGATAGCAGCTGGTAAGGCTGGTGGGTTTGCAGGAGTGCAGCCTAGTTTAACAACTTTACCTCCAGCTTTAGTAATTTTTGATTCACCTTGAATACGACGACCATCGGCTAACTCAGCCCATAGACGAACATCACTTAAAGTTGCTGGCAGTACTTGACCTCTGATAGCTAGAACTTTAGAACTGGCAGCAACACCTCGTTCTAAATCCCCAGTAATTTCACTCATTGCTGTCAAGAACAAGTTACCAAAACTGTGACCGCTTAAACCGTCACCAGCACTGAAACGATATTGAAACAACTCTGTCAATAACTTTTCTTCATCAGCTAAAGCAGCTAAGCAGTTACGAATATCCCCTGGTGGTAATACGCCAAATTCTTCACGTAACCTTCCACTCGAACCACCATCATCGGCGACAGTAACAATAGCTGTAATATTGGCGCTATAAGTCTTGAGTCCTCTTAATAAAGTAGAAAGTCCAGTACCCCCACCGATAACAACGATTTTCGGTCCTCTGTATAATCTACGATGAGCTAAAAGTACATCAACTAACTCTTGGTCATTCTCCGGTCTTAGAACCTGAGTAATAGAACCTACTGTGCGGGTCTGTCCCCAGATTAGCAACAACAAGCCACTAATCATCACTACTGGCCCGCTGATATAGTAAGGTATAGTATTGGTAATCATAGAGCGCGCTCGTCTGACTAACTTCAGCGCCCAGTAAATAGGTGTATATCCGCTCCAAATAGCTAACCCTAAGCTGGCTAATACTACGCCCGCCATACTAATTAAGAACCAGCGTTTAACTGATAAACCAGGAGACAGCCATTTGAACCACTGATTAACTCTATGGGGAGTGCGGCGGCGCGACTGTTGTTGCATGACATTGAGGGCTTGTCTGAGAAAACCAATTGACATATCGCAATTGTAAGCAGTGGTCTAAACAATAACTAATTGAAAATTTACACTAAGAGCATTCAAATTTAAGAATGTAATTACTACAATTTTTAATTCTAATTTACTCAACTCATGTAATTAACTTACCTAAAAAACTCAGTGAAATCACTACATTTATATGAAAAAATAATAAAGTAAATGCAAAGAAAAATTTTAGGCTTAGATCCAGGATTTGCAATTTTGGGTTTTGGAGCAATTATATGCCAAAAAAATCAAGCTAACTTGTACGACGATTCAGTAAAATTACTTGATTTCGGGGTTATTACTACTCCTGCAAAAACTCCAATAGAGAAAAGACTATGTACGCTTTACGACGATTTACATACTGTAGTAGAACAGTTTCAACCTGATTTAGTCGCGATTGAAAAATTTTTCTTTTACCGCATGTCGAATACTATCTTAGTTGCTCAAGCCAGAGGAATCATTCTATTAGTGTTAGGACAACATGATTTACCTATCGTAGAATTAGCACCTTCCCAAGTAAAACTAGCTTTGGCTGGTTATGGTAAAGCGGAAAAGTCTGAAGTTCAAGAAGCAGTAGCCCGAGAACTTGACCTAGATTACATCCCTCGACCGGATGACGCTGCTGATGCTTTGGCAATCGCATTAACAGCATGGTTCCAATCTTAAAGGATTATGAATATTTTATAAATACTTTGAAATTAATTTAAGTAGTTTTACTAGTATTTTTAGAGAAATAAATAACTATATTTAACAAATTATGATTTTTCTAGAAAACATAATTTAAATTTGATAGGTTTTAGAAATCTTAAAGAATCTTCATAGGAAACGGGGTCACTATTATTTTAAAAAGAAGATATCTAAAAGAACTTGTCAACATTTAACTGTATAAGCTCAAAACCTACTTCACTAACTGTTCGGTATTTCATAGCTTAATTTTTATGCAAATTTATCTAGACTACAGCGCTACAACTCCTACTCGTCCTGAAGCAATCAACATAATGCAAGCAGTATTAACTCAAGGATGGGGAAACCCTTCTAGCTTGCATGAGTGGGGTCAACGAGCTGCAACAACTTTAGAACAAGCTAGGATGCAGGTTGCTAGTTTGGTTAACGCACCTGCTGAATCCATAGTCTTTACCAGTGGTGGTACAGAAGCGAATAATTTAGCAATTATGGGGGTTTCTCGACTCAGCAGCAAACCCCAACATATTATTATTTCGAGCGTAGAGCATTCAGCCGTTTCAGAACCTGCAAAGTTGCTTGAAAGTTGCGGGTGGGAAGTTACTTATTTGAATGTTGATACTAAAGGTAGAGTTAATCCTTTAGATTTAAAAGCAGCTTTGCAAGACAATACGGTTTTGATTTCGATTATTTACGGGCAAAGTGAAGTAGGTACCGTACAGCCGATTGAAGAACTAGGTAAAATTGCTCGCAGTGCAGGAGTTTTGTTTCATACAGATGCGGTGCAAGCAACTGGAAGATTGCCTATAGATTTAAGCAACTTACCAGTAGATTTATTGAGTATTTCTAGCCATAAAATATATGGACCTCAAGGTGTTGGAGCATTGTATGTTCGTCCCGGAGTGCAGTTAAATCCGCTACTTTATGGTGGGGGACAAGAAATGCGATTGCGTTCGGGAACTCAAGCAGTACCAATCATTGCCGGATTTGGAGTCGCTGCGGAACTAGCAGCCCAAGAATTACCAATCGAAACACCCCGCTTAATTGAATTACGCGATAGACTTTTTTCACAGTTGGCCGATGTAAAAGGTTTAATTCCCACAGGTGATTTAATGCAGCGTTTACCTCATCATGCAAGTTTTTGCTTAGAACACGCTGATGGAGAAAAAATTAGTGGAAAAACCATCGTTCGTCAATTGAACTTAGCAGGAATAGGTATTAGTGCTGGTTCAGCTTGCCATAGTGGTAAACTAATTCCTAGCCCAGTATTAAGTGCAATGGGTTATTCTCCAACCGCTGCAATGGGAGGTATTCGTATTACTTTGGGACGTTACACAACGCAAGCAGACGTTGACTGGGTAGCAATGGTATTAAAGCAAGTAATGAATCGTCTCGAAATTCGTTTTGCTCTTGCTGCGAACTAAGTATCACGGATTAAATGGATTTCACTTATTTCACTGCTGCGACGTTACTATTAACCACTAACAACTATCAACTAACCACTAACAATTATCTTTTAAAATGCCTGAACTTCCAAAAACATTAGAAGACGCAATTGTTCAAGCACGAGAAGCAACTCAAGCTGCTATTGCTGATGGCTATACTCGGCTACAAGTTGAGTTACTTTTTCCGGAATTAAAAGCATTACCAGCAGCACAACAGTTTGTACCAGCTTTTGAAGAATACGGGGATAAATTAAAGGTTTTTTTCGCTGATGCTGGTAGCGCTGCTCTTGCTCGTCGCGATTGGGATGGTGTACCTTTCCAACTTGTGGATATTGGTACCGGTCGAATGGCTTCGATTGAGTCAAAAGTTCAACCGGAAGATGAAATGTTTCTATTTGTTGAACCTAGTTCGGTGGAAATTCCCCAGTTAAAGAAGGTATGCGAAATAATCGGGGAACAGCGTCCTTTTGTGATGTTTGCTCCTCGTTTAGAAGATTCGGGTGTAGTTGGTATCGGTTATGCAGCGCGACAAACTCGCCAGCAATTTATAAATACCATTGAATCTTGTTATTATTTACGTCCGATATTTGAAGAAGCTGCGGTATTTCGTTGTTACCCTGGGTTATGGGAAGTTTGGGTAGAAAAAAATGGTGATTATGAAAAAGCTGCTGAATTACCCAAAAAGCCTTCTGGTGATGAATTAGATATGATTATATCCGGCGAACAACCACAAGCTGAGGGCGAACCTGTGGTCGCAAGCAGGAAGACTATATTTAAAGGTTTGCAGCGATTCGTTAGAGCTTTGAGAAGTTAGTTTGTACTGTTGCGAAAAGAATATAGCAGAAATTACTTCAGAAACCGAATTTATATTTGCAGGACATCCCAAAATTTTTTTTATAATTGGGATGTTATTTTTATTTTCTGGATAACAAACTATTTTGTATTCATGCCTAAATCAACTAAATTTATGTCACTGCTGCAAGATTCTAGAATATACAACTTCAAATATTTTTATGTTTAATTGGATTTAACTTGATTTAACTTATTAACTACTCCCTATTCTTCATTCTTGTTCATTTGATTTCCAAATTTAAACATATATTCTATCATTACTTACCTACTGATAGTTGATATCTTAAATATTTAACTCCTATATTTAAAGAGCCATTAACTTTACAAAATCTTTATTATTATCTGATGGCGAATTGTATCAAACCCATCATGATTCAAAATAATTTGTATATCAAAATCGAAGCAAACATAGTTGTTTTATTTGCTTTATCTAGGTTATCTATATTGTCTACCTGCTAAATAGTATCTTCAGTGTGATTTATTATTGCAATTGTATCTAAACTTGAAATTTAATCAGCATAGTCTGAAGGTCTATTCAGAGATGCTGTTGTTCATTATGAATAAGCTTAATTAAACAGCTAAATTTGTGTTTATATTAGCTATTTGTATTCTGATTAGCTAATACCATTTCCTTCTAAAGATGCGCCTAATTTAGCCTACGCATGTAGGCTTTGTTTGAGTAGCCCCACCATAGCCAGAGTGAGGGTGATTAAGCGCAG
>ERZ1740070.879-NODE-879-length-19565-cov-6.352127_pt1 | contig 19565 bp, 17 predicted proteins | sample MGYA00581734_ERZ1740070 | MGnify/ENA primary metagenome ERZ1740070 (study PRJEB43018, sample SAMN04849744) | marine metagenome | isolation source: floating plastic debris | place: Pacific Ocean | collected 2008-09-01 | study: EMG produced TPA metagenomics assembly...
GAAATTCGTGACCAGTCGCGGGCAGCAGCAGATGCTGTCTTTACAGATGAGCAGCGGGCTCAGCTACAGGAGATGCGTGAAACCCAAGGTCGCCAGCGTTAGGCCCATTAAGGTTCATCACTCAATTAGGGAACAAGTTAGACTGAGGGAATAACCTACCCTTGGTCTTTTCTTTTTGGCTGTTCTTATCTTCTACAAGTTTTGACAACACAGAGCGCATGAAAAGCACGCATTAAGGGCAAAATCAAAAAAGACATTTCCACGTTTAGGGCATCTAATACCGAAATGTGGTTAGTGTTGCTTGAATAGGAATACTATGAGCAACTTACAAACCGAAATTTCGATCCAAATTGGCAGTCTAGTCCTATTGTCTGGTGCGCCGGGTTCTGGAAAATCGACGGCCTGTCAACACCTGCCGCCAGAGCTGGTGCTGTCTAGTGATGGGCTGCGACAGACATTTTTTGGTATGGCTAAAACCGTCGTTGACGGGCACGTTACCGAACGCCCTCTGGCCACTGACGATCGGCTGATTTTCTCGACGATGGAAAGCGTTGTCCGCGCACGCCTCAAGGCCGGACTGACGACCATTGTCGATGCCACCCTAATTAGCGACAAAGAACGTAAACCGTTTGCTGCCATTGCCGATGAGCTGGGTGTACCTGTCCAAGTAGTGATCTTGAACCCGCCACTAGAGCAGGTACAGCAGCAAAATAAACAGCGCCGCTTTAGGGTCCCAGAGACGGTTGTTGCCAAATTTTGCGATCGCATCCAGCTCGATTCTCAATGGTCCTTTACCGTTACCACGGGCAATACAGTCCTATCTGTGGCTATTCCGACGATTCCAGATGACACCAAACTAGACGTCATTGGCGATATTCATGGTCTAGCAGACGCCATCCAAACAATGCTGCTGCAGCTAGGTTACGACCAAACGTTACAGCATCCTGACGGACGACGGCTTTGTTTTTTAGGTGATTTGGTAGATCGCGGTCCTCAATCGCTAGAGGTGCTTAACCTGGTGATGCAGGCTGTTGAGCAGGGTCACTACTGTGTGCGCGGCAACCATGACAATAATTTGGCCCGAGGATTGCGCGGCGTGGCGATCAAAAGCAAATCCACTCGGGAGACATTGCACAAAGCCCTAATGTGCGATCTCGACTACCAGACTAAGGCTCGCGACTTTATCCAATCACTGCCCACATTTTATCGGTATCGCAACTACGTGCTGTGCCACGGCGATATCGAATGGTTTGACCCACTGCGACAGCCCACCCACGAACAGGTTTACGGTCGCTGTCGCCGTCACGAAAATTATGACACCGACGGTATTTTTCGTCAGACTAGCGACCTAACGGTTGTGCGGGGCCATATTCCCCTCACCTCTGAGGGGGAAGGAACCTATTCTCTAGAAACTGGGGCCGGATTTGGCGGACCACTCACTGCCATGCGTCTGCCTGAGCAAGAACGGCTGTCGGTCCCCTGCGCCTTTGACTATAGCCAATGTCCACCTCGCTTTGTCAAGCTGATGGAGCCGCTGGTGGCTAAAAAGCTGGTCAAACAAGTTGTTGAGGGTAATCTCACCTTGTTTAAGTACAGCTCTAAAGCCTTTTTTACGCCATCCGCCTGGGATGACTATCCTGAGCTTAAACTGGCTCGGGGTGTGGTAGTTGGATTGAATGGTAACCCTGTCAGTCAGCCATTTCCACGCACGTTTAACTATCTAGAACGCGACACAACCCTGCCGCCTAAAACAGACGTTATCGCCGTGGAAAAACTCAATGGCTTTTTAGTCAGCACGGTTTTACATCCCTACGACCCCCATCACGTTGTTGTTACCTGTTCAGGCTCTTTTCGAGGGGACTATGTGGACTATGCCAAGTCTCTCCTATATAAAAACGGCCTCTATGGTCGCGTTTTAGCCTGGCTGCAGAACCATCGCGAGACGACATTACTGTGGGAGGCTATCCACCCAGACGATCCTCATATTATTCAGTATGGTCCAGAAGACTATGGTCTGCATTTGATTGGGGCTGGCGTATTAGACAATGGGTTTGTCAGCGAGGACGGTTTGGATGCGATCGCAACAACCCTACAGACACCCCGACCCAGCTGGTTTCCCTGCACCTTTGCCGATGCTATTTCCAAAGCCCACCATGTAGAACATGAAGGCTTTATGATCCGCCTGGCCACCGACGGCACCTTTGCTCTAAAGCTAAAAAGTCCCTACTATCTCCGCACAAAGTTCTTAGCCCGACTGACTCCTAAAAAAGCAAAGTTCATGTATGCCCAACCCAAGCGCTTTAAACAAGAACTCGACGAAGCTTTCTGGCCCCTGATTGATATAGTCACCGGACAGATTGCCCAAGAAACGTGGCTTAGCTGGACCGATGTTGAGCGACGCGACTTTATTCAAAACTGGATGAACGAGTTATACAAGTAAGTCTTGATATCTTGAACTCATCGCGAAACGTTACTTTAAGTCTGCTCTAAGCTCAGTAGAAAGTTTTTGAGATCTGTCTTCAAAACTTCCATACATTCCCCTAATTGCCTAGATAATTCTTTGACTCGATCATGCTCTAAGTCGAACGAATAGTGGCTGCGAACAACATGTCGAAAGCGACGTAATTCATCTAATAATGCTAAAGCTTTGTGTGAAATAACCACATCTCGGATTTCAGGCAAAGGTAATGCCATTTGCTCTAAAAGTTCACTGTGCCAGCTCTTACCATTAGGAACATCCCCATCAATCACTCGAGCAATGTCATACAAAATGTTTTCAGCACTGGTGTAAAAGCTTTGCATATTCAAACCACACGTACTAATTAGAGCATCAACAATATCAGCAGCATCATTCAGCTTCGCTTTCTGCAGCAAGCGGTTAGTGTGAATAACTGCTTGCTCCATTTGTGCTAACTCATGTTGAATTCTGGTACACAATTTGCCTTAATTCATAATTCAAGACCTTGCAATATAGATTCTTGAATGTAGGAAGGTGCCTTATCAAACTCAATCAAGTCGACCTCAAAATCGCTAAACTTATCAATAGCTGCTCCAGCTTTGAATAGAAGACGAGGCTCTAATCCCCAAACAGCCAGATCAATATCTGAATGAAAGGTCATATGCTCTGGTTTCAGCAATGAACCAAACAAAATAACCTTAGCAGCCGAAAAATCTTGTTTGAGGCATGTAGCCATCTTACGAGCTGCTTTTAGGCCATCTTGTTGACGTTTCTTCATTATCGCCAACCGTTCTGTCTTCATTGCCCGTGCTGCTAGCACACGCTGTACAATCTGCTGCTGACGTTGTTCAGAGACATAAACCATCGCACCATAAACGGCTATGAGTTCAAATCGAGTCTAGCACCATACTCTATGCTTGCAAGATACCTCATATCTTTACTAGCCTAAGTGTTCAAGAATCGATAAATATGCCATATCAAAACGTTCCTTTCAAAACCCATAAGCCAGTCTTCTCCTGGGCCAACCACGATCTCGGCTCAAAAGAGATCCAGATGGCCAAAAATGTCGCCTCTCTGCCCTTCGTTTATAAACATGTTGCCCTTATGCCCGATGTTCATCTGGGCAAAGGGGCCCTCGTTGGCTCCGTCGTCGCCACCGAAGACGCCCTGGTTCCTGCTGCAGTTGGTGTTGATATTGGCTGCGGCATGTGCGCTATCCAAACACCTTACAAAGGCAAAAAACTAGACGGTAAACTTAAAAAGATCCGCAAAGAAATCGAGGCTACCATCCCCACCGGGTTTGAAAGCAACAAAAAGATTGAAAAATCTGTCCACAACTGGCAAGGCTGGCGCAGCTTTAAGGAGTTACATAAAGGAGTGCAACACCTAGAAAAGAAAGCCCTCAGTCAGATGGGCTCCCTTGGTGGAGGCAATCACTTTATCGAAGTCTGCATCGACACCGAAGATACTGTTTGGTTAATGCTGCATTCTGGTTCGCGCAACATTGGTAATATGCTGGCTAAAAATCACATTAGCACCGCCAAAAACCTACAGAAGTTAGCCGATCAAAAGCTGCCCGACCTCGATCTCTCCTATTTTGTTGCTGGCACGGAAGAATTTCGCAGCTATTGGAACGATCTCCAATGGGCCCAAGCCTATGCCTTACAAAATCGAGAAGAAATGATGGCTCGCTTTAAGCACATCGTCGAAAAACATCTGGGTGACGGCAAACCTTTTAAGCCGCTGCTAGCCGTCAACTGCCACCATAACTATGCTGAAAAGGAACAGCACTTTGGCAAAGATGTCTATATCACTCGGAAAGGAGCGGTGCGCGCCCGTACCACCGACTACGGTATTATTCCTGGTTCCATGGGCACCAAATCCTATATTGTCAAAGGTAAAGGTAATCACGACAGCTATTGTTCCTGCAGCCATGGTGCCGGTCGTAGAATGTCACGCAGTAAAGCTAAAGACACCTATACCCTGGATGATCTGATTCAACAGACGGCTGGTGTGGAATGTCGCAAAGATAAAGGAGTGATTGACGAGATTCCCGCCGCCTATAAACCCATTGATGAGGTGATGGCTAACCAGCAAGATTTGGTCGAAGTTGTGGCTACTCTCAAGCAAGTTATTTGCGTAAAAGGATAGGCTCTAAATCTCTTCTAAGTCGCTCGGGCGCTGTTGCTGTCGTAACCCAAAGTTGAGTTCATTGCTAGAGTAAGAGGTACCAAAGGTTTCAGCCAGACTCACCACTTGACGTAGGGCTGAGCGAAAGTTGTCGTCTTGCAAGGTGCTCAATGGATGCACATAAACCGCAACCACTGCACCATCGGTGACAGCATAGCGGGCGTCTAACGCTGTGTGAAAATTAGCCGCTAGCATTGACTGCACTTGCTGGGCTGTCAGGTCTTCTACGGGTACTACCGGGCTAAACACCCGCATCCGATCATTGGTAGCATCTGCTAGCACCAAGACCGTGCGATCGCTCACGCTAAATTGCCACTGACCATTCCCCCCTTGGACATTTCCAACTTCTGATTGCAGAATTTGATCTAACCGTTCTACCGTCATCATCTGCATCTGGGCTGGCGTCTGTGCACAAGCAGCCGTTGTCACTAGCGGCATCGAAGCAGTAATTATACTAGCGGTGATGAAGCCAGCCATACGGGGTAGTAAAGTCATGAACTCAGGGGGGTGAGGATTAGCGTTATGGTAATTAGCCAACATGAGTTCATCCTGAGAACTGCTTGAAAGTTATGGAGCGCCTAAAAAAACTGGATAAGACTGAATAATCGTCGTAATTTTTACATCAGTTACAGCTGCTGAATGCATTCAGCAGTTGGCACCGCCCATAGCTATTGATATGTTCACAACATTATTAGGTTTGCTGTTCATTAGTTTTATAGCTTATGCGGTTTATAGAATGATCGCAGCTATGGAAAACTACCCTCATGCCCACACCAACTATCACTCCAGAGCATTGGCCAATGACAGCTGGAGGAGCCGCCATCGCCCCTGAGATCGAGGCACGTATTGATGCGCTGATGGCATCAATGACCCTTGAGGAAATGGTGGGACAAACAATTCAGGCAGATATCAATGAGGTCAGCCCTGAAGATGTTCGACGCTATCGGCTTGGCTCAATTCTGAATGGTGGCAACTCTGCCCCTGGGGAAGATGTTCGGGCTTCGGCAGAAAAATGGCTAGCCCTAGCTGATGAATTTTACGCTGCATCTGTGGATACGACGCAGGACCGTAAAGCTATTCCTATACTGTGGGGGACTGATGCTATCCATGGCCACAACAAAATTGTAGGAGCCACTATCTTTCCCCATAATATTGGTCTAGGGGCAGCTCGTAATCTGGACCTGATGCAACAAATTGGCGCAATCACAGCGCGGGAAGTTGTTGTTACCGGCATGGATTGGACCTTTGCCCCTACACTGGCTGTGGTACGCGACAGTCGCTGGGGCCGTACCTATGAGAGTTACTCTGAAGATCCAGAAATTGTCGCTCAGTATGCAACAGCAGTTGTAGCTGGTTTGCAGGGGGCGTTAGATACAGACGATTTTCTAAGCGATCAGCACGTTGTTGCCACTGCCAAACACTTTATCGGAGACGGCGGCACCCAAAGAGGAAAAGACCAGGGTAACAATATCGATAGTGAAACTGACCTGCGAGACTATCATGGTGCAGGTTATCCATCTGCCATTGAGGCAGGTGTACAGACAGTTATGGCATCTTTCTCAGCCTGGCATGGTGAGCGTATGCATGGTCATAAACCCTTACTGACTGATGTGCTTAAAACACGCATGGGGTTTAACGGCTTTGTTGTCGGTGACTGGAATGGTCATGCTCAACTACCAGAATGCTCGACTACAAGTTGCCCCGCTGCGTTGAATGCAGGTATCGATATGTTTATGGCTCCAGACGGCTGGCGTCAGCTGCTTGAAAATACCTTAGCTCAGGTAAAGTCTGGAGAGATTTCTCGTAGTCGTTTGGAAGATGCCGTTCGTCGTATTCTACGGGTAAAATTCCGACTGGGTTTATTTGACAAACCCAAACCCTCTGATCGTCCTTTGGCTGGCAACTATGCTCTTTTGGGCCATCCCGAGCACCGGGCCGTAGCTCGACAGGCTGTCCGTGAGTCTTTAGTGTTGCTTAAAAACCAAGATAATCTTTTACCTTTACAGACCAATCAAACCATATTGGTCACCGGAGACGGTGCCGACGATATTGGCAAACAGTGTGGTGGCTGGACTCTCTCCTGGCAAGGCACCGGCAATACCAATGAGCATTTTCCCAATGGAACATCGGTTTGGGAAGGTATACGCAATGCGGTTGAAACTGGCGGCGGCAAAGTAATTTTGAGCCCTGATGGCAGCTATGAGCAGTCTCCTAATGTGGCGATTGTAGTGTTTGGAGAAGTTCCCTATGCTGAATTCAAAGGAGACCTGGATAATCTAAAATACCTGTCAGACAGGGGATTAAAACGACTGCGCTCATTTCAAACAGCCGGCATTCCAACGGTGGCTGTTTTTCTATCGGGTAGGCCACTGTGGGTAACTCCTGAAATTAATGCTGCCACTGCATTTGTTGCAGCCTGGCTACCGGGCAGCGAAGGTGCAGGTATCGCAGATGTGCTAATCCGTAAGCCCAACGGCGATATTAACGTTGATTTTACAGGTAGACTCTCCTTTTCCTGGCCTCGCACAGCCATACAAACCAATGTTAATCGCGGGGATGACAACGATGATTCGCTGTTCCCGTTTGGTTATGGTCTTACGTATAAAGACCCTATTAGCCTGTCTATGCTACCTGAGGTGTCTGGCTTAGACGGTAGCGAAGAAACCACTGGCGCCTTCTTTGCTTTTGGTCAATCCATGGCTCCATGGAGTTTACGGGCTACTGTGGGCAAGGCATCAAGCACTGTCGTAGATGCGCGCGTTCAGCTTAAGGACGCACTCACTATTCGCTCAGTTGACCGAGTCGCTCAAGAAGATGCAAAACAGTTTATCTGGAGCGGTAAACAGAAAGCATCTATTGCTATTGCTGGTCCTGCGACTGACTATACGGCGGCCTCACACTATAACGGTATGACATTGGTAATACAGTATCGAGTCGATACTCTGCCGGAGGCACTGGTCACACTATGCGCAGAGTGTGGTGAGAACTGTCGCGCCAGGTTAGATATCACTCAACTGTTTGCAGATGCCCCTCTCGGCGAATGGACAGAGACATCAATCGCTTTGAGTCGTCTGGTAGACGCTGGTGCAGAAATGTCAAAGTTAACAGCTTTAGGCTTTGAAACAACAGCACCATTTTCGTTTAGCCTATCTGACATGCGTTTGGTATCGAGAGACTAATGGTTTATGGTCGTTTCGTTTTTTGCAACGTAGCGGGCATTGAGGATTAATATCAGCCATACTAGCGGCCATTGTGGTCCATACAGAAGGCGGTCTATGGCTATCCCCAAAATGCAAGTCCAAATTAGCATTTTCAAAGACGCACGGGATTATCAAATTCTGTGTTTAACGTTCTTTCTAGTGCTAGGTCTAGCAGCACGTGACTGGTCACTGCAGCCGACCATTGTGGCAACTGCAGTGTTAGCAGCCTTGGGCAGCCAGGGGTTATTTGCTTGGTTGATGGCTCACAAACAACTATCAGCAGAACTATCGCCAACTGAGTTTAACTGGCGTAGTCCGCTCATTACGGCTTTAGGGTTGAGCCTTCTTTTGCGAACAGATCATATTGCAACGATGGTTTTGGCGGCTAGTATTGCGATCGCAAGCAAATTCTTCCTCAAGGTCAACGACAAACATTTCTTTAACCCAGCCAATCTCGGCATCATCGCAGCACTCACCCTCACCAACGACGCTTGGGTATCTCCTGGCCAATGGGGCGAAGAGATTTGGTACGGATTAATTTTTGTGGGTGCTGGGGGAATGGTGCTCAAGCGGGTAGGTCGCTGGGACACAACCGGCATGTTTTTAGCCAGCTACGCTTTGTTGGAAGCGATGCGTAACATCTATCTTGGTTGGACCTGGGATGTGTGGGGTCATCGCATGATGAGTGGTTTGCTACTGCTGTTTGCATTGTTTATGGTGACTGACCCGAGGTCGATTCCTAACGCGCGACCTGCGAGGTTAATCTGGGCAATTGCAATTTCTGTACTGACGTTTATTTTACGTAATCAGTTCTACCTCCCAACAGCAGTGTTCTGGGCCTTGTGTGCGTTGTCTCCATTGACGATTGTGTTAGATAAGCTGTGGGAGTCTCCTAGATTTGAGTGGAAACAGTTTGGGAAAGTACAGCTGTTATCCGCAAAATAGACAAAAGTATCTCAAAGAAAGTCTTTTAATTAGCTTCAAAAAAATCTACCGGCATAAACTCCCCTCCTGGGAGGGGAGAGAGTTTCGGCTTCGCCTTAGGGACTGCATTATCTCTACATTTTCCGTTTTCAGTTAAGGAACCCTGTATGACTAGTTTGTTGCGCCTAGGTATGATGGCGATGATTGCCATTGCCACTCTCATTACTCACCCCCAACCCGCCCACGCTTTCTGCGGCTTTTATGTCGCCAAGGCAGATGCTGAACTGTATAACAAAGCTTCTCAGGTGGCCATTGCCCGCAACGAGAACCACACCGTGCTCACCATGGGCAACGACTATCAGGGTGATGTGAGTGATTTTGCCCTGGTGGTACCTGTTCCCACAATTATTAGCGAAGACCAGGTAGCAGTAGCTGAGTCGGTTGTCTTAGATCGCCTTGATGCCTTTAGCGCTCCGCGGCTGGTGGAATATTTTGATAGCGACCCGTGTGAAATCATGTATGGGTTTGCCGAAGATGGGCTGGCTCAGATTGCTAGAAATCGTATTCCGGCACCGGCATCCCCTGCGCCTGAATCATCTATCGATCTCGGTGTCACCATTGAGGAACAATTTTCAGTTGGCGAATATGACATTTTGATTCTCAGCGCGCGTGAGTCGGATGGCTTAGAAACCTGGCTAAGACAAAATCAGTACCAACTGCCTGACGGAGCCAGTCAGGTATTGGCCCCCTATATTCGCCAGGGGATGAAGTTTTTTGTTGCTCGGGTCAATCTGAACGAGTTTGATAGCAGCGGTTATCAATCGCTGCGGCCTTTGCAGATTAGCTACGACTCACCTAAGTTTATGCTGCCAATTCGGTTGGGAATGTTGAATGCGGATGGCGATCAAGATCTAATTATTTACCTGCTGTCACCCGAGGGGCGTATCGAACTCACCAACTATCGCACGGTCAATATTCCTACTGACACTGATCTGCCGCTGTTTGTGCAAGACGATTTTGGCAGTGTCTATCCAGAAATGTTTCAGCGTCGCTACGAACAAGAAAATAAAAATGTGGCTTTTTTAGAATATGCCTGGGATATGCGTAGCTGCGACCCGTGCTCAGCACCAATGTTGAGCCCATCTGAGCTAGAAGCCGCAGGCGTTACCTGGCTAAATCAAACGTCAAATCAGCGACGCCCTGGCGGTGTGCGTCCGCCTGCTGCGCCTATTTTTATCTCCCGATTACATGTGCGCTACAGCCGCAGCAAGTTTCCTGAAGATCTGATATTTCAGACGACAGCCAACCGTCAGTTTTTTCAGGGTCGCTATGTCACCCGTCATGCCTTTACCGATAGTCTTGACTGTCCGGCCCGTCTCCACGAGGAATATCCTAATGCTGAGGCCCGTCGTCAGCTAGAAGACTGGACCGGCCAAGAGTATCGCACCATTGTCGATAATGCCGAAGATCGAGGGCAGACCTATTTACGCAGCCTGATGGCTCGTTTTGAACGCGAGGCGCAAAATTTAGCACGTCTTACAGGACGCGATATCCAAACTATCCGTCAGCGGATTAGCAATGAGGTGCCACAGCCGACACCTTCTCCCTGGTTGATTCGCTATCCCAAAAACTCGTAGGGTCAGAGTGTAGCAATGGGCATGAGTCGCTAGAATAGCTAGAAATTGTGTCTGGCTGTTCTATGCGCGTTCGTCTATTTCGCAGATGGTCTTACTGGCTGATGAGCTTGGTGATGGTGGTTGCGATCGCAAGCTGCTCCATTGACAACTTTAAAACAAGCGATATGGAGCAATCGCGGCTGGTTTATAGCATTCTCAGCGATCCCAAAACCTTTAACTATGCCTTAAATAGCGAGCGACCGAACATTTTTGGCCTCACCTATACAGGACTGATTACAGAGAACTATGAAACTGGCGAGATTGAGCCCGAGCTGGCCGAATCATGGGAATTTTCGGACGATGGTCTGTCTCTAATCTACACGCTCAGAGAAAATCTCAAGTGGTCCGATGGCGAACCACTAACGGCAGATGATGTTGTCTTTACCTACAACGACATCTATTTGAATGACACAATTCCAACTCAACTCCGTGACATTCTCCGTATTGGCGAAGAAGGCAAACTACCGACAGTCACCAAACTTAATGAGCGTCAGGTCAGATTTGAAGTGCCTGAACCCTTTGCCCCGTTTTTACGCAATACCGGGGTCAATATTCTGCCAAAACATGCTTTAGCAGACACCATTACCCAAACAGATTCTGAGGGCAACCCCCTATTTCTATCAACCTGGGGCACCAGTACCAATCCCAGCGACATTGTCTTCAATGGTCCCTATGCCCTTAAAGCCTTTACCCCTGGTGAGCGGGTTGTGTTTGAGCGCAACCCTTACTACTGGCGCACCGACGACCAGGGCCAGCCACAGCCCTACCTCCAAGAAATCATCTGGCAGGTAGTCGAATCCCAAGACAGTGAGCTGGTTCAATTTCGAGCGGGCGGATTAGACCTAACTGGTGTTAAACCCGATAACTTCTCGTTGCTTAAGCGAGAGGAAGAACGTGGCCAATTTACCATTTACAACGGTGGTCCTGCCCCCAGCAGTCTGTTTATATCGTTTAACCTCAACAAAGGGTCACGGGATGGCAAACCGCTAGTTGATCCGATTAAGTCGCGCTGGTTTAACACCTTAGAATTTCGCCAGGCAGTGGCCCATGCCATCGACCGCCCCACGATGCTCAACAACATCTATCAAGGTTTGGGCGTCCTGCAAGATTCGTCTATTTTTCCCCTAAGCCCTTACTCTGCTAGCCCCGAGGAGGATGGGATTAAGGCCTACGACTATAACCTGGAGACTGCCAAAAACCTATTACTGTCTGCCGGGTTTCAATACGATGCCAGCAACCAGCTGCTAGATGCCGATGGCAATCAGGTCCGGTTTACACTAATCACCAATGCTGGCAATAAGGTGCGTGAAGCCATCGGGGCTCAAATCAAACAAGATCTGAGCAAAATTGGGATTACGGTAGACTTTACCCCCATTAGCTGGGGCTCTTTGGTGGAAAAACTAGGCGACAGCCTTGAGTGGGACTGTCACATGATTAGTTTGGGTGGAGGATTAGAACCCCACAATGGCTCAAATGTCTGGAACCCAGACGGTGGGCTGCATGCATTTAACCAAAAACCCTTACCAGGGCAAGACCCGATTGAAGGACGTGTGGTCGCAGACTGGGAGCAACAAATCGGTGATCTCTACATCAAAGGAGCCCAGGAACTCGATGAAGCCAAACGTCGTGAAATCTATGTAGAAGCCCAGCGTATCGTTCAAGAGCAGCTACCGTTTATCTACCTAATCAATCAGTATTCTATGGCGGCGATTCGCGACAAAGTTGAGAATGTGAAGTACTCTCCCCTGGGAGCATTATGGAATGTTTACGAACTTAGCTTGGCGGAACAGTAGTTTTGTTACTAAATGGTCTTTTTTAATAAGGAATCGCAATGAAGCCTTAAAGGAATTGGAGGTTCTAGGGCAAGGCATCAAAACGCTAGTCATAATCGGCGTACATTAAGCGCTCAATATAAAATTTTCATTTTTTTAGAAGCGCTTAAACCTTGATTCAATACTGTTACAGACGTTCACTCGTTAACAAACCAGTTGATAGGCTTATCATTTTCAAGCATATTTAGACTGGCGATTGTACGGCAGCGCCACACTACGGTGGTGTTTTGCTCAACTAGCCGTTCGTCACCGCTGTTATAACTCTACCTATGGACGATATCGCGAAAGCCTATACCGTACTGGAGTTAGAGCCCAATGCTTCACTCGCAGACGTGAACCAGGCTTATAAAGACCTTGTCTTTATCTGGCATCCCGATCGGATTCCAGCAGATAACACACGACTACGCGATAAAGCCCAAGACAAGCTTAAACGCCTCAACGATGCCCGCAGTCGATTAAAGCAGCATCTACGCGACAGCAAACCCGCCAGCAAATATAACCCTGAGCGCTACGGTAGCCACCGCTATCGGTCCTATAGTCAAAATCGATATACGCGTCCCTATGGGGCTAACGGCAATGGTGCGACGTCTACCGCAACTGGCAATGGGGAAAGGACTAGCACCTATTCTCAAAACGCTAGTCGCACTACCAATGGCTATCGCTCGACGAGCAGTTCTACCAACGGGTCGTCTGCCGGCTCTGCGGCAAAACACGCTAATTCCTATCGGGACACTAGCAATGGTGCCAACGGCTATGCCGCTAAAAATGGTGCAGCAAACGGCTCCAGTAGTAATGCTGCGGCTAAAAATGGCAATGGCGGCAGCACCGCCAACGGAAATAATTCGGCTTATAAAGCGCCCTATCGCCACGTTAGCGACAATAGCTATGCAGACTATATTTATCGAGCACCTCAGACCAGCAGCTACTCTCCTCCTCAGCAAACATCGCCTCGGAGAAAACCCGATACCGATCTAGAAGGCACAGATAATAAGGGAGCTAATCACAAAGAAAAAGATTTCTCAGGCAGAAACCTCAGCAAATCAAATTTGGAAGGAGCGGACCTGAGCGATGCGTTTTTACACAAGGTCAACCTAAATCAGGCCAATTTACACAAGGCAAAACTTTTCCGGGCAAACTTGCTGCAGGCTAACCTGAGCCATGCCAATTTACGGGAATCTAATTTGATCGGTGCAGACCTTAGCGGTTCAGACCTCAGCGGCGCGGACCTCAGCGGGGCCATCATTGGCTATGGCGATAAAATCATGGTTAAACTGACAGCGGCTAGACTCACCGGCACCATTATGCCCAACGGCAACATCCATGAGTAAGTCGACCATCACCTAAGGTTAGGTGATGGTCGACTGTTGGCCCATACAGACCGTTGAATGTTAGCTAGCCGCCCCTACCAATCATCGGTTTGGGTCCATCGTGTTTCAATGAATTCACGCACGGCTTCACGATTGTCGGCATTGCGCTTTGCCTGGCATCGATGCAGCAACGCCTTTTTTTGGGCATGGGTTTGATTTCGTGGCTGTAGAGCAATCAGCAAATCAACTACCTCCAGGGCCTTTTTATCAGCACCAAGGGCCATCAAAACATCGCTCAATAGCACCAAAGATGGAATATGGCGGGGGTTCTGCCGTCTGGCTTTTTGCAACAATCTTGCCACTGAAGCCAGCATATCTTCACTGTCATAAATGCTCAGACTAACAATTTTGGTCCATCGCGATCGCGCCTCCAAATAAAGATAATCGGCAGAACGATGGCCTCGATCAAATAACGCCAGCATATTCAAACTCCATAATTCTTCACACAGAAATAAATTGAAGTGGAACGCTATCAGGCGCTTTCCAAATGACTCAAAAGCTCCTCATGGAAAGCGCCTGATGGCATTACACAAACATCACAGCACATACAGTGACTGCTCCAAAGTACTCCCTGAAAGTATTGTATTTAGTTACGTACAAAATGTGTGAAAAGATATCATTTAGTATGTTTGAAGAAATGTTAAGTTATTTTTCTGCATGGCTTTACACAGTCCGTTTTGGCAGTGTTAGGCACTAAAAAGCCTGGGAAATAGCCATAATTTCCCAGGCTTTTGGTCCACTAAGGACATGCTTATTTTGAGGGGTGTGGATGGGCTTGGTCTCTGGTTAACGCGCTACGACAGCTAGTGGTCGGATGCTACGTCCTCTAAGTTTCTGGCATCCCACTTAAGAACGGAGGCGTTTACCCCCTCCTCTTGTTTTCGTTTAGAGTCTGCCTCAAACCAGGCGATGATCTGTGCTGTGGTCAGTTCATCAATAGAGGTATCGAGTTCCTTAGCAATAAATGCCAACAGCTTGGCGGTGGAAAGGGTCAATCGGGTAAGAAATTTTTCCGGCGTCGTTAGCAGAGCTTTATCAACTTCAGCGGATTCTTCAGGCGTTAAAAACTGGAGGGTTTGATCAAACATAATGATTCATCGACACCGTTTGCATCCGTAGAGGCGTTCCATGGAACGCCTCTACGAATATCTATTTTCTTTGAATCCGATACCCGCAAAGGTTCTCACCCCGAACTAACCAGTGTGTGCGCTCAACCTGACAGTCGGGTAGGGCCACTGCAAACATAGCAAGCTCGTGACCACAGATACCTGGGTAGGACGCGGCTACTTGAGAAATCGCACAGTTATATTCGGTGATGATGTAAGTGTCTTCGTCGTCACCGCTGTGCATCTCCGACATATATCCCTCGGCCTGGCGCAGATTCACTAAGTGCTTGACTCGCTCCGGTAGTGAGTCATTGCCAAGCGTTTCGCAATAGTGCTGGGCTTTGCGCTGCCATTGCTGTCGCAAAATAGCGCCCACCTGCTCTGCGCCGACAGTTTCTGTAAGGGTATCCAGCAGTGAAACGGCAAACTGATCGTACTGAGATGGAAACTGAGCCCGCCCTTTAGAGCTGAGCTGATACATATAGTTGGGGCGCCCCATACCAGTCTGCATTGCCTGGTGCTCAACTAATCCTTCGGCTTGCAGATCCTTAAGATGACGTCGAATTGCTTGGGGACTGACGTGCAAATTTTCAGACAGGGTTTGGGCGGTCGCCTGACCTGATTTAAGAAGAAACTGAAGGATATCGTCCTTGGTGGATGGCTGCTGCAATGACGTCATCGGCTTTAATGTTGCGATCGCAATATTACAGACTGTAAACAGAGAAGCTAACTCTACCTACTTTAACAACATGCATGTTGCTAAAGTCTGCCAGCTCTATTACTCTTTAAAAAGAGTTAAGCAACCTGTGTGTTGTTTAATTATAGAATCATCTGGTTGTCTCAGCACCCCCATTCACCCATGACCTTAAGTAAACCCACACAGGCCACCGATAAAAACCTTGAGCTGATGCGAAATTTTGCTCAGAGCTATGCCAAGCGCACCGGCACTTACTTTTGTGCCGATCTAGGTGTGACTTCGGTGGTACTTGAGGGTCTAGCCAAGCACAAGGATGACTTTGGTGCAGCGCTCTGCCCCTGTCGTCATTACGAGGACAAAGAGGCCGAAGTTAAAAGCGTCTACTGGAACTGTCCCTGTGTGCCAATGCAGGAGCGTAAAGAGTGCCACTGCATGCTGTTTTTAACAGAAGAAAACGATTTTGCTGGTAAAGACCAAGACATCTCTTTTGACCGTATCCGCAGTGAGACTAACAAGTACTAGGTCGCCTGTCGCCCCTATTAACTAGTTAGTCAGACACCCTCTTCGCCTTCTCTATTCACCCATCTCAACCTTCTTGGTTAATCATGAGTACTAGCGTTCAATCCGTTGTTAGTCAGCCCTACAAGTACGGATTTGTTACTGATGTAAAGTCCGATGTCATCCCTCGTGGGTTAAGTGAAGACATCATTCGGCTGATCTCGAAGAAAAAAAATGAGCCGGACTTTATGCTGGACTTCCGGCTTAAGGCCTATCGCCAGTGGCTCAAGATGACAGAGCCCACGTGGCCTAACGTCAACTATACTCCCATCGACTATCAGGACATCATCTACTACTCTGCCCCCAAGCAAAGTGAGAAGCTAAACAGCTTAGATGAGGTGGACCCTGAAATCTTAGCCACATTTGAAAAGCTAGGTCTGCCGCTGTCAGAGCAAAAGCGGCTGAGCAACGTGGCCGTCGACGCCGTGTTTGATAGTGTTTCCATTGCCACCACCTACAAAGAAGAGCTGGCAGAGCACGGAATCATTTTCTGCTCAATTTCAGAGGCCGTTCAAGAGCATCCAGAGCTGATTAAAAAGTATTTAGGTAGCGTTGTACCGTCCGCAGACAACTATTTTACCGCGCTAAATTCGGCTGTTTTTAGCGACGGTTCCTTTGTCTACATTCCTGAGAACACTCAGTGTCCGATGGATCTCTCCACTTATTTCCGCATCAATAACGGAGACTCGGGACAGTTTGAGCGCACCCTGGTGATTGCTGATAAGGGCAGTTCCGTCACCTATTTAGAGGGCTGTACTGCCCCCATGTATGACAGCAACCAGCTCCATGCTGCGGTAGTTGAGCTAGTGACGCTAGACGATGCCAAAATCGACTACTCCACTGTTCAAAACTGGTTTGCGGGCGACAAGGATGGCAAAGGCGGTATCTATAACTTTGTTACCAAGCGCGGTCTTTGCTCAGGTAAGAATTCTAAAATCTCTTGGACTCAGGTAGAAACCGGGTCAGCGATTACATGGAAGTATCCCAGCTGTGTATTGGTTGGAGATAATTCTGTTGGTGAATTTTACTCAGTGGCTTTGACCAACAACATGCAGCAGGCCGATACTGGGACAAAAATGGTTCATGTGGGTAAAAACACCCGCAGCACTATCATTTCCAAAGGTATTTCAGCGGGCAATTCTAAAAACAGCTATCGGGGCCTGGTTAAAGTTGGGCCTAAAGCTGAAAACGCGCGTAATTACTCCCAATGTGATTCCATGCTGATCGGCGATACCTCCAACGCCAATACCTATCCCTACATTCAGGTTCAAAACAATACTGGACAGGTAGAACATGAGGCTTCCACATCCAAGATTGGGGAAGATCAGCTGTTTTACTTTGCCCAGCGCGGCATTTCCCCTGAAGATGCAGTCTCTATGATCATCAGCGGCTTCTGTCGCGATGTGTTTAACAAACTACCCATGGAATTTGCTGCCGAGGCCGACAAGCTGCTGGCCCTCAAGTTAGAAAATTCTGTTGGCTAGCCCCACTTCTGAACCCACATGATTAATCCAGACGCAAAAACGATTCTCTCCGTAAAGGATTTGCGGGCCAGCGTAGATGGTATCGAAATTCTTACCGGTCTTAACCTAGAAGTTAAGGCCGGTGAAGTTCACGCCATTATGGGTCTCAACGGCTCCGGTAAAAGTACTTTTTCAAAAGTATTGGCGGGTCACCCAGACTATGAAGTTACTGGCGGCAGCATCGAATTTAACGGCAAAGATCTCTCTGAACTAGAGCCCCACGAACGCGCTACTGCCGGTATTTTTCTCGCTTTTCAATATCCCTTAGAGATTCCTGGGGTGAGCAACCGTGAATTTCTGCGGGTAGCCTATAACGCTCACCGTAAAGCTCGTGGCGAAGATGAAGTTGATGTCTTTGACTTTGATGATCTGATTGAAGAAAAAACTGACATTGTCAAAATGGACGTTAGTTTTCTAGATCGCAGCGTCAATGAAGGCTTTTCTGGCGGTGAGAAAAAGCGTAATGAGATTCTACAAATGGCTCTGCTGGAACCCACTCTGGCCATTTTGGATGAAACTGACTCTGGTTTAGATATTGACGCCCTAAAAACTGTGGCAGAAGGTGTTAACAAGCTAGCCACACCCAACAGTGCCAACTTAGTGATTACCCACTACCAGCGGCTGCTGAACTATATCGTGCCCGACTATGTCCATGTCATGTGCAGTGGGCAAATTATTAAAACCGGTAGCCGAGAACTGGCTCTAGCCCTTGAGGCTAAAGGTTATGAGTGGCTCTTAGAAGAGCAGGCGGTGACCTCATGAGTAACGCTGTAGCCGTGCGCGATCGCTACTTAGAGACACTGCTCAATCAAGCCACGTTGGCGGCTCAAAACTCTTCTCTAGCCCTAGATACATTACGAGCAGCGGCACGAGCCGTCGTTCAAGAGCGCACCTTTCCATCCAGTCGGGATGAAAATTGGCGCTTTACCAATCTGTCTAGCTTGCTAGCAACAGACTTCCAAACCCCGACGGGGCTAGATGAATCAGTCTTAGCTCAGGCGAAGGAACGGCTGCATGATATTAGTCTGGATAATACCGGCAAAAAGGTCGTATTTGTAAACGGCACTTTTGTAGACGGCCTTTCCCATCTGGGGGACGGTGTAAATGTTCTTAGCCAGCTTGCTGTACCAGAGTGTCTGGCTCAGGTACATGGCAGCAACGAAGTCTTTACGGCCCTAAATACGGCTGGCTTTGCTGATGCGGCTGTCGTTCACATCAGCAAAAACACAGTCTTAGAGCACCCGGTTCAGATTGTGTATCTAACAGTGGGAGATGCTTTATTGGTTCAGCCACGCTGTCTAGTCATTGCCGAAGCCAGCAGTGCGCTCACGCTACTAGAAGAGTTTCATGGCACGGGCTCTAGCTTTACCAATAGCGTCACTGAGGTGTGGGTCCATGACAATTCTGAGGTCCATCACCTGCGGCTACAGCAAGAGTCTGCTGAGACCGTTCATATTGGCAAAACTGCTGTTTCTCAGGCACGGGATAGTCGGTATCGAGCCACCGCACTTAACCTGGGGGCAAGTATTTCCCGCCATAACCTAGAGGTTTACCAGGCTGGGCCACAGACAGAGACCCCTCTTAATGGTCTTACCGCGATCGGCGATCAGCAGCTGGCTGACACCCACAGTTTGATTGCGCTGAATCATCCCTATGGCAGCGCCGATCAGCTTCAGAAAAATATTATGGATGACCGGGCCCATGGGGTGTTTAATGGCCAAGTATATGTGCCCAAACCGGCTCAGCTGACTAACGCCTCCCAGCTTAATCGTAATCTGCTGCTCTCACCCAAGGCGCGGATCGATACGAAGCCTGAGTTGGATATTGTGGCCGACAATGTTAAATGCGCCCACGGAGCGACCGTCAGCCAGTTAGCGCCGGACGAGCTCTTCTATTTACAAAGTAGAGGGATTAATCGCGATCAGGCTCAGCGGCTTTTAGTTTACGCCTTTGCGATGGAAATTATTGAGCCGATTACGGTGGCTCCCCTGCGAGAGCGTATGACCCAGTACATTCAGCAATGGACAGTGTAGG